>PDWJ01005189.1_pt1 | contig 10868 bp, 12 predicted proteins | sample 1430881 | NCBI WGS metagenome assembly PDWJ01 (sample SAMN01162460, study PRJNA174530) | Oral metagenome, whole genome shotgun sequencing project. | biome: Marine environment; feature: Marine mammal; material: Swab sample of the gingival sulcus; isolation source: swab sample of gingival sulcus... | reverse complement strand
ACTTTGGTTGACCCTAAAAAGCGTAATTTCACAAACTTTAATAATGTTAGTTTATTCAAACCAAATTTTAAGGAACTAACAGAGGGCTTAAAATTAGAAATTAACAAAACAGATACAGAAGCAATACACAGAGCAGCACAAATTTTCAGTAAAAAGCACAATATCGACATCATAATGACTACCCTTTCGGAATTGGGCGTATACATAAGTGATAATGATAATTTCCATAAGTTACCTGCCGAAGTACGAGACATAGCCGATGTGTCGGGTGCGGGCGATACAGTTATAAGCACAGCTAGTTTGTGTTTAGCATCAGGTTTGCCCCCTCGTGAAATAGCGTGGATATCAAATATATCAGGCGGATTAGTTTGCGAGAAAGTAGGTGTTGTGCCAATAGACAAACAGTTGCTTTTGGAAGAGTGCCTTAAATTAAGAAAATGATGTTTTTATTAAAAAGGGCAAACCAATACGTTTGCCCGTAAAATTTGATTGCGAATTAAACATCTATTAATGTGAATTAAGAATTAAAAAGTAAGAGTTAAAAATTAAAAAGTTTTTTTATTATTGTAGGTATTAATACATATCAAACCTGCTTGTATTACAATATGTATGACTTTTCGCATAGCTAAAAAGTTATTTTGTATTTCTTTGATAAATATTTATGTTATTTATACCAATCAACAGTCGAAAATTAGTACATGAAATTTTTTTTAATTTTTAACTTTTAACTCTTAACTCGCATTATCAATTATCCATTGTCAACTATCAATTATTTCTGCATCATATAGGTAATATCCACCAGACTACTATTTTCTACTTTGTATAAACGCTGATTGGTAGTTTTAGAGTTTAAACCGCCCAGATTCTCCTTGTAAGGACCTATTTTTATAAAGTTGAAATTATTAATTTTACGATTTTCAGCTAACTTATCAACACCCGAATACCAAGCTGTTTTAACCCTGTTTTTTGTGGTTTGCTTAACGAAATCGGCAAGATACTCCACCATGCAAGGTGAAGCATCGCCGCCCATAAAGCAAACACAAGTAATGGCATCGCCGTATTTACTTAACAAGTCGCTTATAACACTTTCATTTAGCTCACTACCAATGTCTTGCATAAGCTGGGGGCTATGGCAGCCTTTGCATCTATGCGGACAATTTGATAGGTTTATAGCCAAAGTAAGCTCATTGGGTATTTCCTGAAAAACAATATCGTAATCGGTGTATTTTAGCATGTCGCTTCTTCCGTTTGTTTGGTTTCCATTCTCATTGAGTTGTAATATCTTTTTGATGCCTCAACTTGTCGTGGAGCAGAGAAATTGCTGATACGTTTCATATAACCTATAATGCGAGTTAAATAATCAACATTGCCCGACTTGCACTTAGGACACTCTTTAAGGTATCGTTTGTCGATAGTGCCACAATCGTTGCACAATGTATTAGGTATGTTGAATGTGAAATAGTTACAGCCCTCTTTAGCAGCCACTCTCAACAACTGACGATATTGTGCTTGCGACAAATGCTCGTCTAAATTCATGTGCAATGCCGAACCGCCTGTAAGATGCTCTATATATTTCCAGCCGTGTAAGCGAAACTTATCTAACACATTAAGCGATTCATCTTCAACCTTGTAGAAATAGCTGTTGTAACAATCGCGAGGTACATAATAACCATCTTCTTTGTCCCACTTGGCATGTTTAACGCCTACGTTTTCGGCAGGTATCATCTCACAATTAAACATTGTTTTTTTGCTGCGATATTTCTTATTATAGCGTTCTATTAAACTTAAAACTTCCTGTACAAATGCAAGATAATCTTTATTATCATTAATCTCAATTCCCATTGATTCAGCAGCTTCAACTATTCCATTTACACCAATAGTTAAATATTGCCTGTCTATATTTATGTAGCCTGCATCAAACAAAGGTAACATTCCTTTGTCTTTTAGCATAATTAAATTTTCATTATATGCAGTCTGCACTTTATGGGTTAAATCTACAACCTCTTCCAAGAACTCTATGTATGGTCTGCCCACTTTGTTTGCAAACTGAACGCATCGGCTTACATTAATTGTAAGCACGCTTTTTGAGCCTGTAGAAATACCGCCTGCTCCAAGAGTATAGCTGAACCCATTGTCTTGAATTTCGTTACGCAATCGGCAGCAACTTGATAATGAATCGGCATTATCGCTCATATAAGTAAAAAAAGAATGACCCTCAGCATACATCTCTGCGGTGAAATCGGCATATTCTTTATCAATCATATCGCCGTCTTTGCTTAGCAGTGCCATTGTTTCAACAGGGAAAGTAAGTACAGTTTTTGTGCGTTCTTTGTTAAACCATTTCATAAATCTTTTTTGCAACCAGTTTAATGAATCCCAATGAGGTTTAGTGCCGTCGGGGAATACAAACTCATGAAACAAACTTTCAAAGTATGGCTTATCATAATATGCTATATTCCAGAACACTGCTTGAAAATTTCGCGCCCCTGTTGGTTGGTTTATTGAGTATACTATTTGCTCAAAGAAATCACTGATAACCTTATCAAGTGTTCGTTTGCGTTTTGATAAATCTACAACTTTGTCGGTATTTAGGTAATAATCTTGTCCGTATTCTAAACCTATAAAATAGTTCATATACATAAGAAATTCGGGGGTGGCACAAGCTCCGCTCAACATACTTGATACCATAAATACCATGTTAATGAAACCTCCGGCAAATGATTTCAAATTGGTTGGCGGGGTTGAGTTTCCGCCTATTTCGGTTGTACCATTGAGCAACCAAGGATACATAGTAATACTTGCACAATAATTAGCCAAACTTGTTTCATCATTTTTATATATAAAATGCTCATTTAGCATTCCAATATATTTGTCAGACATCTCCCTGCCATACATTTCTTTTAATCTGTCGGTTAGCAGCTTTCTGTTTAGGTTTATAAAACTTTTCTTTGGCAGTTCACCTATCAGTGTAGCAATATTTTTCTTTTCAACATTGGCATTAGCATCAAATTTGCTTCCCGTTGCAGCATTTGAAGCATTACAATAATTGATTAAGAAGTTCATTTTATCGCGTGTTTCACGTGTTTCGGTATGCTTTTGGCGGTATAGCATAAACGATTTGGCTACAGCAAAATATTTCTCTGCCATAAGAGACACCTCTACCTGATTTTGTATTTCCTCAACCGACATTCCGTCAACTATTTGCACACGAGCCAAAATATTGGTCATATCATCTTCGCTTGCAAATGTTCCAACCGATAAAAATGCTTTGCGTATGGCATTTTTAATTTTACTAATCGAAAATGGCACATGTTTGCCATCTCGTTTTACGATTTGTAGTTCTTTACTGTTCATGGTGATTATATTTTATTTTCGTTAATATCCTTTAACACTTCGTTCAATTAGTAATTAACAATTAGCAATTAATAATTAATGCGAATTAAGAGTTAAGAACGGCGAAGCCCTCACGTAAGTAATGAAAAATTAAGAATTATTTTTTATGTATTAATTTTCAACTTTCAAATTAGTGTAAATAATAAACTTAACAGCGAATAACATGAATATTTATCAAAAAAATACAAAGTAACTTTATTCGCTTTGCAAAAAATCATAAATTTATAAAATACAAGCTGGTTAAATATGTATTAATACTTAAATTTCAACAATAATTTTTAACTCTTAATTCGCATAATTATCCATTATCAACTATCCATTGTAAATTATTCATCTTTCTAACAAAATAAACGAATAACAATTTTTAAATGAAAAAAAGTTATTAACAAACGGGGTGAAAAAAGCAAAAAAAATCCTTTAAAAAAAGGGGAAAAGTAGGTTGAAAATTTTTATAATTCTTTTCGCATACGTGCAACGGGAATATTTAATTGTTCGCGGTATTTGGCAATGGTGCGTCTGGCTATTTTATAGCCTTTATCTTGTAAAATAACAGATAACTTTTCATCTGTAAGAGGTTTCTTCTTACTCTCTTTATCAATACATTCCTGAAGAATTTTCTTAATTTCTCGTGTAGATACTTCCTCGCCGCTATCGGTTTGCATACCTTCCGAGAAAAAATATTTTAAGGGAAAAATTCCAAAATGAGTTTGAACGTATTTACTGTTTACAACTCTCGAAATTGTTGAAATATCAAGATGCGTTTTATCGGCAATATCTTTCAAAATCATTGGTCGTAATTTTGTTTCGTTGCCTTCTATAAAATACTCTGTTTGATATTGAACAATAGCGTCCATAGTATTCATAAGCGTATTTTGCCTTTGTTTGATAGCATCAATAAACCATCTGGCTGAATCTATTTTTTGCTTTACAAAAGTTATTGCATCTTTTTGCTTCTTGGTGTTTGTCTTATTATTCTTATAATTATCGAGCATCGAAGTATAGGTTCTGCTCACTTTCAATTCAGGTACATTTCTTGCATTTAAACTTATAATTATCTCACCATCAACATATTCCATTATAAAATCAGGAGTAATATGCTGTGCGTTTCTGCTAAATGTATTCGAATAAGAACTCCCCGGCTTAGGGTTTAGGCGCAAAATAATATCTATTGCTTCTTTTAAATCTTCTTCTTCAAGATTTAGTTTGCTAATAATTTTATCGTAATGTTTTTTTGTAAATTCCGAAAAATACTTACTGATTATTTTGTATGCTAATTGTAAAACTTCACAATGTTCACCGCTGTTTTTGCACAGTTCTAATTTATGCTCTAATTGCAACTTTAATGATTCTTGCAAACTTCTGGCCGCAACACCTGATGGTTCAAAACTTTGAATAACAAATAGAACATCCAAAAGTTCCTTTTCCGAAGTCATAATATTTTGCGAAAAAGCAATGTCGTTTACAATCGCTTCGATGTCTCGCCTTAAATAGCCGTCTTCGTCAATATTTCCGATTATGTATTTTGCCAATAGCAGTTGATGCTCGTTTAATGAGCTTAGTCCGAGTTGTTGGTTTAAATGCTCGTGGAATGATATGCCGTCAGAATAAGGCATTTCTGTTTTCTTGTCGTCGGCAGAATAGTTATTTGCAGATAATTTATATGAGGGCATTTCATCGTCATCAGGCAGATAATCTTCCAAAGAAAACTCATCGTCATTGCTATTATCGTATTCTTCTTCCTGATTTTGGTCATCAAACGTTTCATCTTCCTCTCGACCTTCTTCTAATACGGGGTTTTCTTCAATTTCTTTTTTTATCCTTTGTTCAAGCTGCAAAGTAGGTATCTCCAGCAACTTTATCAACTGAATTTGCTGAGGCGAAAGTTTTTGAATAAGTTTATGTTGTAATCGTTGTTTTAACATAAAATTAAAACGTCTTGTTTTGAATACTTTGTTTGCAACTAAAGTGCTGATATAAAAAAATAACTCGTCTCTTATCTTTGTGTAACCGTATTGTTCAACAGTTTTATACAATAATTTAACGAGCAATATATTTAAAGCACAAAGGTAAACTTTAATTTATAAAAAACAAAAAGCAATTTGCATACAATTAGTAATTAGCTGATAAGAATTAAACGTTACTAATAAAACTATCACTCATCATCTATCACTAACCACCCATCACTTATCACCTATCATTCATCACCTATCACTCATCACCTATCACTCACCACTTATCACTCATCACCTATAAACTATTGACTTAACAATCAATATATTGATTATTTACATGTGAAAGTTATTTATCATCATAATGCCCATAGGCGGAAATAACATAAACCTCAATAATATCATCATTTATGGTATATATTAATCGGTGTTTTTTGCTTATACGCCTCGACCATTGACCACTTCTGTTTCCTTTAAGTCTTTCGGGTTTACCCGTTCCTGTTTTGGGGTGTTTTCTTAACTCTTCAAGTAGCTTCTTTATTTTTTTATATGCGCCGGGGTCATTTTTTCGTAAGAGTAAAGTATGCTTTATCGCTTGAATAGAAAGAATTACTTTGTATTTCATATCCAATTATTGCTTTAATGATTCTTCTTTTTCGACTCTTTCCAAGAAATCATCTAAATTTTCTCCCGATAGCAACTCATAATATTCACCATTTTCTATTTGCTCAATACCTTCGTCGATTTTAGCAAAAAACTCCTCTTTGGTCATTAAGCTGTCATCTTCATCTTCTATGGGAGTTACTTTAAAACTGCCTCTGTTTCGAGATTTTACAATAATATCAATTCCCCTTTTTATCATATCAAGATATTTACCTTGGTGTATTCTAAATTCCTCTGCACTAATAGTTGTCATGATTTTTTTATTGTTAAATTTGATTTACATGTATGTCTTATTTATCATCATAATGCCCATAGGCAGAAATAACATAAACCTCAATAATATCATCATTTATGCTATATACTAATCGGTGTTTTTTGCTTATACGCCTTGACCATTGACCACTTCTGTTTCCTTTAAGTCTTTCGGGTTTACCTGTTCCTGTTTTGGGGTGCTCATACAATTCTTCAATTAATTTCCTCGCTTTTTTAAAGGCTGCAAAATCATTTCTTTTTAACTCCTTTAAGTTAGTTTTAGCATTAGGCGATATAATTACTTCGTATCTCATAAGGAATCAGCAAATTTATTAAAATCTTCAACAGTTGCTAATCTAATACCCTCACCATTTTCTATTTGCTCAATACCTTCGTCAATTTTAGCAAAAAACTCCTCTTTGGTCATTAAGCTGTCATCTTCATCTTCTATAGGAGTTACTTTAAAACTGCCTCTGTTTCGAGATTTTACAATAATATCAATTCCCCTTTTTATCATATCAAGATATTTACCTTGATGTACTCTAAATTCCTTTGCGCTAATAGTTTTCATGATTTTTTTATTGCAAATATACATTAAAATTTTGAATTTTGTGGAAAATAAAATCAACAAAACCCAATATTAAGGTCTTGTTTCCATTATGTATATTAGAGTTAATGTTTAATGATTAGTGGTTAATGGTTAATTAATAGTCAGTGACTAATTTTTAATTTCTAAACACTAATTGACCGAAGTGCTGACTATAAATATATCGTAAACTTACCAAAAGCGAATAGTCGGATTAATCAAACAACAATTTTTCACTCTTTTTTAGTTGTTCAATATCTATTTCAAAAGCAGTTGCAATATTGTTGTGTTGCTTAATGTTGTGGATTAAGTTCGACAATATTTGCGGATTTATATCGCCTGAACATTTCAGTATATAATTTACTGACTTATTGGATTTTACAAGCAAGTTATTATCCAATTTGTTAATATACAAAACATAAACCAATTCGCGAGAATAATCGCAAAAATATGTGGGAAAACTAAGCGATTCGCTGTTTTTTTTATTGATAATAATATTTTCGGAAGGTTTAAATTTTAAGCCCAACTCGTTATCTAACAGCCATAAAAGCTGATAATTACTCATACCAGTAACAATACCTATTAATTTATAGGGTAAATCATTAATAAGTTTATGTACTTTTGTTCTCATTCAATTTCACCCAGTTTTTGTAGAGCTTTATAAGCAGCTTTTTGTTCTGCTTCTTTTTTTGTAGAGGCTTTTCCTTTGCCAAATTTTTCGCCATTTAACATCAACTTGGATACAAACAACTTAGAGTCATTTTTATTCTTGCACGATTCGGTTATAAATTCAATATTGCTTTTGTGCTTTTGCGACCATTCAACCAACTGACTTTTATAGTTAGTATTAGTTTTCTTAAGCTGTTCAATATCTATATGTTGCTCAATTATACGTTTTTGTATAAACTTATAAACTTTTCTGTAACCTTTATCCAAATATACCGCACCAATAAATGCCTCAAATGCGTCTTCGTATACTTTGCTGTTTTCTAAATTAACATTAATACGCTCCACAATATATTCGGCAATGCCCAACTTAACGGCAAGTTCTTTTAAATGTTCGCCATTTACCATTTTAGAGCGCATTTCGGTTAAAAACCCCTCATTCTTACGTGGATATTTTTTGTACAGGTAGTCGCTTACAACAGCATCAAGTATAGAATCGCCAAGATATTCCAACCTTTCGTTGTTTATCTTAATGCCATTTTGCATATAAGAAGCAGATTTATGAGTAAGAGCAACCTTATACAAAGAAATATCACCGGGAACATACCCGATGATATTTTTAAGTTGTTTCAGAAAGAATCTATCCCTTCCAAAAATTATATTTAGTAATCCAAACTTTAGCAAAATTTAATATTATAATTTGATAATGGATTAATCGGTTGAAACTTTGGTCTTAAATCTTCGAACTTCCGTATTATGTCTTCAAACAAACCAATAGTTTCGTCCCTGAATCTATAATTTTTTAAATATTACTGATGCGTTATGACCTCCAAATCCGAAAGTATTGCTTAAAGCAACGTTTACTTCTCGCTTTTTGGCTTTGTTTGGAGTTAAATCAAGTTTACTGTCTACCTCCGGGTCAAGATTAAATATGTTTATTGTAGGAGGAATAACATTGTGTTGCATAGCCAAAATTGAAATTGCAGCTTCTGCAGCTCCGGCAGCTCCAAGCAAATGACCTGTCATTGATTTTGAAGAGCTGATACTCAACTTATAAGCATGTTCTCCAAAAACTTTTTTAATAGCAAGCGGCTCTGCAATATCTCCCAAAGGAGTTGAAGTTCCATGTACATTTATGTAATCAACATCTTCGGGTTTTAAATTTGCGTCTTCAAGCGCATTTTCCATAACCAATGAAGCACCCAAACCCTCAGGGTGAGGAGCAGTTAAGTGATGAGCATCGGCTGATAAACCTGCGCCAACTACCTCTGCGTATATATGTGCGCCTCTTTTTACTGCATGTTCGTATTCCTCTAATATTAAGGCTGCTGCACCTTCGGCCATAACAAATCCGTCTCTGTCAACATCAAAAGGTCTCGACGCTGTTTTAGGGTCGTCATTTCTTGTAGAAATTGCTCGCATTGCGTTAAAACCACCTACACCTGCCTCATTTACAGACGCTTCTGAACCTCCGGTAATAACCACATCAGCTTTGTTTAATCTGATATAATTAAAAGCATCAATAATAGCATTGGTAGACGAAGCACATGCCGAAACAGTTGTAAAGTTAGGTCCTCTGAAACCATACTTCATAGAAATATGACCCGATGCAATATCAGAAATCATTTTGGGAATGAAGAAAGGACTAAACTTAGGATTTTCATCTCCCTTAACATAAGCTTTCACCTCTTGTGTAAGAGTATCTATTCCTCCAATTCCTGAGCCCCAAATTACACCCGCTTTGTTAGTATTTATTTTTTCTAAATCGAGTTTTGAATCATTCATGGCTTCCTCAACGGCAATCAATGCAAATTGAGCATAGAGGTCTAACCTGCGAGCCTCTTTGCGGTCAAAATAATCCGTTGGATTATAATCTTTTACCTCGCATGCAAATTGAGTTTTAAATTTTGAAGCATCAAATCGGGTTATAGCTGCTGCACCACTAACTCCTTTTTCTAAATTATCCCAAAATTCAGAGATGTTTTTTCCAAGAGGATTTATAGTTCCTAAGCCTGTAACTACTACTCGTTTTAGTTCCATAAGATTTTATTTTATTGTTTGTTTTTATAGCAATAGTCTTCTGTTATAAGAAAACAAAAGGAGCGTACATATACAAAGATATGAATAAGCTCCATTTATACAAAAAAAAATGTTTTATTTTAGTTTGTCTTCCACAAACTTAATAGCATCACCAACAGTAGAAATTTTCTCTGATTGGTCATCAGCTATAGCAATATTAAATTCTTTTTCAAATTCCATAATCAATTCTACGGTGTCAAGAGAATCTGCGCCCAAGTCTGTTGTAAATCCTGCTGATTCAACTACTTCGCTCTCATCAACTCCTAATCTTTCAACAATTATAGATTTTACTCTAGATGCAATGTCTGACATAATTTTTAAATTTAGTTAATAATTAATAATTTTGTTCTTTCAGACTGCAAAGAAACAATAATTAAATTTAAAAACAAAATAATCTTTATGAAAAATATTGCAATATTCGCTTCGGGTAATGGTTCTAATGCGGAAAATATTATCAATTTTTTTGCTGATACTAACAAAATAAGTATCAAGCTGATACTGTCTAATAAAAAAGATGCTTTTGTTGTAGAAAGGGCTAAAAAACACAATATAGAATGTGTTATTATTGAAAAAAAACAGTTTTTGGAAGAAAACTATGTGGTAAATATTCTTAAAGCAAAAAAAATTGATACTATTGTGTTGGCAGGTTTTTTATTGCTCATTCCTAAGTGTCTTGTTAGTGCTTATTCGGGCAAAATTATAAACATACATCCTGCATTGTTGCCAAAATATGGAGGCAAAGGTATGTATGGAATGAATGTGCATAAGGCTGTTATAGAAAATTCGGAAAAACAAAGCGGCATAACCATTCATAATGTTAACGAAGAATACGATAAAGGCGAAATTATTTTTAGTGCAGCCTGCGATATAACTCCCGATGATACTCCCGACAGTTTGGCGGCAAAGGTACACGAATTGGAATATAAATACTTTCCTGCCGTTATTGAAAAGTGGTTGGAGAATAAAAGTCTTAAAGATTATTAGTAATTTTGCAAAACTGTTGCATATGATGTGGTTTAATCTTTTTTTTATATTTTGATGGTGTTACTTTGTTGGGTGATTCCTCAGCTATTAGCTATTGGCCTTTAGCTGTTGGTTTTTATTAAATGGTGTAAAATAATAATTTTTTGCTATTAAATAGTGATTTCCAAAGGCAAAAAGCCAAGAGCTAAAGGCTAACAACCAACAGCTACAGAGTTTTAAAACAAGAAAACACAGTGTCGTATTATTTAAAAAAGTTTAAATGCTTGCGTATAAATCAATAAAACAACAATGTCGAA
>PDWJ01005188.1_pt1 | contig 10868 bp, 4 predicted proteins | sample 1430881 | NCBI WGS metagenome assembly PDWJ01 (sample SAMN01162460, study PRJNA174530) | Oral metagenome, whole genome shotgun sequencing project. | biome: Marine environment; feature: Marine mammal; material: Swab sample of the gingival sulcus; isolation source: swab sample of gingival sulcus... | reverse complement strand
TACCACCGTGGCAGATCCTTACCGCTGGTTAGAAGACGACAATTCCGAAGCTACCAAGGCTTGGGTAAAAGAAGAAAATGCGGTAACCGACGCCTATTTAGAGCAAATTCCTTTCCGAAACACCATCAAGAAACGCTTGAAGGCTATCTGGAATTATCCCAAAATAGGTTTGCCTTTCAAAAAAGGCGACTATTGGTATGTGTACAAAAACAGTGGTTTGCAAGCACAGTCGGTATTGTATCGCATGCGTACACTCGACGACAAAGAGGGCGAAGTATTCTTAGATCCTAATACCTTTTCAGAAGACGGCACGGTAGCCCTTAGCGGCTTGTCTTTTTCTAAAGATGGAAGTTTGTGTGCCTATAGCATTAGCAAAGGCGGCTCAGACTGGAAAGAAATTTTTGTGATAGACACTAAAACCAAAAAACGCTTGAAAGACCATTTGAAGTGGATTAAATTTTCGGGCATGAACTGGTACAAAGATGGTTTCTTTTATAGTCGCTACGATGCTCCCAAAGAAGGCGACGAACTCAAAGGCAAAAATACCAACAACAAAGTATTTTACCACAAAGCGGGCACCGCCCAAAGCGAAGATAAGTTAATGTATGAAGATCCCCAACATCCTACCTACGGTTGGGATATAGATGTAACCGAAGACGAACGTTTTCTTGTTTTGATGGGCAACAAGCCTTCTGCCAATGGCAATAGCTTGTATTTTAAACGTGCCAATCAGCCCAAGGCCAAATTTGTAGCTTTGCAAGAAAGCTTTGACCACACCACCTATATACTCGATAGTGAAGGCGATAAACTCTTTCTTGTAACAGACAAAGACGCGCCTCGCAAAAAGATTTACACCGTAAACGCCAAAAACCCAAACAAAGCCACTACCCTTATTCCACAAAATAAAGATGTATTGTCTGACATTAAGATAGCCGGCGGCAAATTGTTATTGACTTATATGCACAATGCGTATTCTAAATCGTATGTATATAGTTTGAACGGTAAAAAATTGAACGAGATACCATTGCCCGGCATTGGTAGCATCAGCGGTTTTAGCGGCAAAAAAGAAGACAAAGATTTGTTCTTCTCTTTTACCTCTTTTACCACTCCCAATGCTGCCTACAAATACAATACAGATAACAACAAAGTAGAGCTCTACCGCGAATCTACCATAGATTTCGATATACACAAATACGAAACCAAACAGGTATTCTATACCAGCAAAGACGGCACCAAAGTACCTATGTTTATAGTACACAAAAAAGGGTTGAAATTGGATGGTAATAACCCCACTTTGCTATATGGTTACGGTGGCTTCAAGATTTCTCTCACGCCTTTCTTTAGCATCAGCAATCTTATTTTGTTAGAAAATGGTGGTGTGTTTGCCTTGCCCAACCTGCGTGGCGGTGGCGAATATGGCGAGGAATGGCACCAAGGCGGCACCCAACTCAACAAACAAAATGTGTTTGACGATTTTATAGCTGCCGCAGAATATTTGATAGACAACAAATACACTTGTTCTGACAAATTGGCTATCAAAGGTGGCTCTAACGGTGGTTTGTTGGTAGGCGCTTGTATGACCCAACGCCCCGACCTTTACAAAGTGGCCATTCCACAGGTGGGTGTAATGGATATGTTGCGCTATCACAAATTTACCATTGGTTACTACTGGGCACCCGACTATGGTACCAGTGAAGACTCTGTGCATTTTGCCAACCTTATCAAATATTCGCCTTTGCACAATATTAAAGAAGGTACTTGCTACCCCGCCACCCTTATTACCACCGCAGACCACGACGACCGTGTGGTACCTGCGCACTCTTTCAAATTTGCTGCCGAATTGCAAGCCAAGCAAAATTGCAATACGCCTACCCTTATCCGCATAGAAAGCAAAGCAGGACACGGCGCCGGCAAGGCTACCCAACAAATTATAGACGAAGCCACCGATATTTGGGCCTTTATGTTTTATAATATGAACGTAAACTACCATACAGGCAGAGATAAATAAAAAAACCAAAAGGTCATATATGAAAGGTCTTTAGTATTGTTGTTGCAAAACTAAAGACCTTTTTTATTAATGCTATGGTAAGCAAATAGCACTGCCTAAGCTATTGGCCAATACGCTTGTTATCTTGGCTAAGATATTAACTTATTTCAAATACCTTAACCAATCCAAAAAAGCAAAAATAATAGTTGTTTTTTATCTTTGTATTTTAGCGCATCATCATATGTCGCGCTATGAAACAAACGTTTATACCCTTATAAAGTTTACAATAAATACGTTTTATTACTTATGTTAATATATTTATTTTCAAAGCTGGTATATGTGAATGATAAGAAAATCCACACATTTAATTTAAAAGAAATTATGTTGTCTAGTTATAAATAGACGGCTATTTTTGCGACCTTAAATTTACTACAAATAATAAAAATAAATTTTCATGAAGAAAAATCACAAATTATTAGCTTTACTTCTTATTTTTTGTGCGAGTGCAACTGTAGAGCTATTTGCTCAGGGGCTTACTGATAATGCAGCCAAAGCTACTGGAGGCACAGGCTACTACAAAGATATTATCTACTGGTTGGATTGGAGCAAAAGAAAAAGATGGACAGGATCTCCTCCGTTGAGTAATAAAATAAAAAATGGCGATTATCTTGAATTTATAGCCGAAGATTCGGGTATGGAATACAAATTAACGGTTTCTAATGTTTCGTCTGCAAAACCTACCGTAAGTCAATATAACGATTGGAATGGTAATAATTTTCCATATGCTTATAACTTTGGTACAGGTAGCGGTTCCGGTTATTCCAATGGTTTTCTTGATAAAAATATAGCTTTAAGAGCCAGCTATAATCAAATTTCTTTTGATATAACTATAGAGGCTAGCATCAATGGAAATCCTATAGAGAATTTTGCTTTTGTAATAGCAGGTTCTGAATCTTTAAATGGACCGGGTGAATATTATGCCTTGGAAATATTACCTAATGAAGGTCAAACGAATTTAAATGCAGACCAAATTATACAACCGGTAGAAGGTTATTCTTGTACTTTCAATTACAGTGTAAAAATGACAGTTTCAAATGGAGGTAAAAAATTACATGTAACTAATGCCACAAGTGGAGATAAAAAAGGAGATTTAATGTTGGCAGCTACTCATATACAAAGGGTGCGTGTAAATTTAGGAACCAATGCCGGAGGACAACATATTGCTTTGGGAGTGATTGATTTGTTAGATTATGGTGATGCTCCCAATTCTTATGAAGAAGACCCTAGTGATCCACTGAAATTTGCAAGGCATTATAGTTTACCAGGTTTAGGAGGAGAATTAATGGCTGATGGAGAATATATATACAATGCTATTCCTGAACAATCAAGTTTTGTACAATTAGAAGAACCCATATTAGGACTGGGTAAATGGGCAGATTCTGAAAAAGAAAAAAATGTATCAGCCAATGCTGATGGCGATGATAATGCAAAACCTGAACCGGATTCTCCTAATGACGAAGATGCTATTCCCGGTGGACGATGGTTTAAAGACTGTACCGGTCCTTTATATGTAAAAAACAGACACGAGACCAAAGATGGCTGGCTATATATTTGGATAGATAAGAATAATAATGGCCAATTTGACGCCAATGAATTTTGTGGACAGAAAAATCCGGATGGCACTTTTTCTAACACACCCACTCTAATTCCTCATAATAGTCCGGGCAATTATATCTATTATGATTTTAAAGGTGCTTTTGATAATAATGGGAATCCTTTTAATCCTAATGTTGGCGATACACGTATCATGCGTTTAAGAATTTCTTATGATGATAATTTGGGTATTAGTAATTTATCTACGAGCGGAGAGGTAGAGGATTATAAAATAGAGTTTATAGTGCCTTGGGTCAAAAAAATAGACGATATTATTACTTGTGATGCCAATGATAAAATTGAAGTTATCATTAAAGATTTACCCTCAACAGGTTGGAAAATTACCCAAACAGGTACGGCAGCAGCCGTGTATAATGAACTTATAGCCGAAGGAGATGACCCAACACCCAAACCAACTGAATTTACCATTACAGATTTGGATGTAGGTTCTTATAAATTTGAGATTACCAATGGCGATGCAGACTGTGGTTATACACGCTACCTTATAGTTAGTGGTGATAATGACTGTGACGGCATTCCCGATAATAAAGATTTAGACGATGACAACGATGGTATTCTTGACACAGACGAAGGTTTGGTAGATATAGATAACGATGGCGTACCTGATTACGAAGACGATAACACAAGTACTACAATGATAACCATCACTGTAGGGATCAATCCCGATGGCACGCCTATTACAGAAGAAGTGATGGAAGGATCTTTGATAGGCAATCTGAATGGACAAGTGGAAGATGAAAACGCAAAGAAAGATACTGATAACGACGGCATTCCGAATTACTTGGATTTAGACTCCGATGGTGATAATTGTCCCGACGCCTTAGAAGCCAATGGTTTGTTAAATTTCAATGATTTGAATGATAATGGCTCTATTAATGCGCCTGTATCTACTACAGGTAGTAATATAGGTGTGCCAAATGGTATGCCAGCTAACAATATAGGCTCGTCTCAAGACCCAACTCAACAAGCCGAAACCTGCTGTACTACGTTACGATCCAACAAAAATGTAACCCGTCAATTGACGAAATAATAAGCATGCAGTCTAAACCAAAAAGCTGTTCTTAAGGGTTTGCCTTTTGAACAGCTTTTTTATAGAACCATAAATCACTAAAGACCTTGTTTGATGAGTGCTATGACAAGTAAATAGCACCACCTATACTATTTCCCGAAGCCCCTGTTACACTTGCCAAGATATTAACTTGCTCTAAGTGTCTAAGCAAACCTAAAAAGGCAAAAACAACAGCCTCTTTCATATCTATAATAGCAGGTTCTACTTCTACAATATTGGCGCTACTATGATGTCGTATACGCTCCATAAGAAACCGATTATAAGCACCACCTCCACTTATCAATATATCATTAAGGGGTTTCTGTATCACATAAGGCTTACAGGTTTGAAACCTACCACCAATAGAGATGTTTTTAGTGCGCCTTGGCGGCAAAGCTTGGGATATTTGTATGGCAATATGTTCACAAAATGTACGCAACACATTTTTGGGTTTATCTTCAAATGGTAATAACAATGGATCGATATAACGATCTACCCACTCTTTACCCAAGGATTTAGGTGCCTCTTGTTTGTAAAAATCTAAAGCATTGAGTGCTGCAAGTAGCGAAGGGATAATTTGGCCTTCTTGGGCTAAATTGCCATCTTTATCAAAATTCAGCCCTAATCGTTGTGCCCATGCGTTGAGTACTATATTAACAGGGCAAATATCAAAAGCAATACGTTTCTTATTTTTCTGGAAAGAGATATTGGCAAAACCACCAATATTAACACACGCACTATATTTACCAAATAGCAAAGCATCGCCTATAGGCACCAAAGGGGCACCTTGTCCGCCTTTGGCTACATCGGTGGTACGAAAATCACATACAATGCGTTGTCCTGAGGCTGCCGCCATAGCAGCACCTTCACCTATTTGTGTGGTAAAACGTTGGTAAGGCTGATGAAACACTGTGTGTCCATGACTAGCTGCTATATCTACCTTTAGTTTGTGTGTTTTTATAAAATTGGCCAAAGCTTCTCCACAAAATTGACCAAAAGCAGTATGTGTAGCTGCTAATGTAAGAGCATCTGCCCGCGGCAAACTTGCTAATCGGGCTCGCCATGCTTTAGAATAATTTAAGGTAGTATAAGGTCCCAAACGAAATTGCCACTGTTTGTCCTTTTGCCAAAATTCTACATAAGCCAAGTCTAAACCATCTAAGGAAGTCCCGGACATCATCCCTATCGTTTTGTATATCATTATTTTAATTATAAATGGTAAATTATGAATTAGGTTGTAATCAATTAATAATTAATAATGAGTAATTAGTAATACTGTAATTTAACCACAATGCGATACAGTAAGCGAAGTCGAACTGAACACCAAGTTGAAAATAGTTTTTAGTGTTTAGTTATAAATTTTTAGTTGAATAATTCAAGTCAACTCTAAACTAAAAACTAATAACTCTTTTTGCTTCCGTCTTCCAATTCATTACCATATTAGCACATTGTTATATTAACTCATTAGCACATTTTGCAGCCTTTCCAGTCCTATGGCACGAGAACCTTTGAGTAAAATTTCGTAACCGATAATAGACTGGCGTTGCAAATGAGTTTGTATACTCTCTACACTCTCAAAAAACGCAAATACAGGATAAGCACGTTGCCATTGACCAAAATGATGTCCTACCAAATACACTTTTAGATTTTGATATTGCTTATCTTTTTGATAATTTTGTATTTGTTGCAAAACAGCTTTGTGTGCAACGGGTGAGAAATCGCCAAGTTCAAACATATCGCCCAAAATCAACATTTTGTGTACCTGTGAAAGGCTATTATCAAGAAAACAAGCTATAGCACCCTGCATACTACTAGGGTTGGCATTATAAGCATCCATAATAAGTGTGTTGCTTTTACCTTTCACTATCTGAGAACGGTTATTTTGTGGTTGATAACTTTCCAAAGCTGTTATAATATGGTCTGCTTGCACTTTAAAATATTGACCTATACAAATAGCTGCCGCTACATTGTAGGCATTGTATTGACCAAAGAGTTGGGTACCAATATTTTTATTTTCCCATTGCAAATGCAAGGGTGTGTTTTGTAGTATATCCAATTGTATATGTACCTTACCTTCTATAGCATAAGACCTTATGGTCTCCACTGTTGGCAAATAAGTCATTAAAGTATTATCGTCACCATTTACAAACAAAGTACCTTGCGCTTGTGCTACAGCTTTGTAAAGTGCCAACTTGGTTTGCAACAGCGTTTCAAAATTGCCAAAACCTTCTAAATGGGCTTGACCTACATTGGTAATAATGCCATGAGTGGGTTGAGCTATTTCGCACAATTGTGCAATCTCTCCGGCATGATTGGCTCCCATTTCTACCACTGCTATTTGATGTTGATGAGTAATATTTAAGAGTGTAAGCGGGACACCAATATGATTATTAAAATTACCTTCTGTAGCCAAAACCTTATACTTTTGCGCCAAAACAGTTGCCACAAGTTCTTTGGTAGTAGTTTTGCCATTGGTACCTGTAATACCAATCACAGGGATTATAAGCTGTTGTCTGTGGTGTTTTGCCAAATTCTGTAAAGATTGTAAACTATCTTCTACCAATAGCATAGCCTCTGTATCCTGATAATAATCTACATCATCAACCACTACCATAGCAGCCCCTTTTTCCAAAGCTTGAGATGCAAAACGATTTCCATTAAAATTATCGCCCCGCAAACAAAAAAACAATTCTCCTCCTTGTAGCTGTCGTGTATCTGTGCTAACACCTGTAGAAGCTAAAAAATGTTTATACAATTCCATGGGGCAAAAGTAACCATAATTTGTGCATATTAAAAGTATTTTATTAGGAAGATATGCATACTTCTATCACATACGGTATTTGCAACAAAAATTAGCTATCAACTTGTTTCATTTTCATTATTAATATTACCTTATTACCAGTCACAGAATTACCACCTAAAAAAACAAATTCAAACAACTTGTTATCAAATTAATATGAATATAAAAAAATATTTGTTTTATAGCGGAAAATTTTGTATTATTGCAGTCTGTAATTATCAGAACAATATTTTTAAAACTTAAACACATAAAAAAAGATGAAAAAGAGTATTTTTTTACTTGCTTTTTCCTTGCTAATGGGTAGCTTTTACAGCTATGCACAAGAAAAAGCAGTAATATACCCATCAAGGGTAAGTAAAGCCGTGGCTTTTGCAAAATCTAAGCCTCTCAGAGAATTAGCAGCAGTAATATCTCCCGACAAAGATTTGTCGCAAACACATAAAGCAGCCAACCCTAATGAGTTGGATTATGATAAATGGGGAGAACACAAAGGTGATCAGGATTTGCCTGTAGACCACCCTCAAACTCAACAAGGAACCAGAGAAGCTAAAGGTTTATTAGCCAGCTTCCCAGGAATAGGAAACACTGGTTTCTCTCCTCCTGATACCGATGGTGATATCAGTAGTAATCACTTTGTACAAGTAGTTAACTCCAAGTATGCCGTATTCGATCGTACGGGCATCAAATTATTAGGACCTCTAGACCTTAGTACTTTATGGGATGCTTTACCTGGTCCTTGGAATGGCTTAAACAATGGAGACCCTATAATTATTTTCGACGAAGAGTACCAAAGATGGATTATTACTCAGTTTGCACTTCCTTCTAATGGTAACTACGAACTTTTTGCTGTATCAGAAACTGAAGACCCACTGGGTTCGTATTATTTATATGCTTTTTCTTTCGGTGTCCGATTCAACGATTACCCCAAATTAGGCGTATGGAGCAATGGTTATGCAGCTACCTATAACTTGTTTTCCAACCACACCTCCCCCCAACCTTCTTTCATAGGCGCTAAAATAACCATGGTAGAAAGAGAGAAAATGGTAAACGGCGAGGCAGACCCAGCTATGATTGAATTTACAAAAAGCAATTGGTATAGCACCATGCCTGCGGATATTGACGGCACTAATATGCCTGACGCCAATGCTCCTTGTCCTGTAATGTTTATACGTCCGGATAGAAAAATCGTAATGATGGAGCTTACAGCAGACTGGAACAACCCTAACAACTCTACCCTAGATGCAAGCAACATATTAACACCTAACTTTTTTACTCCAATGGGTGGTGGTATCAGACAACCTAATAATGAAGAATTAGATGCTTTAGGCAGAATGATTATGAACCGTTTGGCTTATCGCAAATTTGCAACTCACGAATCTATGGTTACCAATCACACTGTAAAATCAGGTGGCAAAGCCGCTGTTAGATGGTACGAGTTTCGTAAAAGTGGTAATGAAGACTGGTCTATCTACCAACAAGGTACTTATGCTCCCGACAATGAAGTTCACAGATGGATGGGCTCTGCAGCCATAAATGCTAATGGAGACATTGCTATCGGTTATTCTGTAACAAACAATACAGATGTACACCCTTCTATCAGAGCTGCAGGACGTTTAGCTGACGATCCATTAGGTACTATGACAGTACAAGAATTTACTATAAAAGAAGGTACACAATCTCAAAGTGGTTCTAATAGATGGGGAGATTATTCTTGTATGAATGTAGACCCTTCAAACGGTATTGATTTTTGGTATACAACAGAATACAATGGTTGGAAAACATGGGTAGCTAGTTTTAGCTTAGATGGTGAAGCTCCAGCTCCAACTGCTAATGCAGGCGAAGACGGACACGTTTGTAAAAACAAACCTTACCAGTGCCAAGGTTCTGGTACTTCATGGCAAGCTGTACAATGGACAACATCTGGAGATGGTAATTTTATTGGCGGAAACACTATGACACCAAAATACGTGAGAGGTAGTCAAGACGTAGCCAATGGTAGCGTTATACTTACAATTAATATTACAGGATTAAATGGTAATGTAGTATCTGATGATATGACATTGTTTTTTGACCCATTTGCCAATGCTGGTGACAATCAATGGGTTTTCCCTAATCAAACCGAAATTACTTTAGCAGGAGAAACTAATGACTATAATTCTGTAGAATGGACAACATCAGGTACAGGTACATTTAGCAATGCTAATACCCTTAATACTGTTTATACAGCTACTCAAGAAGACATTGCAGCCGACTCTGTTAGCATTACACTTAAAATAACTACTGATGGCTGTTCAGGTTCATCTAGCGATAAAATGAAAATATATTGGACAGATGGTATAGTAGACACTCAAAACCAAGTGATATTTAATTTGTATCCAAACCCAACCAATGGAGTATTTACAATAGCTCTAGATCAATTAGAAGCTAATGAAACTTTGACTTACATTATTCATACCGCCACAGGTAGAGAAGTGTTTAGAGAAGTGGTAACAACCAATGGCTCTACTTATGAGAAACAAATAGACATGTCTGATTTTATTGCCGGTATGTATTTTGTAACTATAAAAAGTGCTAAAGGTAATAAAACTCTAAAATTTGTAAAACAATAAACACTTTGTTTTATATAACTCAAAAAAAGAGTGCCTAATTTATTTTTGGGCACTCTTTTTTTATCTTGATATCGCTAGTAAAACTACCTACACAAACAAAATATAAAAATTAACTACTTAGCCTTGGCATAAGGCGTTATCTGCTGATGCGTAAACTCTTGTCTTTGGTATTTGTAATAAGCGGCAATGGCAATCATCGCAGCATTATCTGTAGTAAATTCAAAATCGGGTATATAGGTATTCCACCCCTGTTGCTCTCCTTGTGTAACAATAGCTTTGCGCAAGGCAGAATTGGCACTTACTCCTCCGGCCACTGCTATCTCTTTAATGCCTGTTTGTTGAGAAGCTAACACAAGCTTTCGCATCAATATTTCTACTATGGTGTATTGCACGCTGGCTGCCAAATCGTTTTTGTGTTTCTCTATAAAAGTATCGTCTTGCTTAAGCTGGTCGCGCAAGAAATACAATACCGAGGTTTTTAGGCCACTAAAGCTATAATTCAAATCGGGAATTTTGGGCATAGGAAAAGAAAAAGCTTTGTGGTTGCCTTGGGCAGCCAATTTGTCTATAATAGGGCCACCAGGATAAGGTAAACTCATTATTTTAGCGGTTTTGTCAAACGCTTCTCCCGCTGCATCGTCTATGGTTTGTCCTATTATTTGCATATCGAAATAGTCGTTTACACGTACTATTTGTGTATGCCCGCCAGATACCGTTAAGCATAAAAAAGGAAAAGAAGGCGTAGGTTTT
>PDWJ01005186.1_pt1 | contig 10870 bp, 12 predicted proteins | sample 1430881 | NCBI WGS metagenome assembly PDWJ01 (sample SAMN01162460, study PRJNA174530) | Oral metagenome, whole genome shotgun sequencing project. | biome: Marine environment; feature: Marine mammal; material: Swab sample of the gingival sulcus; isolation source: swab sample of gingival sulcus... | reverse complement strand
GAACTGGAACGGGGGCTGAACGCTCCTTTGCCCCAGCCGGATTCCAGCGGAAAAATTGAACTGGAACTTGATGACGGCTTGAAATTTTGTTTTTTTCAGCGTAAAGATTCTCTTTGTCTTACAGGTGAAGTAGCAGTCCTGCCCGATGAAGACAGCCAGGCGGAAAGTCTGTGCGAAAAACTGCTTCAGTCCTGTCTGGGCATTATCAAGAACAGTGCTGTCGGGCTGGCTCTTGACCAGAAACGTCTGCTCCTGCAGCGTGTCTTTACTCCCAGTCCGCACAGCCAGGAAACATTCAGTCTGGCAGCAGAAGATTTTTTGAACAACCTGAGCTGGCTGCGATCACGGGCTGAAAAAAACAGGCCCATGAACCGGCCAACAGGCAATATAATTATTAGACCCTGAAAACACTTAACGGAAAAAAATATGCGCCCACGCTTTTTTTGCTTGCTTCTTATCCTGCTTCTGGGTTCTGTCGGGATTCAGGCCAATGGCCAGAATCCGAAATGGATACAGCAGCCCTTTTATTTTACAGCGGATAAAACCCCCCTGCCAGACGTGCTGAACAATTTTTGCGAACAGCAGGGTGTCCCCGCTGTTATCAGTCCGAAAGTTACAGGAACCGTGCGCGGAAAGTTCTCCTTCCGGGATGAACCGGCTGAATTTTTAGATATGATATGCAAGGTCAATGGGTTGACCTGGTATTTTGACGGTTCTGCCGCGTATTTTTACAAAATAGAAGAAACACAAAACTCGGTTATCCAGCTTGGGCATCTTTCTCCAAAAGCCTTACGCGAGGCACTTATAAAAACAGGAGTATTTGATTCACGTTTTTCCTGGCGGGATTTGCCAGAGGAACGCATGGTATATTTTTCCGGCCCGCCCCGCTATGTTCAGCAGGTAAAAGGTCTGGCTGAAACCCTTGAAAAAAATGCCGCCAGCAATATGGTGATGAGAGTCTTTCGCCTGAATCACGCCTGGGCGGATGATATTGACCTTGATTTCATGGGAAAAAATATCACGGTGCCAGGTGTGGCAACCCTGTTGCGTAACCTGAAAAGCAACAGACAAATGTCGCCAGTCGGCCAGACCAGCAAAGAGAAAACAGAACAGGTTACCATCCATTCTCCCCAGCAAAATCAGACCAGGATTCAGGCTGACCCACGCCTGAACGCGGTGATTGTCTGGGATATCGCGGAACAGATGCCCAAATACGAACAGGCAATCAGGGAGCTGGACACGGCTGTTGATTTGGTGGAAATCCGGGCGGCCATTGTGGACGTTGCCACAAACAGACTCCACGAACTGGGCATTAGCTGGAGTTTTACCAAGGGTATCTCGCCAGACAATGGCCCGCGGGAAAAAGACAGTTATATTGGCGGGGCCAATGTGACGGACACCAGTTTTTTGGGCAACCAGGGCAAGGGGCTTAATTTTTCTACAATCTACACGAGCGGAATCGACAACCTCATGGCCCGGGTGAGTGCCCTGGCGCAAGACGGTGATGCCAGTATCTTTTCCCGCCCAACAGTGCTGACCCTTGATAACGTGCAGGCACTGCTGCAAAAAACAAGCACTTTTTATGTCCGTCTGCAAGGTGAACGTGAAGTTGACCTGAAAGAAATCACCTATGGCACGGTACTAAAAGTTACACCACACATCATTACTGCTCCTGAAGGCAAAAAACAGATCAAACTCGTTGTAACCATTGAAGACGGCTCGGAAAATGCGAACGCCAGCGGAACCGACAATATTCCGGTGGTGTCCCGCTCAACCATAAACACCCAGGCCATTGTCGCGGAATCCCAGACCCTGATTATCGGCGGCCATTATTTTGAACGCCAGCAGGGACAGGACAGCGGCATTCCGGGCCTGAAAAAACTGCCTCTTTTCGGGCCGCTTTTTGGTCAGAAATCGCACAATATTCAAAAAGCCGAGCGCCTGTTTGTTATCTCACCTCACATTGTGGATCTCAAACAGGTGGCCAGTCAACAGCGCATTAAACGCCAGGCTTTTGAAAGAACCCTTGTTGCTGAAGACGCTCGACTCGTACCACGGGAAAAAACCATAGGGCCGTTTTTTGCTGGTTGCGCCAAACGTACTCCAAGGCCAAAAACAGGACCAGGCACAGGACCCAGCAAATGAACAGCCGAATCCTCAAAATTCTGTCAGGCCCCAACTGTGGAGCGGAAGCAGAACTTGTACCAGGCCGGTACGTTCTGGGCAGCGACCCTGAATGTGATATTGTTCTGACCGACAGTGCTGTTTCGCCTCACCATCTTGCTCTTGAAATTGATTTCAGAGATCAGACAATATCAACGCAGGCCATACCGCTTGAAGGGCAAAGTCTGCTCAAAAATGAACGGATAAAAGAAAGCGGCGTTCCCGTGGAAGACTTTGCCCTGCTCACACTGGGGGGGACCTGTATCGCCCTTGGCCCGGCAGATCAGCTCTGGCCGGCTGTAATACTGCCCGATCTTATTCAGTCAGGTTCAACAATATCCCAGCCGGAAACAGACACTCCTGAGCCGGAAACAGAAAAAGAACCGGAAAGCAAAGTTGAAAAGACTGGCGAAGAGAAAAAAACTGCTTCCAAAGAAATACCAGACAGGCAAAAGCTGCCTGCCTGGTTGTTATTCTTTCTTGCCATACTCATTGTTATTCTTGTCGGAGCAAATATCTGGCGGACACTTTTTCCCTCTGTTTCAGACCGGGAAAGAATGCAGACCCTGCTGAGTCGGGGAGACTTTCAGGAAATCAAACTGAAATCAGACGACAAGGGCAATCTGAGTCTTGAGGGTTATGTTTTGAAAAACGTTGACCTTGAACGTCTGCGCCGGATAGTGGAACAGATACCGGCCAAGGTGAACGTCAGGGTGCTGAGTAATGCTGTTACAACCCTGCGCCGGAAACTGGCTGACCAAAAAAGCTCGTTGCGGGTACGGCAAGCAGGACGCACGGTTGTTATGAGCGGCTACCTGGAAGACCAGGACAGCAGAGAAAAACTGCCTGTTTTATTAAGAGAAGCCCTGCCTGAGGGTGTAAAAATCAAATATAATCTGATAAACTGGCAGGACATGACGAAACTTTTACAACAGTCGCTGGCGGCTCGTGGTTTGGAGAAAAAGCTTTTTTTCACACCCAGCGACAACAAGATTTTGGTACAAGGCCATCTTAGTCAGGAAGAACTGGCGCAGTGGCAAGGTATCACGGAAGAAATCCTGGACGGAATCGGCGGCGATAATCCTTTTTCCAAGGTACAAAGCACGGAGATTTCCACTTCAGTTTCAACATTTCAGATTCAAAAAACAGTAGAACAGGAACTGAAATGCGAAGACTTGCAACTTGTCAAAACCAATAGACAATACTATATAACATTACGAAACAAAAGATACGAGCCGGGAGAGGTATTGCCCGGAGGATACAGAATAAAGGACGTAACGGACAAAAGAATTGTCCTGGGCGGGCAAGGCCAACTTCTGTACTGTCCGATACTTTCTAAAAAGGAGAACAAGTGAACATCTTTGACGTACACTTTGACCTGGAAACAGAGTTGCAAAACGACAAGGAAGGAAAGGTGCTGGAAGCGCTTCAAAAAGAGCTTGGGTTGGCAAAACAGCAGCTTGTCAGCCAGATGGATAAGGGCCTTGCTCCCAGGGATTTTTCCGGGGCCAGGAACTTAAAAGAAGCTGTGGACGCAGCAAGAACAGTTGTTGACAGAAGCTGGAGCGGCTATCGAAAAATGGCCAAGTAAACAAGGAGAAAAAAAATGAGCGATAACAACCTGATAGACTACACATTCAATACGACAATCGCCAATGTAACAACGCTGGAAACCGAAATCAAAGAGAAGTTAAAGGTCGGCTCAGAGATGTCCCAGCAAGATTTGCTAAGGGTGCAGATGGACTTCAGCCGGTATAACAATATGCTGAGCATGGTTTCAACCATTGCCAAGTCACTTACAGACACAGAAAAATCAATTATCAACAAAATGTAGAAATATCATGTTCAGTTTTGATGCCCAATACAGGAAGTTGCTGGGAAAAATTGGTTTTCTGGCCCTGAGGACCAAACAGGATAAACAGGGAGAAATTATTTTTTCCGCCCTGGCTGAAACAGCCCCTGAAAACAATGCTCCGGTCATTGGCCTGGCCATGCTTGATATGGCAAAAGGTGATAATATACAGGCTATTGGCCGTCTGGAAAAACAGGCTGCCCTGACAAAAGAAAAAGACGACATGGTACAGGCGTATATGGGAATGGCTCTCTATTTTGACAAGCAGATGAACAGGGCGGAAAAAACACTGCAGGAAGTCGTGGACAATGGAAGTGACGTGGAAGCCATAAAACTTGCCCAGACACTTCTGAATGAAATGAAGACGGGCTGAGCCTGAAACATTCCGGTTTATCGGAGGAGAATATGAATGAAATAGCCATTAACAAGGTGGAACGCGCTGTCCAGCAGGCCATAGAACCGCCAGCCCCTGGCCCAAAACCGGCCAGCCAGGCCGACATCAGCCGGTTTCAGGATGCGATGAAAACGTCTCACTATCCCCAGATTCAAGAGGTCTCCTCTCAGACCATGCAGGCTGTAATACAGGCCGAACAGGCAGTAAAGACTCCTGGAAGCAGCATTCTGGACACCCTTGACCGCATCAGTGCCGACCACAAGGCCATGCAGGAAAGTTTTCTTGCTGCTGCCGATGAAGGAGAGATGGGCCGTATGGTCAATCTGCAAATGGATGTGGCCCGGATAACAATAGCCCAGACCCTCCTTGGCAAGGTCGGAGAAAAGGCAGGTCAGGGTATCAACCAACTCGTACGTGGACAATAATAATGCCAGCACACTCCTTTTCAACACTCAGACATTTTTTTCTTTTATTCTTACTGGCGATCCTGCTTACCGGCTGTCAGGAAAATTTCTACACCGGTCTGGAGGAAAATGATGCCAACGAAATACTGGCAGTTTTGCAAAATCACGGTCTGAGTCTGAACAAGGAACCGGGAGAAAAAAATACCTGGAATCTCACCATAGAAAGAAGCCAGCTTCCTGAGGCAGTAAGGCTGTTACAAAAAAATGGACTACCTCGTGACCGTTTTGAAAACATGGGACAAATTTTCAAAAAGGAAGGGTTGATTTCTTCTCCTCTGGAGGAAAAAGCCCGATTTACCTATGCTCTGTCGCAGGAACTTTCTGAAACAATCGCGTTGATTGATGGGGTTTTGGCCGCCCGCGTCCACGTTGTGCCCCAGGAAATGGATGTCATGGGAGAAAAGGTCTCTCCGGCCTCTGCCTCCATCTTCATCAAGCACGGTAGTGACGTGGACATGCAGGACAAGGTTCTGCGGATAAAAAAAATGGTGGAAAAAAGCATCACCGGCCTTCAATATGACGCAATTTCCATATTTCTCTTTCCTGCCGAGCTAACTCATTCTGCTTCACCGGCTTTACTGCCCTCGGTTCTGGGCATCAGGGTCGCGCCAGGATCTGTTGGTGCTGTCTGGACGATTCTGTTTGCATTTTTCATAACCCTTGGCATTGCCTGCTACCTGGCCTGGAATCTTTTTGCCCACAGGAAACCAGTGCAGGAGGAAGGTGAAGATGACTAACTCTTTTTTGCGGCAAGCCTGCACCCAGCCTTTTTTGCTGCACGCTATTTTTGACCGGCATCTGCAACCAGACTGTTTGGACGACAAAGGTAATTCCGGTCGCTCATGTCAGCCTTCACTGGACTGGATAATGAACTCCAGACGAGGCAAGGCCCGTCTTCTTGAACAAGCCAAATTCGTTGAAAAAAAACATTCTCAAAAGTGGTTTCTGGATTTCACCTCTCCTCTTTCCCGCTTATGCCTGGTAAAAACAAAAGACCTTTTGCTTGTGGCGGATTATCTTGGTTTGTTGCTGCACTCCACAGACATTGCCAGACAAATTACCAGACAGGCAGTTAATAACATCATGGAACGCTTTGGCAAACAGGGCTATACCTTTGCCCTGCGCCGTTGCCAGACACTGCCGGTATCCAAAAAATGGGTAACAGTACTCAAAGAGAAGCTCACGCGCCAGGCAGTAAAGGAAACAGGGCTTACAGCCAGAGTCACGCAACACGGGCAAATGCTGCTGGCAAGCGTTCTGGCTGAAAATCCACCGGAACTTCTTGAAATGCTTGGGCTGCCTGAACAACTGCGTACAAATGCAGATTTTCAACTTGGCCCAGAAGAAAAAGAACAGGCAGCAAATCTTTGCTACGCAACTTTGAAACGGGAGGTCGCTCCGCAATGGGCTCCTTATTTTCCCTGACGAAAAACACAATTTTACCTCCCGCTGAAACAAAAATCCTCAAGGCGGAAGAAGTCGGGATTATGCTTCAGGCGGAAGAAATTCTTGACGAGGCCAAAAAGCGGGCAAAAGACATTGTTGAACAGGCAAGGCAGGAAGCCGAACAGCAAAAAAAACAGGGCTATGCAGACGGGCTGGAAGAAGGTCGTCTGGAACATGCCGAAAAAATTATGGAAACAGTCCTTTCCTCCGTAGAATTTATTGAGGGAATTGAATCCCAGCTTGTGCATGTTGTGAGCATGGCGATTCGCAAAATTCTGGGCGAACTTGACCAGAAAGACCTGATTGTTCGCATCGTACAAAATGCTCTGCAATCCGTACAACAACAGCAAAAAGTCACCCTGCGGGTTGCTCCAGAAGACGAACAGGTGCTGCGCAACTACCTGATGCCCATGCTCCAGTCAAGTCCGGGGCAAGGCAGTTTTCTGGATATTATTGCAGATGTCCGGCTGCAAGCAAACTCCTGTCTGCTGGAAAGTGAGCTTGGCGTTATTGATGCCAGTCTGGAAACACAGTTAAAGGCCCTGGAAAACGCACTTCAAAGCCGTATCCAGGGCTGACACAAGGGGCGAATATGGCATTTGAATATATTGGAACCCTGCTGGAAGAAGCTGTACAGACAGTAACTCCCATAGAGACCCGTGGCCGGGTGGAACAGGTGGTTGGGACAATTATCCGGGCTGTGGCACCAGGGGTCAGGGTAGGTGAAATCTGCTTGCTGCGCAATCCCTGGGAAGACTGGACGCTCAAGGCGGAAGTTGTCGGGTTCGCCAAAAATACTGCCCTGCTGACACCGCTTGGCGACTTGCAGGGTATTTCACCGTCAACAGAAGTCATCCCCACAGGAGAAATTCATTCTGTGCCAGTAGGAAATGAACTGCTCGGACGGGTGCTTGACGGTCTGGGAAATCCAATTGATGACGGTCCTGCCCTGCGGCTGAAAAAGTCATATCCGGTGTACGCAGAACCGCCCAACCCCATGCAGCGCAAGATTATTTGTGAGCCGATTTCTCTTGGGCTGCGGGTACTTGATGGCATGCTGACCTGCGGCGAAGGCCAGAGAATGGGAATTTTTGCCGCGGCTGGCGGAGGAAAAAGCACCCTGCTCTCCAGTATTATCAAGGGCTGTTCGGCAGATGTCTGCGTGCTGGCCCTGATCGGTGAACGCGGCCGTGAGGTGCGGGAATTTATTGAACACGACCTGGGCGAGGAAGGGCGGAAAAAAGCCGTGCTTGTGGTTTCCACCTCTGACCGCTCGTCCATGGAGCGCCTGAAAGCCGCCTACACAGCCACGGCGGTTGCCGAATATTTTCGGGATCAGCAAAAAAAAGTGCTGTTACTTATGGACTCTGTTACCCGATTTGGACGGGCCTTGCGTGAAATAGGACTTGCTGCCGGAGAGCCGCCAACCAGACGGGGGTTTCCGCCTTCTGTTTTTTCAAGCCTGCCCCGGCTCATGGAACGGGCGGGCAATTCAGCCACGGGTTCCATCACCGCCCTCTATACTGTGCTGGTGGAAGGTGATGACATGACCGAACCCATTGCGGATGAAACCCGTTCCATTCTGGACGGCCATATTATTTTATCCCGCAAACTGGCCACAGCCAACCATTATCCGGCCATTGACGTGCTGGCCAGCGTCAGCCGTGTGATGAATGCGATTGTCAGCGATGAACACAAGGAAATGTCCGGAAAAGTCCGCGCTCTGATGGCCAAGTATGAAGAGGTTGCCCTTCTGGTGCAAATAGGAGAATACAAAAAAGGCAGCGACACAGCAGCAGACGAGGCCATTGATAAAATAGACGCCATTAACGCCTATCTGTGTCAGGGTCTTGAGGAACGGGCAGATTTTGAACAGGCTCTGCAAGGTCTGCGGGAGCTTGTAGGATGAATTATCCTCTGGCGGAAATATTACGGCTGCGCCTCTACCGTGAGGACAGCGCTGCCGCTGAAGTCAAAGTCTGTCAGCGAAAACTGGAAGAAGCCAGACAAGAGGTTGTCAGACGGGAAAAAAAACATGCTGACTACCATGAGTGGCGTTTGCAGGAAGAACCAAAACTGTTTGACAAGATTCGGGGCAAAAAAATCGCCCTGGCTGATATTGATGCCTATAAAGACGAAGTACAGGCCCTGCGAGCGGAAGAAATCTCTTTGGAAGAGGCCATCTTCAAAGCAAAAGAATATGTAGGTGAATGTGAAGGAAGTGTACTTGCCGCCCAGAACACATATAATGAGGCCGTGCGTAACAGACAGAAAATAGAAGAGCACCAAAGTATCTGGCAGGAAGAAGACAAAAAAATAAAAGACCAGGCCGAGGAACGGGAAATGGAAGAATTTACCAGTCCGGCACTTTTATCACAGCTTTCGCTGTAAAAGGAAAAACATGACAATATCCACTACCAGCACAAATCCGGCTCCACAGGCATCTTCGGCCTCAGGCAGTGACAATAAGTGCGCGCGGGTACAGCAAAATCCGTTTTCAACTCCCGAACTTGCCAGGAACGCTGAACATTTTCGCCAACTGGTCAAGGGGGGCCTGAACAAAGGACAAACAAATATGCCGCAGTTCCAGCCAATGGGAACAGATACAGCCCTGAATCAGACAGCTCGCGTAGGGCAGCACCAGACTGGCCGTCCGTCTTCCAGTCAATATGTTCCGGCAGAACAAACCAAAAACATGCAGGATGGGGAGCAAAGAACAACCTCGCTGTCTGACCTGTTTGCAACAGATACTGCCCTGAATCGAACAGCTCGCGCAGCGCAGGAGCAGGATGCCAGCCTGATACAAAAACACAGCAGTATGTCGCAACTCCAGCAAACCGCAACAGATACCGTTCTGAATCAGACAGCTCACGTAGGGCAGCACCAGACTGGCCGCCCGTCTTCCAGTCAATATGTTCCGGCAGAGCAAACCAAAAACACGCAGGATGGGGAGCAAAGAACAACCTCGCTGTCTGACCTGTTTGCAAGAAAAAAAAGCCCTGATACCATCAGCGCTGTTCAGCAGATGCAGATTGCCGCGATGCAGACCACGCCCGGAGAAACAATCGAGGTCAGCCGGACTGCACCTTCCCTGCCCCAGGCCAGTCTGGAAAAGATACAGACACTGGTTGACCAGATTCTTGTTTCTGTTCCTGACGCAAAAGGGGGACAGGAAGTGCGGATTCGGCTGAATCCAGAAGTCATGCCGGGTACTGAAATCCGTTTTGAGCGGCATGAAGGCCAGCTGGACATCACCTTTGTCTCTTCCGATAGCTCCTCCCTGGCCTTTTTGGGAGAACACCGGCAAGATTTGGCAAACCAGCTTCAAAACCGTCTGGGACAGGATGTCAACCTTGAAATGCGCTCAAAAGAACAACAGCAGGAACAAGACGGCCGCTCCCGTCAGCAGCGGAACCTGTATGAAGAAATGGAGGAAAGTTAGACCATGCCAGTTCAGGCAACTCCCCTTTCAGTTCCCAATCTGACTCCCGCCCAGGTGCGGTTAGGCAATCTGCTCTACAGCTGTCCGCCCTGCCGGGATTTTACCTTTGGCGGCTGGTCATGGAACTGGCAGCCCCAGGTCAGATGCCTGGCCCGGAAATGGCGGCTGCGTGTGTACGCCAAATGGGGAGAAGAAGATATTATTGTTTTTTTGGACAATCCACTGCCCCTTCGCGCCATCTGCGACCATATCGGCCAGTTCGATTACGCAACCCTGCCCGAACAGCTGCAAACAGCAGCAATTGAAACCATGCTGGAAGAACCACTCAACACTTTGGAGCGCCTTTCCGGCCAGCAGATCAGACTTGAAAGCATCAATGCCGATGAAGAAGCCGCAGACATTGCTGCGCATCTGTTTCCATTCACCCTTACCCGTCAGACAGAAACAAACGAACACGACGGCAGCCCAGACATCATACACGGAGCGCTCTCGTTTTCTTCCTTTCTTGCTGCTGACTTGCCAGGGGGAATCCCTGAAATTCTGGCCCAGATACTGCACGACAACGCGGCACAACAGACAGAGCAGCAGACAAATGTTTCTTTTCTGCCCTTGCGTCTGCACCTGGAACTGCCCTGTCCATCGCTTTCCATGGCCGAACTGCGTGAGCTTGCCCCGCACGACATTCTGCTTTTGTCCCGAACAGAAACAATAACCGATATTCCCCTTGTGCTCAGAATTGAAAACGGCCCTTTGCTTGGAGCGTCACTTCAGGGCACGGAACTCACTCTCAAGGAGCGTATTATGACAGACCAAGAACAGATGACTGATGGAGCTGATGCTGAACACACGGAAGATGAAAACAATGGAAGTCAGGAACAGGCCAACCCCTTACTGGCTTCTACAGAGCTGGAAGACTTGGAACTGCCTGTATGCTGCGAAGTGGACACCCTGCGTATGTCTCTGGCCCAGGTCAAGGCCCTCAAGCCGGGAGTAGTCCTTGAAACCTCACGATCCATACACAGTCCGCTGCAACTGAAAGTCAATGGAAAGACCATTGGTTCGGGAGAACTGGTGGAAATTGCTGATCGGGCCGGCATCAGGATTGTAAG
>PDWJ01005185.1_pt1 | contig 10872 bp, 9 predicted proteins | sample 1430881 | NCBI WGS metagenome assembly PDWJ01 (sample SAMN01162460, study PRJNA174530) | Oral metagenome, whole genome shotgun sequencing project. | biome: Marine environment; feature: Marine mammal; material: Swab sample of the gingival sulcus; isolation source: swab sample of gingival sulcus... | reverse complement strand
TTCATCAATTGTGTTAATAGAGTTGGATTTTCGATTCCTTTTTTGTTATTGTTCATTTGGGATGTCCTTGTTTTTTGTTTGCTTTGTACACAAACACTCAACAACAAGTACATCCCGTTTTCTACTGTTTTTTCAAAATGCCAAACTCAAGTGAGGAAGGAAATAAATGAAAACTTTGAGCAAAATTTTTGCGATAGCTGTCATTTTGGTAATCATGATCTTGGTGACGGTTGATTTACATACGATGGCTTATCCAGTTGAAGAAGCCACCGCCAACGCCACGATCCAAGTCGATCCGGATTTACCCCAATTGTTTGCGGATAAAGGGGAAGCTGGCTATCTCATTTATTTTAGAGATGAAGCTGACTTATCGGCTGCGTATGAAATGGACTGGGAGGCTCGTGGTAAATTTGTCATAGCTGCTTTGCAAGAAACGGCCGTTAATTCCCAAAAAAGTGTGCAAAGTTATTTGGAAAAAGAAGGTGTCAAATATCAGAGTTTTTGGATTGATAATATCATTGTTGTGGAGAACTCTTCCTTGAACACGTTTCGGGGATTGATGTCTTTCAACGAGATTGAAGCGCTGATATCACGGCAGGTAATGCAGGTGATTGAGCCTGAGGGTGAGATAGTAAACACGCCGTATGCCATAACGGCCGTTGAGCCCAATATCGACCATGTTGGTGCGCCTTTAGTCTGGTCTTCGGGTATTCGAGGTGAAACCATGGTTGTTGCCAGTATCGACACCGGTGTCCGCAGCAGCCATGACGCCCTGGTGCGCCAATATCGGGGAACAGCCACGGGTAGCCATGATTACAACTGGTTGGGTGCGGTTAATGACAGCGCAATACCTGTTGATGACTATGGCCATGGCACCCATACTATGGGTACCATCGTCGGCGAAGATGCCAGCCTGGCCAATCAAATTGGTATGGCTCCTGGTGCGCAATGGATTGCCTGTGATGCTTGTGATGTAGTAGCTGGCTGTCCAGATGTAGCGTTGCTTTCCTGTGCCCAATGGATTGCCGCTCCCTATCCCATTGGTGATCCCTCTTCTCCTGAACCGAGTATGCGCCCCCATGTTGTCAATAACTCTTGGGGAGGTTGTGAACTAAGTTATGATAATTGGTATCAAGGCTCTGTTGATGCTTGGCATGCGGCTGGTATTTATCCCATTTTCGCAAATGGCAATGCTGGCAACTGTGGCTATAACGAACCTCCTGGACTGGGCACGGTGGGTAATCCTGCCCGTTATGGCAATGTCACCGGTGTTGGTTCATCTGGAGAAAGCAATGGTCAATACGCTTCTCATGCCAACTGGGGGCCAACCGATAACGTGGATACCGTTAACCCTCAACCCAACTGGGCTGATCTGAAACCCCAGGTTGTGGCTCCGGGTGTCAGCATTCGTTCTAGCACGCCTGGTAGTGATTCTCAATATCAGGATGGTTGGAGTGGTACATCCATGTCTGCCCCCCATGTCACAGGGCTGGTGGCGTTGATGTGGCAGGCAGGCTCTTGTTTGGTAGGTGATTACGCGACCACAGAAACAATTATTGAACAAACTGCCACGCCAATTTACTATGATGATGGCAGCGGTGACCGTTCGCCCAACTATGCTACGGGCTGGGGGGAAATCAATGCGGCTGCCGCAGTACAAGGGGCGATAGCCACATGTGACTCCATTGACACCATCGTGGGTACCGTTACCGATGACAACACCTCGGCACCGTTGGCAGATGTGGATGTTGTGGCCACCCAAAGTATAACCATCTCAAGATCGACCCAAACAGACAACAATGGTGAGTATGCCATTGGGCTTGTCCCTGAGGGTTCCTATACGGTCACAGCTTCTCTGTTTGGTTACTTGCCAGCCGAAGTGACAGGGGTCTCCGTTATTTCAGGCACAACGACAACGCTTGATATTGCCTTATCTATGGTACCCAGTGCCCTGATCACGGGTTATGTCACGGATGCCACCACAGGTTGGCCTCTTTATGCCAATGTGGTAGTTGAGGGTACGACCCTGGATGCCTGGACCAATCCAGAAACTGGATATTACAGTTTGTATTTGCCGCTGGGATTAACTTATACCTTAACAGCCTCAGCTTGGTCAGCCGGTTATGATATGGATAGTGCACAGGTTGGACCAGTGACCAATGATGAAAATGTTGATTTCGCGCTAACCGTAGACAGTGTTGCTTGCGTTGCTCCAGGTTATGTTGATACGAGTCTTTTCTATCAAGAGCACTTTGATAGTTGGCCGCCAGCAGGTTGGACAATTACCGATAATGGTACAAGTGGCTGCCCTCGGGCCAACGATGCTGATGATATCTCCACGGGTGTGTCTAGTGGTTCGGAGGGTAACCTGACCGGTGGTACCGGCACGTTTGTCGATGCAGACAGTGATAATTGTGGTTATGGCACAAGCATGAACACCGATATGACGTCACCCATTATTGATCTGAGTGATGTGAGCACAGCGGCTCTCACTTTCAGATATGATTATCGCCACTTCGGTGACCAGTTAGGGTCTGTTAAAATCAGCACCAATGGGGGTACGGATTGGACGGTACTCCGGTCTTTTTCAGCAGATGATCGAGGGCCAAGGCAGGCCAGAGTGGACATCAGTGCCTATATGGGTAGTGCCAATACCCAGCTGCAGTATAGCTTTGTATCACCTGGCGGGAATTGGTGGTTCCAGGTGGATGATGTTGAAATCCGTGATGGCAACAGTTGTGTGCCACAAGCTGGTGGTTTGGTGGTTGGCAATGTGTATGATGCTATCAATGGCGGCGTTGGCTTTAATGGCGCTGAGGTGACTAATAGTGAAGGTGTAATGGTAACGGCCGTTGAGACACCTGATGATCCCAATGTGGACGATGGTTTCTATATCACCTTCTCTCCGGCCGGGACACAAATGTTAACTGCTACTGTGTCACTGCCTGGATATAATCCTGTTGTCAAGACAACAAACGTCATTCCAAGCGATACTGTTCGCCTGGATTTTATCCTGGGCACCAATCCCGGCGTTGACTTGTCTGATGATGATGCGATGGCGGGCGTAGTGGGGGAAGCTGTGGTTTATACGGTGCAAATAACTAATACTGGTGATTTAACCGATACCTATGCTCTGTCTGCTACTGGTTGGCCGGCATCAATGCCTGATTTCATTACGGTGGATTTGGGTGATATGGTTTCTTTCCCTGTTACTGTGACCATCCCCACCGGGCAAGGGTTAAATATTACTGGCACAACAATGTTACGCGCCACATCGCAGATTAACAACTTGGTTTACGATTCAGTGAGTTTGGTGACGACTGGAACCCCAGTTAAACTTTACTTACCTGCTATCTTAAAACCGTAGCCATAAAATAGTCTGTTGAGGGTTTTATTGCCCGAAACCCTCAACAGACCTGGTTTCTTATTGGGCTCCCTCAATCACGACCACATATTCGCCACGTGGTTCCTCTTTTTCTACCAATTCAAGCAGTTCAGACAGGGTGCCGCGTGCCACGTTTTCGTAAAGCTTGGTGAGTTCATTCGCCAGGGCGGCGCGGCGGTTGCCGTAGATGGCCAGGGCGTCTGCCAGGAACGCTTTGAGCCGATAGGGACTTTCGTAGAAGATGAGGGTGTGGGGTGACTTTGCGTCGATGGCCAGGAAACGTTGGCGTTTACTACTTTTGCGTGGGGGGAAGCCGCGATAGGTGAAGCTGTGTGCCGGTAACCCTGACAAGACGATAGCCATGGCAACGGCCGTTGCGCCAGGAATCATTGTCACCTCAAAGTTGTTTTTGATGGCAAGCTGCACCAGCGTGTAGCCGGGGTCTGAGATGCCGGGGGTGCCTGCGTTGGAAATGACAGCTACAGACTTGCCCTCCGCTAAAATGTTCATGATTTTGTGACCTGCTTTGGCTTCGTTGTGTTCGTGGAAGGCAATTTGTGGCTTGCTGATCTCAAAATGTTTGAGCAAACGGCCACTTTTGCGTGTATCTTCGCTGGCCACAAAATCGACTTCTCGCAAGGTTTCCAGGGCGCGTAAGGTGATATCGCCTAAATTTCCGATGGGTGTTGCTACGAGATAAAGCATAATGGTTTTCGATTTAGGATTTTCGATTGACGATTGATTTCAGCTTGCTTCCCAATCGACACAATCCCACTTTTATTCAACTATCAAGCATTTGCATGACCTGTGCTGCTGCTACGATGGCGGCTGTTTCGGCGCGGAGGATGCGTTTGCCCAGGGTGACGGGGATGATGCCTGCCGCACGGCCGTTTTCTACCTCAGCATCGGTCCACCCACCTTCTGGTCCAATGAACACACTCACGGTTTTGACGGTGGCTGAAGCGGCTGAAGCCAAAGCAGACGTAATGGTCACGCTGTCTGCGGCTGCCCAGGGCATGAAGCCAACTGGTTTGACTTGTCCCTTTGCCCACACGGCTGCCCAGGTAACGGGCGGTGCAATCTTGGGGATACAGCCGCGTCCTGATTGTTCTGCGGCTTCGGTGACAATGCGCTGCCAGCGGGTGAGCTTGCGGGGCGGGTGCGCGACTGTGCGTGCTGAAATCAACGGCACAAAGTGAGACACACCAATCTCGGTGCCTTTTTGCAGTACCCACTCGAAATTATCCCGCTTGAGCAGACATTGGTACAGGGTGAGTGTGACGGTCGGTTCGGTGGTGATGGGGCGTTTGTGCTGGATAACGGCCGTTACCCTTTTCCGATCCACCTGTGCCAATTCCACCTCATACTCCCAGCCGCTGCCATCCACGACCGCAATCACCCGGTCGCCCGCGCCCATGCGCAGCACCTGCCGCACTTGATGCGCTTGTTCATCCGAGAACGTGACCCGGTCATTATCAATCGTCGTTACGAAGAATCTGTGCATGAGTAAAAATGAAGCTCAAAGATTGAAGATTAAAGCGGGTTAGCCACTCAATTTCCATCTTTATCCTTTTCAATACAAAAGACAAGTTCACCCTCAAAACGTATCTCTGTCGCCTGCCAGGGCAAGCCGTCGATGAGTTGGAACATAAACTGGCGGTAGCGAGCAGTCAGGTTGCGCCCGCCGTGGGTGCTGACAGAGGGGAAGGAGATCACTAGCCAGTGGACGTTGAGGGCTTCCAATAACGGCCGTCCTAGAGCCCCATAGTTCCGCGCAAAACGAGGCATTTCTTTGAGAAAGAGTGCCACATCTGCTTGCTCTTGTGGGAAGTGAAGCGCCACGTCTTGTAATTTTGCCAACGGCGCTAACCCTTGCAAGGTAAAGTAATGGTTGAGGAAGTCGATGCGTGGTTCATGGATGTCGTAGGCGTAGACCTGGGTGCTGGTGGGTAAATCCATCCAGGGAAAGGAGAGTGGGTTGAGGGCGCAGGCGATGTCGAGCAGGCTGTGTGGTTTGCCTGTAATGGCAAATATTTCCTGGTAAAAGGTGTCGAGCAGGGGCAGCCGTTCCCGCGTGGAGAGGTGGCTGTAGAGCAGGTCATGACAGGTTGCTTTAATTTGTGCTGGATCGTTGGTGGCGAAAACGGCCGTTAACTGTTCCTTCGCTGTTTCATAATCTGGATCACCCAGGTAGGGTGCCATAATGTTATGTAGTTGCGAGCGCACATGCTTCAATGCCTGCTTTGGTTTTTTATACCGGCGCTGGGCTTCCTCGGCCAACTCGCGGATGGTCTCCTCGCTGGTATTGCCATATTTTTTTGATTGCTTAACGGCCGTTACCAGCGCGTTTACCTCTGCTTCATCACCCATATTCGTATGGTAGCTCGTTTTTATGCTCAAGGAACTAAAGAAGCGCTTTGGCTTTTGGTCTCTTGAGGTTCTGGTGCCTTTGTCTTAAATTTTTGTTTCCACTAAGAACGCCAGCTCATTTTCAAACTCAAACCGCTTCACTTGCCAATCCCGCCCCGCCCGCCAGCCTTCAAAGTGGGCATCGTAGGTGGGTACCATCCCTTTTTGCCGTCCGCTCAGGCTTTTGGCGGGAAAGCTGATGAGCAGGTAAGTGGCCTGGAGAAAGTCTAGCAGTCGGGGAACGGCCGTTTTGTCTATCTGTGCCAGCACTGGCAACGTTTTGAGCATCAGCACCAGGTCAACTGGCTCCGTTGGTGGCTCGGCGATCACATCGCGCACCTCGGCTCGGCCGGGAATGCCTGTCAGCGCAAAATAGTCAGTCAAAAACTGCATTGTATCAGCGTAAATATCATACGCCAGATAGGATGTTTCCGCAGCCAATGGCATCCAATTCCGCGCCAATGGATTCAAGCCGCAAGCAATATCCATCACACGATGAATGGGGGGCAATCCTGCCAGCGTCTCCGCATAAAAAATATCCAAAATTTGCAAGCGCTCCTTTGTTGACGTGTGCAGCCGCATCACGTCAAGCAGCGTTTCCCTCTGCGCCTCTGCGCCACCGTGTTGAGCTTCTTTTAACCGCGCCAGCACCTTATCGTAGTCAATCTTGCTCTCTTGATAGGCGCCGCCTACCTGATGCAACTTGTTTTTCGTGGCTTTCAACGCTTCCTTGTAACTGCGCCGCTTTGCCAACTCTGCTTCGCCAATCCGCCGAATCAGTGCCGGAGAGACATGTTGGTATTTGCTTGTTTGGGAAACGGCCGTTACCAGCCTATCTGACTGCTCTTTATCCTTCATTCGTCTGCCTTCTGACTTCTGCCCGCAGGGCGCCCATCATCATCGTCATAAAACGTAAGTTGTGAATCGTGGCCAGGCGAGGGTATAAACTGTCGTTCACTTTATGTAAATGGTGCAGATAGCCTAACGTGTAATGGGTGCAGGTGTGGCAGTCGCAAAATTCGGAGATGGGTAAGTTTGTTTTGATATGCTTTTTGTCCCGAACGTAGATGTATTCAAACCAGCTGCCAGCTAGTTGTTCTGCCTGGGGATCAACCGCGAAGGTGTATAAACGGCCGTGGCGGGCATCCCGGGTGGGCATGGTGCTGTCAAATAGCTCGTAGCCCAGGCGGGCACAGGCCACCACATTATGTGGATGACCTACGCCCAAGGCATGAATGGTAAACTCACGGGGGATGAACTCTCGCACCCAGCCTAGTACGTCGATGAGCAGTTGGTTATCCTTGTCTAGCGGCCAGCCCCCATAGCCAAAGCCATCAAAGCCAATGTTGAGCAGTTGTTCAGCACATTGCTGGCGCAATGCTTTCTCGCCGCCGCCTTGAACCACGGCTACCAGCTTGGGTTGGGCGTCAACGCTCAACCCTTTTGCCGCCACCAGCCGGTCAAACTCTGTTCGGCAGCGCCTGGCCCAGGCCACGGTGCGCTGCACCGCTGCCGCCTGCACGTCGTAGGCATCGTTGACATGGGTGCAATCATCCAGGCAAATGATGACGTCTGCACCATAGCTCATTTGCAATTGGATGCTTTTTTCTGGTGTAAAGTTGAATTTTTTGCTTTCGATGCGGAATGTGGCTCCCTTGTCGGTGATGCGTCCGCTTTTGGGATTTTGGCGGATGAGCGAATATACTTGGAAACCGCCGGAATCGGTGAAGATGGGACGTTGCCAACCAGACATGGCATGTAGGCCACCCAATGCCTGAATGGTGGAGGAACCGGGTCGCTGCATCAGATGATACCCATTCATCTGTACTGCTTGTACCTGGCTGCGAGCTATGTCTTGGGCGTCGATTGCTTTGACAACGCCCTGGGTGCCATCTGGTAAAAAGGCCGGCAATTGCAAACGGCCGTTTGGTAAATCAAGAACTTGTCTCATAAAGTAAGTGCATTATCATTAGAATTTTTAGCAACGGCTTCGCTCAAATGTTCACGAATTAAAAAAGAGTCGTGCTGATTGGTGTAAGCTCGTTGCCCAGAAAACATGTCAAAATTACCACCACCAGCCTTCCTGGCCAAAATGGAGAGCCTTCTCGGCGCTGACTATGCTGCCTTTGCCCAAAGTTACCAGGAGGCCAGCCAACGGGGGCTGCGGGTGAATACTCTCAAAATCGTTCCTGCTGATTTTATCAGCAAAGTGCCCTTTGCGCTTACGCCAGTAGGGGCGTATGAACCAGCTGGTTTTCGCCTAGAGGAAGATTGCCAGCCAGGTCGTCACCCTTTTCACGCTGCCGGTCTCTACTATTTGCAAGAGCCTTCGGCGATGGTGGCAGCGGCTCTGCTGCAACCAGAACCTGGGGATCTGGTTCTTGATTTAGCGGCAGCCCCTGGCGGTAAGGCTACCCATCTGGTGACTCTGATGCAGGATCAAGGGCTGCTTGTGGCAAATGATGTCCATCGGGGGCGGGCGAAAATCCTGGCTGAGAACTTGGAGCGGTGGGGGGCGCGTCATGTGATGGTGACGAATAATCAACCTGAGCAGTTAGCCCGTACGTTTGGCTCTATCTTTGACAAAGTGTTGGTTGATGCGCCTTGTTCGGGTGAGGGCATGTTCCGTAAGCAAGGGGGCTTTGCGTGGGGGGAGGAGATGGTGGTAGCTTGTAGTCGGCGGCAATCGGCTGTGTTGGAAACGGCCGTTTCCCTGGTGCGTCCTGGCGGTATGCTGGCTTACGCCACCTGTACTTTTTCCCCGGAAGAGGATGAACAGGTGGTGGCGCGCTTTCTTGCAGCCCATCCCCAGTTTAGTTTGTGCCAGCCGCCTGCCTATGTTGGCTTCCAATCGGGAGAGCCCGCCTGGGCTGATGGGAATCCAGACTTAAGCCGTGCTGTGCGTCTCTGGCCGCACCACTTTCAGGGTGAGGGTCACTTTATTGCCTTATTCCAGCACCAGGGTGAACCATCAATTGCCGCTTTGCCCCGCTCACATAAGAAGCCCCACATGTTCCCCACGCGAGCGCAGCGGCAGCTGTGGCAGGATTTTGAGCGGGAGCATTTAAATGTTTCTTGGGAAGATGAACGCTTGCAGGTGGTAAACGGCCGTTATCTCATCTTGCTGCCCGCCATCCAACTACCCACCCAGGGACTACACCTCCTGCGCCTTGGCTTGAACCTGGGTGAACTGCGCCAAAACCACTTCAAGCCTGCCCACGCCCTGGCTCTCACCCTTATCCCTGACGAAATCAAACAGAGCGCTAATTTCTCCCCCACTTCTCCCGAAATCCAACATTACCTGGCCGGCCATCCCTTAACCTCCTCCCACAAAAAAGCAGCCTCCTGGCTGCTAATCACTGTCGCTGGTCATCCCCTTGGCTGGGGCAAACAATCCCCCCGCCACATCAAAAACCACTACCCCAAAGCCCTCCGCCAACACCAATAACCAATCATCATTAAGCAATAACCATTCATTCTGCCTGCTGCCTTCTCACTTCCAAATATCCTCCCACCATCAGCCCCAACATTCCCCAAAACACAAACCCCGGTCTGGCACCCAACGCAATCGTATCCATCAGGCCATACACAAAATACGCCACCAGACAGCCACCAAACCCCAGTGCCAACACCTTCAGCCAGCTATCATCCGTATGCCGCCACCACCAGACCAGCAGAAACGCCAGACCCAACCACAGCGCCATATAGGCGATCATCCCTGGGATGCCCAAATCCAGCCCTGCTTGCAACCAATGGTTATGTGCATGGGCAATATCCGTGTCAGGCGAAATCAGGAAGAGTGGATATAGGATATGCACCACCTGTCGAAAATTATTCATCCCCATCCCTGTAAACGGGAAATCTTGCAGTCCATAAATGGCACGTGACCAGATTTCTAAACGGCTGTCAATAGACCCCATCGGATTCTCACTGTTAACCCCTGTTGGTGCAAACAGCAGTTTAATCATCCCCTCCGGCCCCACAACTGCCACACCGATAACCGCTGCCCCAATCACCACCACGGTAATTACCAGCGCCGCCTTGCGCCATTTTGTCAGCAGCCCCACCAATCCCATAAAGACCAGCGTCACAGCCATTCCCGCTAGTGCCCCGCGGGAACGAGTGAGTGCCAACACCACCAGCATCACCAGACTGGTTCCCGTTAACCCCAGGAGTAACAAGCCAACTTTCAAAACGCCATAGTCAGAAACAAGACAACGCCACCGCCATAATACCGTCACAGTCAGCAGTACCGCCAGCGGCAGCAGCCACAGCAAAATGCCAGCCACCTGGTTCGGATTCACACTCTGGCTTGCCAGTGATGTGATTCGTTCAGGTATTCGAGCCAGCAATCCACCCAAGCCTGGTACCGTGCCCATCCAACCGAACACCGCCAGGCTTAGACCCGTTAACCCCAGCACCAGACCATGTAAAACTGCCACCCCCCACCATAAACGGGATCGGCTCTGCGCCACCCACTGTACCACTGCATAAAAAACTGCTACGCCATATACCATACCCACAACTTTCACCAGGCTGTGAGCCGTATCATAAGTAGCATACTGGCTTACCAGCACCATCAACAGCAGCCCCAATACCGCCCCATCCAACGGCGTCGGCGGCACCAAATGACCCGTCGCTGCCCAACGCAGCAGCCACAAAACCGGAATCACCAGCAGCACCAGCACCCACTGCGACGGCGAAAACAGCACCAACGGCAGCATCAAGCTCAACACCACCCATTCATACGCTGTCAAAAACTTGGTGACAAACCGCCAAACTCGACCAACCCAAATAATCATCTAACAATACCTGACTTCTCTCCCTATCAGGGGGATTGAGAAGGAGGAGAATCTTTGCATCTTTGCTATAAATCAAAAACAAATTGTCACTCCACCATTCCCAAAAAGCAAACGACACGTTGTACAGGTGCAGGCATTTCCTCAAAAGCAGCAAACCACCAAATGCACATACCCCCAAAATCACCAGCGAAATGTGCATAAAAAAAGCCGCTGCCCAAAGGGACAGCGGCTGCTAATGCAACTCATGATACTTGCTGAAAATTATTCAACAAAGAA
>PDWJ01005182.1_pt1 | contig 10874 bp, 5 predicted proteins | sample 1430881 | NCBI WGS metagenome assembly PDWJ01 (sample SAMN01162460, study PRJNA174530) | Oral metagenome, whole genome shotgun sequencing project. | biome: Marine environment; feature: Marine mammal; material: Swab sample of the gingival sulcus; isolation source: swab sample of gingival sulcus... | reverse complement strand
TGGTGATGGCTAAGAAAATCAATTGGAAAATCACAGTATCGATCATTTCAGGTGTTTTTTTGATATACTCCCTACTCGGTTTTTTTGCAGTGCCTTTTGCCGGGAAAAAACTGATTGAAAAAGAATTAAAAGAATTGCCCGGGTGCTCTGGTGCTATAGGAAAGATCCGTTTCAATCCCTATACGCTATCAGGAACGCTTGACGCTTTGACACTGAATGATGAAGATAATCAACCGCTCTTTCGGCTTCAAAAGTTCTATTTTAACCTTTCTGCAATGTCAGTGTTTAAACTCGCGCCGGTCGTAACCCAGTTGGATTTGTATCAACCTGAAGTGTTTTTGATATTGGCAAAAGATAATCGTTTTAATTTTCAGTCCATTGGCGCCAATGCTGAGGTGTCGCCATCGTCCGAGAGTACAACTTCTGAAACACCAAAACCTGAAGAGAAGGACGCGTCGTATTTTCCTTTCAGCCTGTCCAATGCCAGTATTCATAATGGTCAATTTCACTTTATCGATAACATACGGGGACGTAAACAAGTGGTGGATCGGATTCATTTGGAACTGCCCCTACTTACGTCATTGAAAGGGCAGCGGGATATCCCTGCCAAACCGGTTCTGCAATTCAGGCTAAACGGCGCTCCAGTTGATATTTGCCTGACCAGCCTGCCTTTTACGCCGGATCTGGATACACGAATGGATATGGATGCTAAAGGCATTGATCTGGGGGCGTTGCTTGATTATGTGGAGCTACCCAAGGCATTGCAAGTCAATGCCCCAGGCCGGGTGGATATTTTACTTGCTGCTACATACAGGCAGGACCCTCCTACGCGCAACCCTTCTCATATTGTGGGTGCAGACTTGACTTTGACCTTAAAGGATCTGGATTTAGGAATTTGGGATGTAGACACCCAATCGGCAGAACCGTTTTTATCCGCTCCTGAAATGGTCTTCAATGCCCAAACTAAGGATCTGCTTTCCGGAAACATTGTGATACAACGGGCTGCGGTAAACAATATAACATTAAAATTGACTCGGAAAAAAGATGGCCGCCTGAATGTGGTCAATCTTTTGCCGGAAGCGAAAAGCGCAGGAAACCACACCGACACACCGACGACCATCGAGCCGCAGACTCCCAAAGAATCTTCCCACCCATTTCAATTTCATATTACCTTGGACAAAGGTGGGCTCAATAATGGAGAACTCCATTTTATAGACTACGTTGTAAGTCCAACGTTTACCACTAAAGTATCCGGGCTCGGTTTGAATTTCAGCAAGATGGAAATTGGATCTCAGGGAATTCTGACAGGGGAATATGCCGTGAATTTTACCACAGAGGCCAAAGAGACGGTATCACTTCATGGGACGCTGGCCACCACCCCAAACCTTAAGACTGATGGACGATTGGATATCAATGGGGGCAGACCGAATAAATATCGGCCTTACTATATCCAATACGGTGGGCGCGGGTTGAGTATCGAGTCATTGACAGCCGGAACGGAATACCGCGTGGCCATGGTGGAAGGAAAACCTGTGGCTTCACTTTTTGACGGCCATGTGGGGGTGGAGGGGATCCGCATTCAGGGCCGCGATGACAAGGCGCCTGTGGTAGAGATGAGGTCCATTGACTGCAAAGGCATTTCTATGGATACCGAGGCCCGGAATATTGGCGTAGAAACGGTAACCGCAGACACGGGAAGTCTGAATTTGATTCGGGATAAAAAGGGTCAAATCAACTTGTTACAGTGTATTCATGAGATGGTTGCTGCCCCTTCATTGCCTAAGGAACATGGCAATCCTGTCACCACTGGCAGGCTGCCCAGGGCGGAATCACCTGACGCGCCTTGGGCGTTTGCCTTGGGCCGGTTTGATTTGCTGAACTACGACCTGTCATTTGCAGATAGTGGGCCGGACACACCGGTACGAATACATATTGGGAATATCGGTATCGGTGTGGAAGATCTGTCCACAGTGACGGGTACAAAAGGGCGCATAAAAACCAGTATGGTGGTTGAGCAGAAGGGGAAGATAGATATTGGCGGGAGTTTTGGCCTGTCTCCAATAGAAACCGAACTGGATTTGGATATTAAAAAGATTGAACTGAATCGTTTTTCCCCCTACTTAATCCAATACGTGAACCTTCTTGTCGCACAGGGCCGTATGAATACCCGTGGACGGCTGACCGTTGCTATGCCTAAAGTTGGTGAGCCGGACATCAAGTATCGGGGGAATATACTCCTAAGTGATTTTTTAATCAAAACTCAGAAGGACAACCAAGACTTTTTCAAATGCAACACTTTGTTTTTATCAGAGATGGACATGAGCTTGAAGCCCATTACAATCGATATTGATAACATAGCGTTGACTGATTTTTACCAGAAAATTGATATTTCCGAGCAAGGCATACTAAACTTAAGTACAATTGTCAAAAAATTCCAGCCAGATACCACACAACACAATCAAACGCTATCCTCAGTAGAAAAGAAGGATAAACCATCGAATGAAAACCAGGGGAGCGTCCCTACCATAAATATCGGTGCCGTTACGTTGCAGGGCGGTAATATTAACTTTACCGATAACTATACACCGCCAGGATATGCTGTAAATATGACTAAATTAGGCGGCAGTCTCAGAGGCCTTTCCTCATTGGCTGATAAACCACCGGCAAAACTTTTACTTAAAGGCATCTATGCTGATCATGCGCCCCTTGAGATTTCAGGCCGTATTGATCCTTTAAAGAAAAACACATTTGCAGATTTGGCGGTTTCATTTAAAAATATTGAGCTGCCCCAGTTCAACATGTATGCGGAAAAATTTATAGGGTATCGTATTGCAAAGGGAAAATTGATTCTGAATCTTGAGTATGACATTAGAGACAATACGTTAGATTCCATGAATCGAATTTTTCTGGACCAGCTTACCCTTGGTGAACGTGTGGATTCTCCAGATGCTGTTTCTTTGCCGTTGCATTTTGCCATTGCACTGCTCAAGAATTCAAAAGATGAAATTAAACTAAATGTGCCCATTCATGGGCAGCTTGATGATCCAAAATTCAGTTACGGCAGTGTGGTGGCAACTGCATTGAAAAACTTGATTTTCGGCATTGTCTCTGCGCCATTTAAATTTTTGGGGCGCATTGTGGGGGTGTCCGAAGGGCAGGATCTTGGCCATGTGGCGTTTGAACCGGGACGTGACGTGTTAAGTGAATCGGATTTGGCAAAAATCGATCAATTAAGCCAAATCCTAACGGAAAAAGAAAAATTATCGTTGGAAATTGACGGCACATTTAATCCCAAAAAAGACGGGGATGGGATCAGAGCAGCTAAATATGATGCACTGCTGTCTAAGGTGCAGGCCAAAACTGGCATTGGAGACGGGAAAGAACTGAATGATTTTACAACAGAGGAACGTGCCGCCCTTGTGGCAGAAGCCTATGATGCTGCCGAGTTTCCAAAACCCAGAGAAGAATCAGGTGCAGAAAAATCATTATCAATGGAAGAACAAGAAAAGCTGCTGCTCACCTCTATCCCTGTAACTGAAAGTGAATTAAAAGATCTGGCACAGCGCCGGAGTGCTGCGGTTCACAACCGTATGGTCAATTCTGGCGGGATCGATGTACACCGGATTTTTGTAAAAGAGCCAATGGCAGTCGCTGACGACAAAATCCATGAAGTACCGATAAAAACCATTTTTGAACTAAAATAACGGCCATGGGCCGACCGGGTATTCTCCCCCTTCCGGGTTACCCACAACAAATCCTGAAAAAAGGCATCGGTTAATTTTGCTCTTTCCTGATAAAATTAATATATAAGAGCCCCTTACACCATGATGAAACGATTAAAATGTATTATTTACACCCGGCCATTTATCGTGTTTACCTACTATTTTATCCGTTGCTATGCATCAACTTTTAGATTAAAGGTTGAAAATGAGCGGCCCTGGATGGCACTGGTGAATGCAAAAAAACCAGTGCTTTTGGTTACTTGGCATCAGCAATTTTTTTCTGCCATTCGGCATTTTAAAACCTATTCCAAATATAAACCCGGACTAATGATTTCTAGAAGTAAGGACGGCGATTTGATTTCAGGTGTTGCCAATCGGACAGGATGGTATACGCCAAGGGGATCTTCTTCCAGGGGTGGCAAAAAAGCCTTGGACGCAATGATTGACCATATCAACACATACAAATTCGGAGGGCATATTCTGGATGGCCCAAGGGGGCCAATTGGTAAAGTCAAACCCGGTGTAATTAAAATGGCCCTTGAGACCGGAGCAGCGGTGGTGCCGTTTTATACCGAAGCGGATGACGCCTGGTTCTTTAACTCATGGGACCGCTTTATGCTACCCAAGCCGTTTACCCGGGTTCGAATCCGGTATGCAGACCCCATCAATTTTAGCCTCAAGGACAATGTGGCGTTCGAGACCCTTCGTCGCACCCTTGAGCAAGAAATGCTTCCAGGTCTACATATATAAAGTTTATGCCTTTGAATGCGACCATTGAAGTGGGGGCGGATCAATAAAAGACCGTCCCCCATTGAGATGCTTATCGAGTGAGCTGACGGTATTTGATACGAGTGGGCTGGTTTTCTTTGATGCCCAGACGCTTTTTCCGATCTTTTTCGTAATCGGAATAGGACCCTTCAAACAGCAGCACCTGGCTGTCCCCTTCAAAGGCCAGAATGTGGCTGGCAATGCGGTCTAAAAACCATCGATCATGGCTGATAACCACTGCTGAGCCTCCAAAATGTTCCAGGGCCTCTTCCAGGGCGCGCATGGTGTTCACATCCAGATCGTTTGTGGGTTCGTCCAGCAGGAGCAGGTTGGCTTCCTGCTGGAGCATGGTGGCCATGTGGACCCGATTGCGCTCGCCGCCGGAAATATCCTTGACCTTTTTTTGCTGATCGGTACCGGAAAAGTTGAACTTGCCCACATAAGCACGGGCGTTGATCTCCCGGCCGCCGATGAGCAGTGTGTCGCTGCCTCCAGAGATGACTTCGTATATGGTTTTGTCTGGATCTAAGGTGTCTCGCTCCTGGTCTACATAGGCCAGTTTTACACTTTGACCCAGTTCAAATCTGCCTTTGTCGGGCGTTTCTTTACCTGTGATCATTTTAAACAGCGTTGTTTTTCCTGCGCCGTTGGGGCCCACAACCCCTACGATGGCACCTGCCGGGATGATAAAGTTCATATCTGCCACAAGCAGTTTTTCCCCAAATGCTTTGGAAACATGTTCTGCGACAATGACTTTGGAACCCAGCCGAGGGCCAGGGGGGATGAAAATTTCCATCTCCTTTTCCTGCTGTTTGACGTCTTTTTTCAGCAACTCCTCATAGGCTTTAATTCTGGCCTTGGATTTACTGCGTTTGCCTTTTGGTGACATGTTGATCCAATCCAGTTCCCGGGCCAGAGCCTGTTGGCGTTTACTTTCGCTTTTCTGTTCCGTGGCAAGGCGTTTTTGTTTCTGTGCCAGCCAGGAGGAATAGTTCCCTTTCCATGGAATTCCTTCACCCCGATCCAGTTCAAGAATCCAGCCGGCCACATTGTCGAGAAAGTACCTATCATGGGTCACAGCGATGATGGTGCCCGGGAATTTGCTAAGATGCATTTCCAGCCAGGCCACGGACTCGGCATCCAGATGGTTGGTCGGCTCGTCAAGCAGCAGAATGTCTGGTTTCTGGAGCAGTAGTCGGCACAATGCAACACGGCGTTTTTCACCGCCGGAAATCACAGATACCTGGGTGTCGCCGAGAGGGCACCGCAGGGCATCCATGGCCATTTTAAGTCTGGCATCCAGGTCCCAGGCGTCCAGGTGGTCCAGTTTCTCCTGGAGCTGCCCTTGGCGCTGGATCAGCGCATCCATCTGTTCATCGGACATGGGTTCGGCAAATTGTTCTGAAATTTGCTCATATTCATTGAGCAGATCCACGGTGTCCTGGACCCCTTCTTCCACCACTTCCCGGACAGTTTTTTTCGAATCCACCAGGGGCTCCTGTTCTAAGTAACCTACTGTAAAGCCCTTCGATAGAATGGTTTCTCCAGTGTGCTCCGTGTCGATTCCGGCAAGGATACGTAGCAGTGAAGATTTACCAGACCCGTTGAGGCCCAGCACGCCAATTTTTGCCCCGTAAAAATAGGACAGGGAGATCTCTTTGAGTACCTGGCGTTTGCCATGGAATTTACTCACGTTGATCATTGAATAAATTACTTTTTTAGTGTCTTGTGTCACTTTGTACTCCTACAATGTATTTGAATATGTTTCGTTTTATGGCTGTTAGCTAGTTAAACTGGGTGACAATGGGTGGCCTAAGGATCATATCAATGGCTTCTTGGGCTGTTTTAGCAATGGCAGGGAAATCATCGGTGAGTTTTGTGATCTGTCGCAGGTTTTCAGCGGTTCTCAGGATGAGCCGTGCAAAATCGCCTTCGGCATAATCCGATCCATGCATGAGTTCATCCCATGGGGTGTCATGGGCCCAGGCGTTGAGCAGGATCGCTGGCTGAATATAGAGATTCGGGGCTGGGAACCCTGCTTTGAGCATGGTCATAGCAAAGGGCTTTAATCCCTTTCGGATATTCAAAAAGGTCTCTTTGAGGCGCTTGGAAAGGGCACTATGGTATAGCGGATCATCTTTGAATTCTTTTTCATTGACAAAGGATCCCATGATGGCCGCAAGCAGCGCGGGATCATGCGCTGGCATAAGGTTGTGCCTCAGGCTCTGGGCTACAAGTAAGGGGGTGTCGATTCGCAGTTTCGACGCCCAGATACCATCCTCGGTCAGGGCGGCAGGCCTTTTGTCGTCAGGGGTAACAAAGCCTTCTTGAATTAGGAAATTCATGTGGTCAATGAAATCTAACCACAGGTATTCCATGCCAACCCCGTATTTTTTCCTGGCTTTTTTACCGCTTATGCCGGTGTTGTTACCTGTGGCAATAAGGTATGAGGCAAAGGATTTTTCCAGCAAGGTCCTGATCTGGTCCGGTGTGTGGGATAGTAACAGGTTCAGCACCATGGAAAAATCAATTTTCAACTGGGAATCTACGTTTAGCGGGGGGGCATTTAGCAGTTTGGCAATCAGGGAAATATCCATGAATTTACCGGGCAGCACCATGCCGAATCCGATTTTATCCATACCCCGGCGACCGGCCCGCCCAGCCATCTGCTGGAATTCACTGGGGGTGAGGGATAAAAAGTCCCTGCCATTGAATCGGTCAGAGTTCAAAATGACCACGGTCCTGGCAGGGAAGTTCACCCCCGCTGCCACGGTAGACGTGGCGAACATGGCATTTAAAAGCCCTTCTGCCATAAGGGTTTCAACCACGATCTTCCATGCTGGCAAATGCCCAGAGTGGTGGGCCGCAGTGCCGGTTTGCTCAAGGTATTTACGTTGGGGATGGTGGGTCAAGTGGGGATGATCCCGTGTGAGTTCATCCAGGCGCTCGCGTAGCCGTTGCTGTCGCTCAGGATTCGCCCTCATTTGTTTTCCGTTACACAGCTTTACGGCCTGGTCGCACTCCATTCGGGACTTCAGGAAAAATATGGCCGGCAGCAGATCATAGGTTGCCATCACGTCCAGAACATCGGCAAATCGAGGCAGCTTGCCCGGTGGTGCCAGCATGGGTTTACGACGGGAATTGACGAATTGATACACCTTTTTGTGTAACCGGGGTCTGCGATGTGCCGAAGGTGTCTCAAGCAAGGGAAACAGAGTGCCGGAAGGATGAAAAAAAACAGGATGAAGGGGAACCGGCCGATCCGAATTTTCGATGATTTCACAGGGCTTGCCACGGATTTGAGCCAGCCACCCGGCGATCTGGTCCGGGTTACCGATGGTGGCGGACAGCAATAGGAGTGGGATACGCACGGGCAGATAAATCATAATTTCTTCCCACACAACCCCCCGTTCAACATCTCCCAAGTAATGGGCTTCGTCTAGGATGATGAGATCGCAGTCCATGTCCTCGCCCGTATACATGGCGTCATAAAGTTGATTTCTCAGGATCTCTGTGGTTCCAATAATTATTTCGGCCTGGGTGTTTTCCTTGATATCGCCGGTAAGTATCCCCACATGCGCGGTACCGAATATTTTTGAGAATCCCCCGTGGATAGAATTGGTCAGGGCCTTAAGTGGAGTGGCATACCAAACTTTCCCCCCTTTTTCCACCACAGAGCGAGCTGCCTGTTCTGCGATCCAGGTTTTACCTGCGCCCGTAGGGGCTGTGACCAGGCAGTCCGAGGTTTGGATCGCTTCAATGGCCTGAACCTGGAAGGGATCGGGTTTAAAGGGCGCTTTGTCCGGGATGCCGATTTGTTCAAAGATTTTTTTCAGCCCCTTATCCACACCGGCGTGAAGTTTAGGATACCGATGCTCTCTTTTTCTATTATACCGGCGATTCGTCTGTCTGCCGTTCTTTTTAGGGGGAAATTGCCTTGAGGCATGCGTGTCTTTCTTATTCATGGCGCGTGTAACCCAATCATCTTATCATTTGAGGGTTGGAAATCAAAATGTGATATTTTCAACAGGATGTTATGGTTATCATCAATGGGGTATTGTAATATATTCGCGTTAAAGCACAAAATCACATATTTATCAATCCTCTTATGGTTTAGGGCGGTAGGAGGATATATCCGTCTGAACTGTTTGTATGAAAGAATCATGCAACGCACTTTTTTTCTTTCATGAGGCAGGGGCAGGGCGCTGCATTTTGTCAGTGCATCGCCTTTATGAAATCGACCACAGTGTTGCGGGCTGAATCCATGCCGAATTTTGACGGTTGAAGCTCGTCGATGGGAATAAACATAAATTGTGCCACATCATCCATGGGACGGATCTCTTTGAAATTGTCAACCTGACAGATAAAAGCAAGGTCGGTGATGGGGTAGAATACCGATTTATAGGGATAAATATTGGAAAATGAACCAAAGTAGGTCAGATCCGTGACATCAAGATTCAATTCCTCTTTGATTTCACGGATTAGACAGCGTTCAATGTCCTCGCCGGGCTCAGCGAACCCGCCAGGTAAGTCCAGACTGCCTTTCTCCGGGTCCCGTTTGCGACGGGTGACCAGCAATCGGTCCTGTTCATCGGTGATCAACGCCATGGCAGCTGCCGCAGTGTTGATGAAAAACTTGAAATGACAGAACCTGCATGAAAAGGACTTTGCGTTGTCCGGCGCCAGGGCATGTGCGCCGCAGGCAGGACAATACTTGAATGTATGGGTATTGGGATTCTTCATATCATTGGGTTAAAGTCTGGCCCTGAGAATGGTCTGCAGGGCGTGTTGGGGCAGGTGGACCGGATTGTTTTTCCGGCAGTCTGCCTGGGAAATATCGTTTATATCGTCTGTTATAAGTCCAGCAGTTGAGAGTCTCGGCATCATGAATTTTTCGGTCCAGCGTTCAAGTCCGTCGATCAGGCTGCTGCAGGCAAGGGACAGGTTGCTTGAGGGGGCTGCAAGTGCTAACAGCCGTGCGGCCTGGGCATATTTGGTCAGAGCAGGGTGATCTGGTGCCTGTGCGTTCAGGGCATTAATGGTATGACGGGTGGTTTCTGCCAATAAGGTGCCGCATATGTTACCATGGGACATCGTGCACATGCCGCCGATCACCCCGGCAAATCCATGCACCGTTCCCAGCCCAGCATTTGCCAGCCCTAGACCGGAAAGGTAGGATCCATAACTGAGCCGACTCCTGGCAGCCATATTTTCCGGGTCTTTTCCAATCACTATTTCCAACGCCTGCCCAAAATTCTTGAGCCCTTCAGCACACAAGGCATCAGTAATGGGGGTTGCCTGGGTGGAAACATAGGCTTCCAATAACTGGGTTAAGGCATCCATACCACAGGCTGTGGTAACGCGTTCAGGGCAAGTGATGGTTAATAACGGGTCTACCAGGGCAACATCAGGAATAAAATTGTCATGCCGTAAGGATTTTTTGAATCCATTAACACCGGATTTGCTGATCACTGCATTTTTAGTGGCTTCACTGCCTGTGCCAGCTGTCGTTGGCACGGCAATAAACGGCAGGGTGTCTCCAGGATGGGCCTTGGTCCCCACACCTTCTAAAAAATCGGTGACGGAACATGTATGCCCCATCATGGCTGCAATGGCTTTACCCGCATCCAGGGTACTTCCGCCCCCCACAGCGACCACTAGGGTAACGCCTTTGTGTTGATAGCGTTGGACTGCGGTATCAATATCCTCAGGTGTTGGTTCGCCGGGAATCGTGATCTGGTCCACTTTAATATTGTGTGTTGAGAAACCCGTCAATAGGGGGGCTAACTTCTGACCGTCCCTAAGGGATGATTTGCCGGTGACAAGGAGGAGCTGATGGCCAAAGGTCGATGCGATTTGGGGGAGCATACTGATTCTTCCAGCGCCAAAAATACATCGACTGGGAGAAGAAAAATTAAAGGGTGCAATGTCCATTATTGGGTTCCTTGATCCATATTGAATGAAACCGCTATACCACATCCCTCTTTTTTTTGCCAAGGCAGAATGTGTTATCTCAAGTGATATCTAAATGAATCATGTCGTGTTGGGATAAATTTGAAAAAACAATGGGGAACCAAACTTCCCAAAAGGGGCACTAAATTGATAAAAAGGGTGTGGAAAATACCACACCCTCATGTTGTTGAACATGTTTTTATATGAAAGTCTTCAGTAACCGACTGGATTCTTTCTATCTTTGTTGTGGACCGAAGCCTGGGGTTCGATAGACCAGGGACAGCCCATGGCCGTTATTGATAGATGACCTTGCCGTTTTTGTCGATGACTTTGATGGCAATTGTTTTTTCGCCGTCCAGGCGATGCGTGGCACAAGACACTCAGGGGTCGTAGGCGCGGACGGACATCTCCACCTTGTTGAGGATGGTTTCA
>PDWJ01013377.1_pt1 | contig 10876 bp, 12 predicted proteins | sample 1430881 | NCBI WGS metagenome assembly PDWJ01 (sample SAMN01162460, study PRJNA174530) | Oral metagenome, whole genome shotgun sequencing project. | biome: Marine environment; feature: Marine mammal; material: Swab sample of the gingival sulcus; isolation source: swab sample of gingival sulcus... | reverse complement strand
CCCGTTTCGACGCCGATTTCACGGATAATGGCAATGGCTGCATCCCGCATATCCTGATATTCCCTGTCGGTCAGGGTCTGGGCTGGTGCGACGGTGATCGAATCTCCCGTGTGAACGCCCATCGCATCCATGTTCTCGATCGAACAGATAATCACCACATTGTCATTTTTATCGCGCATTACCTCGAGTTCATACTCTTTCCAGCCCAGAAGACTGCGTTCGAGCATGATCTCGGTGGTCATTGAAAGATCGAGACCTGATGTACAGAGTTCCTTGAGTTCGTGACGGTTGTAGGCGATACCGCCGCCGGTGCCGCCCAGGGTGAAACTGGGGCGGACGATGATCGGAAAGCCAATGCTTTCAGCAGCCGCTATTGCCTCTTCCAGGGTGTGGACGATGGCGGATTCGGGTACGTTCAAGCCGATTTTCTTCATCGCAGCGCGAAATTCCTCGCGCCCTTCAGCCTTGGTAATAACATCAATATTGGCAGCCAGCAGTTCCACGCCATATTGGTCAAGAATACCACTCTCTGCAACCTTGATAGCAGTGTTCAGTGCAGTCTGGCCGCCCAGCGTCGGCAGCAGGGCATCCGGTCGCTCTTTTTCAATGACCTTACTGACAAATTCTGGTGTGATGGGTTCGATGTAGGTGGAATCAGCAAGTTCCGGGTCGGTCATAATGGTTGCCGGGTTTGAGTTGATCAGCACCACCTCATATCCCTCTTCCTTTAATGCCTTGACTGCCTGGGCGCCGGAATAGTCAAATTCACATGCCTGGCTGATGATAATAGGACCCGATCCTATGATGAGTATCTTGTGTATATCTGTTCGTTTGGGCATAGTAAACGCTCGTTAAGATGAGTTTCCAGCGTATGGTTTTTTCTGCCATGTCCGCATCATGCTGATAAACCTGGCAAAGAGGTCGATGGCATCACGCGGGCCTGGCGCATGTTCCGGGTGGTACTGTACCGAAAATGCCGGATAATGCCTGTGGCGCATACCTGCAAGGCTGTTATCGTTGAGATTGATATGGGTGATCTCGATCTTTTCGTTATCGAGGCTTTCCGGGTCAACGCAGAATCCATGATTTTGGGAGGTGATTGCAACCTTGCCGGTGGTCAGATCTTTTACCGGCTGATTACTGCCTCTATGACCGAATTTCAGTTTATAGGTGGAGCCGCCATAGGCAAGCCCCAGCATCTGATGGCCAAGACAGATACCAAAAATGGGAACCTGGCCCAGCAGCGTCCTTATCGAATCCACAACCCCTTTCACGCCTGCCGGATCTCCCGGGCCATTGGAGAGGAAAACACCATCCGGGGCCATTGCCATGACCTTTTCGGCAGCTGTTGTCGCTGGAACCACCTGCACCTGACAGCCAAGCTGAGTAAGGATACGCAGCTGGTTATATTTTATACCGAAATCATAGGCGACCACCTTCAGCCTGTCCTCTATGTCTTCTTTGCTGGTTGTACACGGGGTACCTGGCTCCGGCTGGTTGTTCTGCCAGCTATACATCGAAGGGGTGGTTACCTGTGTGACCATATCCTGTCCTTCCAGGCCGCTCCACTGCCGGGCCCGTTTTACAAGCGTGTCTCTGTCATGCTCTTCTGTGGAGATGACCGCTTTCATTGCCCCGGCGGTACGGATATGCTTGACAAGGGCTCTGGTATCAAACCCCTCGACACCCAGTACACCGTATTCTTTTAGAAAATCGGCAAGACTCCTGGTCGCTCTGAAATTTGAGGGGATGGCGTTATATTCCTTTACCAGAAATCCTTTGGGATGAATCCTGTCTGATTCCATATCCGCCGCTGTTATTCCGTAATTGCCGATCATCGGGTAGGTCATGGTTACGATCTGGCCGGTGTAGGAGGGGTCTGTGAGGACTTCCTGGTAGCCGCTCATCGAGGTGTTAAAGACAATTTCGCCAATGGCTTCACCCGGGCCGGTAAATGATGTTCCTGCAAAAATTGTCCCGTCTTCCAGGGCGATTAAAGCTTTCATATATGTTCCTCAAGCTGTGCTGCTGCCAGCACCACTATCAGCAGCGAAAGAGTCTCTGGCTCAATCTGGCCATTTATCAATAAGAGCAAGGCTGTACCTCGAAAGACTCAGATGTTTTTTTAGAAGAATTGCGGAATAAACAGGAAAAATTTTATAAATAACTTAGAATTGTCTCTTTCGTCAAGAATAATCAGTTTTGATTGTTCCCCATCCTCTATTGAATTACCCCCGACGATAAATACATCGCTGGGGCTGCTGTCCCAGATGCTGGTGAGTCTATCAGTACGAGGAGGGAGAGATTGTCGACACCAGCCATCTTTTACGCAGTCGTTTGGAGCGACTTATTGGACTAATTATTCATTTTTAAAACAGATCAGAATGTGTTCCTGTTCGTTCAAACACAACTCTATCGGGTTCTATCATATAGATCAGCAGCCAATCAGATTCAATGTGACATTCACGGCGTCCTTGCCAGTTTCCAATTAACGTATGATCCCTGTGGAAGGATCAAGCATTTCTTCCGCAACAATCGAACGAATGATTATTTTTGAACTTTTCAAGGTTTTTTTCACGCCTTTTCATCTGCTTCGTGTCACGTTCAAATTGCTTTGTATATGAGGGCGTAAGCATTAGATTCCCAATTTTTTAAGCATGTCATTCGCATCTTTACAAATAACCAAATCTCTTCCAGTATCTGTATTTGAAAAGGTTTTGAGAGTCGTTTTGTTAGGAATTGCGACATCAAATGGAAGTCCTTTTTGCAACTCAACCTGTTTATAAAATAAGGTGATGGCTTGAGTTGTAGTCAACCCTAACTGCTGAAATATATGCTCAGCTTTACTTTTTAAGTCTGGCTCCATTCGAGCTCTGATTGTGGATGTTTTACTCACGTTTTATCTCCTTTTGAATATATTACATATTGTAGCCCAAAAGGGGAACATCGTCAAGCTTTGGAAAGTTGGTGAACCCCATCTGTAACTGCATTTACTTCTCCTTTTTATTTTGTTTAGACAAACAATAATACTGAGCTCTTTTTACGAGACCCTTCTCACATAGTGGTAGAGATTATGGCGTTCAACTTAATAAAGGAAGTGTTCTTTTGCAATTGCAGTAATTATAGGGTATATGTACAGACCGGTTTTTATAGAGGGTGTATCTTTTTCTAGATATGTGATAGAAAAGATATGTTCGTACTTTATGATAATTTTATCTGTGGTAAAAATAAAAAAGATGCTGGCAGTGTACTGAAAATGCTGCCTGTAACCGTACAGTGCTATCGGAGGATAATATGGCGAAAACACAACCGTGTCCCACCTGTCAGGGAAAAAAAGTTATTGAAGCAACATTTGAAACAAGTTCGGAATGGCATAATGTCGAAGGAGATGAGGGGACCATTACCACTCCTGAAGCGATTTGTCCGACCTGCGGCGGAACGGGAATAGAAGAGCTCCCTGAGTGAAAATGCCTCCCGTGCCGGTCTTTCTGGTGACCGGTTCGGGAAATAATTTGTCAAAGGTTTTATCAAAGGGGATCAATAAAACCGCAGGATGTAAATTCTCCCTATCCCAAAACCCTCTCATTCGTGAGCAATCAAGTCAGGATTAGCGTATTGCTGTAAACATCCTTGTAAACTTTTACGTTTCTTGTTATAAACTGCCTTCTTTTCGACAGGAAAAACAATAATTTCTACCTTCTTATCCCAGAAATATTCAGGGAGGGTGACGTGTATTTGTCCCTTTTTGACTATTTGTGTTTTTTTAATCATTTCCATACAACACCTATTTGCATCGCGGACAATACAAGCTATGCTTACCACATACCCATAGCTGACAATCCGGTTTCCATTTCATATGTTTGGTATCTTTTCCTTGTCGACATAAAGAACATCCAATCCTCAGGATCCTTTACAAGGCCGGTACGAAACGAATTGTAATCAATATACCGAGTACACGTAATAAATGCCTCTCGTCCATGATAAATGAAACAAATGTTTCAGGAACAGCAATCAGGTGAATGCGACAAATAGGTAAGCTGTTTCCCGATTACCTGTTATCCCCAATTAAAGTGACAGTTTGCAACTATAAATAGTTGCAAATCAGGCTCGTTCCCCTTAGTATAACCAAAAAAGGATGAGTATGAGCAAAAAAGAAAAACTGATCGCAAAGCTGCTGCGACGGCCAAGTGACTTCACATGGAGTGAGTTGACGAGTTTGTTGCAATCATGTGGATACTCAGAAGTAAAAACTGGGAAAACGGGTGGTTCAAGACGAAGATTCATCCATTCCAGTGCCGCGACAATTGCATTACATAAACCGCATCCTCAAAATACGCTTAAAAAATATGCTATCGATCAGGTAATAGAACAATTGCAGCAGGAGGGTTTGATATGAAGGATATGATGATGTATAAGGGATATGTGGGGTCAGTACATTACAGTGATGATGACCACGTATTTTTTGGTAAACTCGAATATATAAAGAGCTTAGTGAATTACGAAGGAACTGATGTTACAAGCCTGAGACAGTCTTTTGAAGAGGCGGTTGCAGACTACTTGCATCTTTGCGCGCAGGAAGGAATTGAACCAGAAAAACCATTTAAAGGCAGTTTCAATGTTCGCGCGGGTAGTGAGCTGCACAGGAGGGCCGCGCTGTTTGCCAAAGAGAAGGGATTAAATCTTAACAAAGTTGTTACAGAAGCATTAGAGCAGTATTTACCGTAGTAAAATTCTCCTGCGACAGCTTCTCTTGTTCAACAGCTGCCATAAAAATTCAGATGGCATATACGGGTTTATCTGCTACAATGGAAAAATTGAGACGTTAGGAGATACTTCTAATATACCTATTTAAAAAAATACCCTGCTATAGACGATGATGCGATATATGCTGCGCCCCTGTTTTCCGATTCTTCTACTTACTCTTTTTTCCCTTCTCTTACCCGGATACGGGAGAGGTGCTGAAAGAAACCAGATAGATGCTGGTGAACTGCGCTATCTCAATCCCTATGACTTTCCTGATGATCCTTTAACCACAGAGTGGAAAAAACGTGTCTCTCCTGAGGGAAGGATGGTGTTATCAGATTCAAGTACAGGCATGGAATTTGTGCTGGTGAAGGGCGGCTGCTATCAGATGGGTGATACCTTTGGTGAGGGGAATGGTGATGAAAAGCCTGTCCACGAGGTATGTGTGGATGATTTTTATCTGGGTAAATATGAAGTGACCATCAATCAGTTCAGGAAATATCTGCAGGAGTCCGGCAATGAAGATGGAGTAAACTGGAGCAATGAAGATGGAGTAAACTGGAGTAATGGGGATTGTCCCATTAGAAGAAACAGCTGGTAAGTTGGGAAGCGGCTGTGCAGATGGCAAGCTACCTGAGTGAAAAGACAGGCAGAACCTACCGTCTACCCACTGAGGCGGAGTGGGAATATGCGGCCAGAGAGGGCGGAAAAAGGGTGCGTTTTGGTACGGGCAAAAATACCATTGGTCCCGATGAGGCAAACTTTGATGCCCGCAGTATATGGAAAGAGAGCTATTCCCGTTCTGGAAAAGAGGGAGAACAGACCGTGCCGGTAGACAGCTTTGCTCCCAACAGCTTAGGACTGTATAATATGAGCGGCAATGTTTGGGAGTGGTGTCAGGACTGGTATGGTGAATATTATTACAGCTCCAGTCCCCGCCAAAACCCCAGAGGGCCTGCATCGGGAGATTCCCGCGTGGTTCGCGGCGGTGGCTGGCTCAACTACCCGAGGTATGTGCGTGCTGCGGTTCGCGGCGGGGTCTCGCCGGGCCGCGCGTACAGCAGCTTGGGGTTCCGGCTTGTTTCCTCAGTTCAACAGCAGGCCAGTAGGTAAGGCGGTGTGAAAAACCCGCTGGCTATCCTGGAGCCTGCGCAGCGGCGTAAAGTGCCATGTGGGTTTTCCTTCACTGCCCGGGAACAGATGAGGTGCTTCGCGTAGCGACGGAAAATATTTTCAAAAAATGATCTTTTTATATGATAGGAAATAGCTTGAAAGAGGAGAGATAGAATGCGGTATCAACAGATGGCAATAGCTGTTCTCGCGGCCCTGATTCTGACAGGCTGCCAAAAGAACAGTTGCCAGGCCGGTACAACAAGGCAGATAGCAGCAGCGCAGCAGAACAAATGCAGAATCTTGCTGGGGGATGTGCTGCCAGGGCAGGGCAGTGAGACGCATGGTCTTGCCGGATATAACTGGCAGAAGATTCGGGAAAAGTGTTCTGACAGTCCGGTAGCAGCCTATAACGCCGTTATCTCCCTGACTACGGCAGGCAAGATTGCCCCCGCCATGGAGCTTGCCAGCACAGCAGCAGACCGGTTCCCCGATTTTCAGCCCTTGACCATGATGGATATGCGCCTCAATGAGCCGCTGCAGCTTGCCGCCCGTCTTGCCGATGAAAAATACCAGCACTGGCTGAGCTCCAAAAGTAAACATAGCTTTAACCAGACTCCGCCGCAGAAACGTAGTCCCTCGCCGTTGCCTAAGCTGATCAAGGGCGAGTTTGAGAAACGTGCCGATTTTGAGAGACGGGTGCTCGCCGCCAAGGCAGCGAGAAAACAGGAGCTGCAGGCCATTGAAGATGAATATATGCAGGCGGTACGTATGTTTAACCGTAAGGTTGAAAACTACAATAATCTTGTGCAGCAGGAAAAAGAGGAGCGGCTGGCAGCAAGAGATATTATGCGCGAGCAGTTTTTTAACGAGGCGGCAGCAGAAGTCTTTGGCAAGCTAAAGGTAAGTGAGCTGGTCTATGATCCTGAACGGGAAAAATTTTCTGCCAGACTGTGGGCAACCAAAGCGGGATTTGACGAACGCATTGTTATCCCCGTCCCCATTGCAGGCGATCAGGCGCGTTCATTTAAACGTGATGCCGACTCTCTCCATTTTATCCTGGGTTTCAAACTTGTCGAGGGAAACAGACTGGTGCAGAAGCCCACCGTCCGCCACGGCAGCTACTCCTATCCCGTCGAATTTTCCAATGAGGTTATGATGCCCACGCCCATGTCGGCTGTGGCCAGTGTCGAATTTACTGAAAGCCCCGCCATCGAGACCATTAAAGAGGTGCATGATACCATCACCGTCGAAGATGGCTACTATGCTGAGGCCCTGTCTATTCAGGACGATCCAGAGCTTGCCAGACTCAGGCAGCAGCGGGCGGAAAATGAAAACAGGATCCGCTTGGCCAGGGCAGAAAAGGCACGGGAGCTGCAACGTGAACGTATCAAGCAGGCAATACAACAACAGCAGCAGCAACTGGCTCAACTGGGCGGCACAGCGGGCAGTGATTATGAGGGGCTGGTGGAAAAATACAACTGGAAATTTCCTGCCGCCGCTGCCCCTGCAACTGATATGGTGGCGGTCATTATCGGCAACCGTGATTACGGCCAGGATATTCCCAAGGTGCATTATGCCTATAACGATGCCAGGGCGGTACAGACATTTTTAACAAGCGGTCTTGGCGTACCGCCTGAAAACATTATTCTGCAAAAGGACGCCACCAAGGGCGAGATGGAAGGGCTGTTTAAAAAGACCCTGCCCAACAGGGTAACCAGAGGAAGGACAGAGGTGCTGGTCTACTTTTCCGGGCACGGGATGCCGAAAGGCGGCCGGGCCTTATTGCTGCCCTCTGATACCCGCCCTGAATTTGCCGAGATTACCGGTTATTCGCGTGATGAGCTGCTCAAAGAGCTGGCAGCGCTGGGGGCAAAGAGTACCACCATCATTCTCGATGCCTGTTTTAGCGGCACCGCCAAGGACAGCGCCCCGCTCGTTGCCGGAAAACCGGTTTTCGCCGAGGTCACTTCTGTGGCGATCCCTGATAATACCATATTTATCTCGGCAACACGGGCCAGTGAGATCGCCCGGATGGATCAGAAAAACGGTATGAGCCTGATGACCTTTCATCTTTTGCAGGGCCTTTCCGGCAAGGCAGACAAAAACGGGGATAAGACCGTCTCGGTTACCGAGATCAAGAACTATCTGGACAAGGAAGTGCAAAAGGTGGCAAGGCTTACTTACAACGCCGAACAGCATCCCGAGGTCTACGGGCCGAAAGATTTTGCGCTGGTACAGTATTGATGCAAACATACACAAAAAACGCCACTGCCCTTCTTGGCGCACTGCTCATCTCGCTTCTACTGCTGGCTGGCTGTGTGTCCACCGGCCATAACTCTGCCAGTCTGCTGGGCAAGCTCAACACACAGGAACCGGTGGCTGTTACCACCATCCATGACGAGACCAATGGCAATATTACCCTGCTGAGCGACCATATACGCGATAAGGTGGAAGCCGCCCTTGCCCGCCGCGGTGTTGTTGTCAAGGCACGAAAAGACCTGGTGGGCATTATTGACGATGCCGAGCTTGGAGCTTCCGCTGGCGAGGATACAGAGGCGAGGCTGTGGACAAAGGCCGGGGCTGCGGTGGTGGTCCGCGGCAGTTACAGTGTACTGCCGGTGCCAGGAAATGAAACACAGATGGACGTGCAGGTGCTGCTCAAGGCATTTCGCAGCGACACTGTTGAGCTGCTGGACAGTGAAGAGATGCGTTTTCCTATGGAGAGAGGCCGCCTCTCTCTCTTCAGCCTCTCCTGCGACGGTAATGTGGCAGTGCTCTGGCCTGAACCGAACAGCAAGGAGAGCAGGGTGCAATCATCACATATCATCTTTCCGCCGGCAGAGGGAAGCCGCATAAAGGCGCTGCATCTCCAACCGGCAAAACGGGGCGAAATCTGCCGGGAAAGTTTCAAGATAGTGGCAAGCAGGGACAAGCTCGATTTTTCCTATCTGCCCTTTCCTGCTAATAAAATCTATTCCGGGATCAATGGTAAGGATATTGAACGTATTACCAATACCCTGAAAAACAGCAGCAGCTACAACCAGATTGTGCTGGACTATAGAATCGATGCCCACTGCCCAGGCCATTAAAGATGAGGGATCAATAATTCAGGGGAGCTTCTGCCTATTTCGTTTAAATTAGCCTGATACTCTTTAAGACAAAACTCAGACTAAACAAAATTATCCACTTGCTAACGATGCTGCCACATATATTTAGTTTGAGGAAAAAACAGGGTATTTTATGAGAGATGCAAAAGAAACATCGCTAAATAAAGTCTGTTCCATCTATGCTGAACAATTACCTGGGTACTTTCCTGAGACTGCGAGTTATAAGAAAGATGTGCCCAAATAGATCCCAGAACGGGATTTAATTACATTTTTCAAAGAAACGAAAAATATCAGCTCTCAGGTGGCCTTGCAGAATAAAAAATTTGTATACGAGGTGTTCTTGCGATTCAAATCCATCTGTTACATGGGAGAAATGAACGATGAAAAGAGCGAATAGTGGTTTTTCGATTTTTCTGATCAGTGCCTTACTCGCGGTTTTGTTCTTTAGCCTGGTTTATGAAACACGTGCAAATGAGGTCAAACTACGGGTAGGGCTGGTACCAATGAATGTGAAAACATTTCTTGATAGCAATTCTGCAGAGGCAAATAAACTAAAGATCTTGCCCATGTTTCTCTACAGAAGCGGGGTTGCTACAGCATATTTTAAAAAAATATTAGGTTTATCGATAATTGCTGTTGTGGATCCTTCGTTGAAAATGGATAATTTTGATTTTGAATTTGTAACTATTCGGTATAAGGGGGAAGAATTAAGTTACAACTATAGATCGAAGGAAAAAGTTAATCTGTTGCAACAATTCTACGACGAATATTTTGAGGAAGAGGAGAGATTTCTCAAGAAGATCGCTCTAGAGAATAAATGTCATATGATTCTGTACTGGCAGCCTCTTGCTTATCATGAGATTATTAAAAATGGTATTATATCTTTGGAGCTGACAGCATATGATGTAATACATAATGTTTCACAGACGGGCTTTGTGGAGCTTGATAAAAAACTCTGGGACGGTGATAAGGGGCTGTATCTGAAAAAAATTATCGAACGGTTTAGATAATCATTGAACAGGTAAGCCTGCATTTCTTTTTAAGTAGTTGATATAGTGCTTTTATTTCCATAAAGTACATTTTTTCTTATTGCCCGGTAAAAAAAATAGCAAGCTGCTCGTTCACGACTAAAATAATAACAATAGTTCTCAAATATCCACCATGTCCAGCTTTTTGTCAAATTTTAGGTGTAGCTCTGTCATTATCTTTTGGTAGCAGGTAATAAATTTCAGCTAACTGAAAGCGGGGTCCGATGGAAACATATGCAGATAAGAAAGGCTGATAAACATATGCAAACCTCACTGCGGAAAATAGCAAAGAAAGCTGAAAGGCTTTTGTCCGAAGCGAATAATACTGAGGAGCCCTGTGCGAGAAAACTGTGCGCAGGGATCTGTGAGGGGACGGTCGGGTAACTGGCCGTTCTACCTCGATTGTGTAAAAGAGGCTAACTGCACACATAACAATAAAAACAAAGTAATTGTAGTAAGTTTATTGTTAAGGATTTCAAATAAATATAAGTGATTACCATTTTTTACAAGGTAGGGCAGCCGGAAAGGATAGGTGTCCTTCATATAAGATATTGACTTCGCTTAATGCTTGTGTTACGCTCCGTATTACAAAAGGGGGTGGTTATGATTACTTTACGACTTGATCCGGCATTAGAACAACAAGTGAACCTTACTGCGCAAAATCTTGGAATTACGCGTTCTGAGTTTGTCAGAAAAAGCATAGTTAACTATATCCAAACTCAAAAAAGTAAAAGTGCCTGGGAAATTGGACAAAGTTTATTTGGTAAATATTCAAGCGGACAAACTAATTTATCATCTGACCGAAAAGAAATTCTAAAAGATAGAGTAAGAGCTAAAAGAGGATATGAATAAAATTTTAATTGATAGCGGTCCTTTAATAGCTTT
>PDWJ01005181.1_pt1 | contig 10877 bp, 8 predicted proteins | sample 1430881 | NCBI WGS metagenome assembly PDWJ01 (sample SAMN01162460, study PRJNA174530) | Oral metagenome, whole genome shotgun sequencing project. | biome: Marine environment; feature: Marine mammal; material: Swab sample of the gingival sulcus; isolation source: swab sample of gingival sulcus... | reverse complement strand
CATGCTTTTCTTTGCGTCTTTGTGGCTTTACACGATGAAAAAACGTTTTTTATGTCTGCTGCTCTTCTGCGGCTTTTTCCTTGTAAAATTGCTGAAGCACGTAAAACGCGAGTTTTTTGGTCTGCTTATCGTTGGCGATGACGCCTTTGCGGTTCCAGCCCTTTTGGAAGCGATTGTAACGGCGTGAGGCCCGGAAATCATAAAGAATCCAGGGCGCTAATCCTTTAATATAATCCAGCGTTCGAATAACTTCGACTTGTCGTGCATATACCCGTTCCATATATTCTTCGGTAAACTTGTCGGTTTTACTGCCGTGGTGGCCTGCGAGGGCTCCGGCTCCGGTTTCAGTGATAATGACCGGTTTGTCGGGATTCGAGTTTTGGCCCAACTGCACGAGTTCCTCGAAATTCGGGCTGTACCAGCCGTAATACTCATTCAGTCCGATGACGTCTAAATGGTTCGCCAGGCGATCTTCGATTCTGATCTTTTGGTGATTGACCAAACAGGCCGCTGAGACAAGACGGGTCGGATCGTATTCTTTTGCCACTCGCGCTAAGTTGCCCATAAATTTCAATCTGGCATCGGTGTCCGCGTTTTCGTTGCCGACCGACCAAATGATCACACTGGCCCGGTTAAAATCACGCTTGATTAACTCCAGCAGTTGATTCTCGGCGTCCTTATACGTGGCGGGATCGTCAAAGGCGATCGCCCAATAGACCGGAATCTCTTCCCAGAGTAACAGTCCGACTTCATCGGCTAATTGCGCGGCCAGTTCGTGATGTGGATAATGAGCCAGACGCATAAAGTTGCAGCCCAGCTCTTTGGCGTGTTTGAAGCGCCGCAGAATATCATCACGGTCCGATGTTTTTCCGAGTTCGACATCATCTTCATGAGCGCAAATACCGCGTAAAAAAATCGGTTTGCCATTTAAGAGAATTGTCGTCCCTTCAACCCGGATTTGGCGAAATCCGATTCGATCGGTCAGCAGATCATTCCGAAACATGACCGCGACATCGTAAAGTTTTGGATTCTCCGGCGACCAGAGCTCGGGCTGCACTTTCAGAATGGCTTCAATCTTGCCGTTCTCCAGCACGAAGGTTGTCTCAATATTGAGTTCCGGGATTCTTATGAAAACCTCATCTTGAGCATTCGGATCTGACACCTCAATCGAAACGGCAAGCTCCGAAAACGAATCGTTGGGCACGAGAGAAATTTCAAATGTTTTAATAAAATCCTTTGGCAGTCGAAACAATTCGACATCGCGGTAGAGGCCGCCGTAATTGAACCAGTCGGTGTTGCGCATCGGAACGTGTTTTATTGAGCGATCGTTGTTGACACAGACTTGCAGCAAATTATGTTCCTGAAGTTTCCCGGTCAATTCAACAAAAAACGGTGTCGAACCACCGGCATGGCTTCCTAAAAATTCCTGGTTCAAAAAGATCATCGAAGTATAATTTGCGGCACCAATTCGCAGGAACACCCGTTCGTCAGGCTCATCAGGCATATAGCCGAACTCTCTCGCATACCAGGTACTGCCTTCATAGTAGAAATATTCCGGTTTCAAAAAATTCCAGCAGGAAGGGACGTTCACCGCGTCGCCTCCGTCGGATTCATAATCCCAGGGAAGATCTTGTTCGGCAATTTCGCGCCAATGATATTCGTGCCATCCCATTCTCAGGCCGGTATCATAAGGGTCGATCATAAAGCGCCACTGCCCGTTCAACTGTTCGCGTCTGCGACCGGCGGTCGCGATCATCCCGGCATGGCTTAAATTTTGAAGATTGTAACGCGCCGCATAGGCTTCATTATGGATCTCTTCGAGTTGGTTTTCCGCTCGGTGTTCTGTGTTTGACATAAGAATTGCTGGAACGTTGGAGTCTTGGAGCCTTGGAACAATGCTTCCTCACATCACTCCAAATACTTCAAGACTCCAACGCTCTCCAGAAGGGGAGATTATTTTATTCCAGAGGAAACAACCCCCTGGACGATATATTTTTGCCCTAACAGGAAGATAATCATGACCGGAATAACCGCCAATACGGAGGCCGCCATCTGCGGACCATAGTAGGTGTAATATTCCGAGGCAAAATCTGCCAGTCCCAACGGCAGAGTTTTTAAGTTCTCGCTGGTGAGATAAATCAAGGGACCGAAAAAATCGTTCCAAAAGAAGCGGAATGAGAGGATGACCTGGGTCGCGATCACAGGCTTCGCAAGGGGGAGAATAATTTGACCGAAAATCTGTCGATGATTGGCTCCGTCAATTTTGGCGGCTTCGACCAGCGCATCGGGAATCGTCATAAAAAATTGTTTCATTAAAAACGTTCCTAATGCCGTAAAAGACGAGACGAGCACGAGCGCCCAATGGGAATCGTACAGACCAATGCGTTGAATTAAAATAAACTGAGGGATAATATACACGTGAATCGGAATCATCAATGAACCGATATACAGTAAAAACACGGTATCTCGTCCGGGCCACTTCAGTTTGGCAAAAGCGTAGCCCCCGGTTGCGGCCGAGAAAATCTGGACGATGACAATCGTCAAGGTCACTTTGACGGAATTAAGCACATAGAGGGGAAAATCTTCCATCAATTGACGATAGTTCGAAAGGATCGGCTTGCTGGGGAGCAGCTTGATCGGATACTCAAAGATCGCCATCTCGTCCTTAAAAGAGGATGAAAGCATCAATGTCAGCGGAAACAAGATAATCGCCGTCATAAGGACTAAGAAGACGTAGCTTAGCAGGCTCCAGGGAGTAATTTTTTTACGCGTGTTCATAAGGTTGTCCTATTTTATACGATGTCGTAAGAAACCCATTTTCGTTGTTGATTATATTGGAATAGAGTGACGAGCAGAATAATACTTAACAGGATCGTCGCTTCGGCTGCGCCATACCCCAACTGCCAGTACCTGAAGGCATTCAGGTAGACGTCGAAGACCAGTGTGGTGGTTGCGCCGGCCGGTCCGCCGCCATCCTGTCCTCCGGTCAGCACAAAGATTTGATCGAAGACCTGAAACGCTCGAATAACTGCCAAAATCACACACAAAAACAACACTGGTGTTAGCATTGGAATGGTGACATGGAAGAATTTTTGTACACCACTCGCGCCATCGATTTCCGCGGCTTCGTATAAAGCCGGGTTAATGGTTTGCAGGCCGCTGAGCAAGAGTACCATATAATAGCCAACTGTCTGCCAGAGGACAATAAAAATAATCGTCGGAAGAGCCGTGCTCTGGCCGGTGAGCCAGGGGAGCGGGTCGAGACCGATCGAACTTAAAAATTCATTGATGGGGCCTTTCTGGGGATGGAAAATAATCATAAAAGAGAGGGAAATTGCTACTGTCGATAAGACCACCGGCATGAAGATGACGCCGCGGAAGAAATTTCTCCCTTTGATCTTCCCATTCAAGACAACCGCCAGAAGGAGTGCAATACCGATCTGAAAGCCGATCGTTGAGATTACAAAAATGACCGTGATACGAATGGCTTTCCAAAAATTTGAGCTGTTTATGGCCGATACATAGTTTTGCAACCCGATAATCTGCCTCCCATGTTTGGCAATAAGATCACCATACTCCGGAAGGTTTTTCTTTCCAATTCGGGTTTTCACTTTTCTTAAGAATTTTTCTTTATCGCCATATCGCTTCCCCTCTATTTTTTGTAAACGGGTCAGCATCTCTTCGGGAAGTCCCTGAGCTTTCAATTGTTCCAACGACTGTGCTGTTAATTGATAGTAAAAAAAGCTGATAACTTTCCCACCGGTATAGGTGGTAAAAGAGAGCGCGATCGACGCGAAGATAGGAAAAAGAATAAACAGACAAAATCCCGTAAAACTCGGCAGTAAAAACGTTAAAACATCTCCTAATGTATCGTATTGAAGCACTGAACGGCGCATAGTATCTGAAAGGGGCCAAACAGAGTGTGAGGCGTGCTGGTGGAGCACCGAAGGCACTCTCATGCTCCACCATTCTGTCACTCCATGCTCCTCTCTCTCCAAGAGATTTACATGGTCGTTTTGACAATTTCTTCAAAACGTTTTTTCACTTCATCCATAAAGGCAGTATCAGTCATGTCATTCAAAAGATATTCTTCCATCAGATTCGTGATTTCCGTACTGATCTTCGGGCCATATTTATTAAACCAGGACGTTTGCCGTGCAATAGATTCCGTGAAATATTTCAGTGAAGATTCATCTGGCAGAGCCGTAGCAATAGCCTCGACAGCTTTAGGGCCAAACATAGCCGGCATAAAGCCGTTTTTCGCAACAACTGCTGCCCCTTCAGGGCCGCCCATCCAGGAGATAAATTTAAATGCAGCATCTTTTTTGTCGGAATCAGGATGGATATGATTCGAGGTTGGAATACCCGTTGTGCTGTATTCGGCTTCATTACACGGCAGTCGAGTCAAACCCCAATCATTCCAGGTAAAATCTTTCAGCAGATCTTCATCACGCCCTTTAATCATCATGCCGGGAAACCAGGCTCCAATCAGCAGCATGCCGGCATTTCCAGCGTAGAAGGCTTTTGAATAATGTGTTTTGGTCGCCTTGAGCTCTGCTAACGGAATAATGGCCTTTGTGGCTTCTAATTCTTTCCGCAGTTTAAATGCAAAAGCCAGACTGTCATCAACATCAAGCTCTCCATCGGCTGTGATATATTTCAAACCTCGTTGATCGGCAGGCATCACCTGGCAGATGGGCCAGATATACATAATCGCCCCATATACTTCGCCATCGCCTGTCGCCAGTTGGTTGGAGACTTCGGCAAATTTTTCCCAGGTCCATTCTCCTTTTTCAACGTATGTTTCCGGTGTCGGGATTCCGGCTCTTTCAAATACCTTTTTGTTGTAGTAGGTGAAGAAGGCTTCTCCTCGGAACGGAATCGCGTACACTTCGTCGTCCACGACGATAGCGCCTTTATAGCCGCCGATAGCCTCGATATCAAAACCGTATTTTTCGATCAATTCATCCAGAGGCTCAGCATAGCCGTTATCCACCATTGGAAAGATATCTACCTGGCTTTTGTTCATATACGCATCCATTTCGGCCCCACCGGCCAACAGCGTCATGAGTTTTGACTCATAGTCTTTCGCAGGAATAAATTTCGCATCCACAAAAATTTCATCCTGGGACGCATTAAATTCCTCAACAATGTTCTTGTACGTCGGATCATCCCAGAGATAATAAATAATCGTTTCTTTAGCGCAAGCGCCAATGCTGAATGCAAAAAGCAAGGCAGCGATGCATAACAGACCAAACAGTTTTTTCATAACAAAACCTCCATAGGGTTGTAATTGTGATGTAGAGAGTATAATTAACGGCAACAGGGCGGATTTTATGAGAATATTGTATTTTCTGTCAAGAATTTTTTGAAAAAAATGAAAACATATAGCAAGTATTTCTAATATTTCAAAGGAATGTCGTGTATCTCACAGGGATGTAACGATTATAATGTGCAGGGAGCTGTTGATTCACGAAGGATAAGCGGGCATTCCAGAAAAGTTATTTCGGGAGCGAAGGTCAGGTTTCCCTGAAGTAAATCGACTATTTTTTGCATAGATACCTGTCCAAGCCGGAATGTCGGCTGAGAAATTGTCGTCAGTGACGGAATCGTGTAGGCAGCCAGGTCGAGATCGTCTGCACCAATGACCGAAACGTCCCGAGGTACTCGCAGCCCTATACTGTGAATGGCACGGAGCACACCGACAGCCACCAGATCGTTAAAGGCAAGAATCGCCGTAGGACGTGTATTATCCGGCAGTGCCATCAGATTTCGGCCCGTCTGGAATCCGGCCTCGACAGTTGGCAGGCAATGGCGGTGCAAGTTCGCGTCCATTGAGAGACTCGCCTCGCCCAAAGCTCTTGTTATCGCTTCGACACGAATTCTCGATGAATTCCATTCGGGAGGGCCGGACAAAAAAGCAATACGTTCATGATGAAGGCTGATCAGATATTTGGTTGACTGATAGATCGCCGCTTTCATGTCTGGAATGACACAGGGGAAGGCTTCTGTTTCTTTTGATCGAGATACTACGATCGGCATGCGATAGTCTTCGTGCAATTTCACGAGAAATTTCGATGACAGCCGGGTGCCGGTCACGATTAACCCATCGAACATCCACTGTGAGAGAAGGCTCAAATGTTTGCGCTGCAAGGCCGGATCTTCACTGATATACATGACCACCATGCGCAACCCTTGTTTATCGGCCTCCTCTTGCGCTCCATGAATAATTTCACCGTAATAGGGGTTTAAAATATCGGGAATTACCAGAACAACGGTTCTGGCAATGGTCCGATCTTTCCATTGCCGGGGCGTAAAGCCTAACTCTTTTATCGCCTTCCTGACTCTCAGATTGAGATCGGTACTGACAGGAGTTGAACGGTTAATCACGCGGGAAACGGTTGATACCGATACTCCGCAACGTTTTGCCACATCTTCGATTGTTGGCTTGTTTTTTGTTTCTTCCATGAGTTTTTTTCTCTACCATCGAGTGTGCTTTTTACAGGTTTCTGCTCCAGAATATGAAACTTTTGAAAAAAATCAAGTATTTTTTTATAAATTTCATTTTTCCACAAAAAACAGTACGGGACTTTAATGATTTTTTGAAAAGCTGAATAGGGTACTGATCGGTTCGCAGGAAAACGAGAGTGGGCGCAGAGCTCGCAACAAAGTTGTCGAGATGTATGCCAATTGGATTCCACGCGAGCGTATTATCACCAGTAATGTCTGGAGGTTGGAACTGTCGAAATTAGCCGCCAATGCGCTTCTCGTTCCGGAAAAGGCATCGCGTTTTGTTCGGATTCGCTTTTAAAGCCGATACCGGAGATACTCGTGAATCTCCGGCGATTTACGTCACCAGGAGGCTACTCGACGAGCACGCCCATGTCGTGATTACTGAATGCTGCCGCATAGACGTGGACTATGGATTGGGGATAATCGTGTTTCATTCATACGTGTTTCTCCTCTTTATCCTTAATGATAGTCGATAATTTCGACTACATAGCAGTGTCCATTTCGCCATACAAAGCAGATTCGCCATTGTTTGCTGATGCGAATGCTGTGCTGATGTGAACGATCCCCAGACAGGTTTTCCAGATGATGTGAAGGCGGAATACGGAAGTCTTGCAGCGATTCCGCCGCATCGAGTATTTCCAACTTTCTGCGCGCAATCCGTTGAATCGACTGCGGAAATTTCCGTGACGACTGTCGATTGAATAACTTTTCTGTTTCTTTTGAGGCAAAATGTTGAATCATAATCATCCAACATAACGAGAGACGCTATTATTGTTAAGCGTTATTATCGCGTAATGTGTCAACGTCACGCTGCTACGAAGCAGGGGTACACGTACCTTGTCGATATTATTGTCCCCTTCTTTCCCGTCGCCGTTGCGTCTGGAAAGTGCGTGTCGTACCGTGAAACCTGACAGCGCAAGGGCGAAACGATCCACCGTGCCCTTTGCGGTGACTGTATCCTGACTTTTCTCTCACAAGTGCCCGCGTTGGGCTACGGGAGTGTCATCCAGTACTGTTTGAGCTAGATCTCCGTTTTTACGAGAATAGAAATACTCGTATCTGAGAACTCATGGAACCCTAACTATTCATAATCAAGGACGTTTGAGGTTCTCAAAATGAGATTACAAACATCATATAAATTTTTCCGAACAACGTTTTCCACCCATCGCCTGCGTTGCGCCGCTTTGGGGATACCCTGACCAGCAGTGCAAGCATTGCACAAGCAAGAATTTTTAATAGCGGGCAATTATGCTAAAATTACCGCGCGTCTCCAAAGTCCGTACCAATATTTTGTCAGCGGTTGTTTTAAAGACGGATCAACCATTCACACAGCGAAATCACCTGCTCTTCCTGCGTGAGATTTGCGGCATTTGTCATGGCGTCTGTTTCCAATTGATGATAAATCTCTGTGGCCATACTTTTCTCGATGGCAGCTCCAACGAAAAACGTACGAGGCGACAATGATTTTTTAGAAAACGCCGTTCGGATTCGTTGTAAAGCTGTGTTTGCCGTTTTCCAATGTTCATCCGCGCCAGCAGGATCGATGCCACCTTTCAATTCTCCCAACGCAAGATAGCGTTCTGGATGATAATGAACGGATGTCTTGTTCTTGCCAAACTCCATTTCATCGGGCTGACAATCAAACAGACAGAGATCGACGTTCTTTTTGACAGGCGGAACCGTCAGATTATACACAAGCGTTCGCGGTTGCCCATTATACAGCCAATATAACCCACGAAGCTGTAATTCAATATCGGCGTCATCATCAGACATGTCAACCCATTTCATGGTTTTAGAATGAAGCCAATGATAGGGTCGTCCGGCGACTGATAATGTTGAGATAATCGTTCGCGTCAGCTTTCGTTCTCCAAGCGCTCCGGCAAGATTACGCATGCTCCCGCCAAGCGTATCGCCGCGTGTTAAGAGAAACCGATAGACCAATTCTTCAACAAATTCTTGACCGGCGGGTTCCAAGAAGTTCTCAATCAACCCTTGAATCGCTTCAAAGTGATCCTGATCAGTAAGATGCTTGACGGCTTTGTCTGACACCCCTGCTGCTGTCAATAACGAAGCTCTGATAGATTCGATAGTCAACAGGGCTTTTGGTGTTTTTGCCTGCGATGCCGCAACTTTCAAAGCGCGTGCCTCTGCCACAAACGGAGTGGCTTTCCGATTCTTTTCTAATGCCAATGCAACAAACCCCGCGCGAGTCGCTTCATAGGGCGTGACAAGATCGTCGCTTGACGTGATATGGCTCTGATATGTGGGTGATGAACTCACGGACGTTTCCTCCAAACATAGATGCATTTTCGCAAGGCTTTTCGACCATAGCCCCCCATCTGCTGGCTGCTATTGCCTTTTCCCTGGGGAAGCACAAGAATATTTTCGACGGTAAATCCTATTTCTTCGGCAATATTGGACAGAATGAGGTCAACAGAAATACTTGCGCCGGCATAGCGCACATTATCATTGACCATACACATAACGCCATCAGTATCGAGCACTCGAAAACATTCTGCAATCACGCAAGCCATCTCGTAGAAATATCCCCGCACCATTCGTGATATTCCCGAATTATTAAGTTTTTTCTCTGTGCGCTGATATTCAAGGTACGCAAGAATAGATTGAAGAAGAGGTTGATTGTCAGTAATTTCAAGGGCTTCTTTCCACTCAGTATTGAGGGTAAGTAAATCTTTCGCTCGATTTTCGACGGTACAGCTTAACATGGTTTGTCGGAGTTTGACTAATCCTTTCTCGGTGATTCCGAGTAAGGCATGTTCCAACGCATATGTCCGCGTATAATCATAGCGATTACAATAGGGGGGAGAAGTGATAATGGCTGTATAATTTGTCGATGGCAATGTTGGAAGGATGTCCAGACATGATCCTTTATGTAACTGAATGGCTCCATAGTGAACAAGTTCCTGAAAAAGATTATAGGTCTCTTCGTTATTCTCTATATCAAAAATTATCTCAGAGAGCTTTCCCTGTATCGCGTCTTCAAATGTCAGAATTTGTCCTTTATCAAATTTCTTTTTCCCGGCATTTCGCCCAGACCGATAATCCCATCGTAAATATTGACCGTCTTTACGAGTATAGCTCATAGACTCAAGGACACAGAGTAATGCAAATACAAGACTGTAGTTGACGGTTTCTGATTCTTTGTCCGCAGCGGCAAGATAGTGACCGATTTGCGCTTCGGTCTCTTCGGGATACGCTCCCCTCGTAATTCTTAACGTATTGAGAGGTCTCTTGTGGGAAACGTGCTGCCATGGTTGATGATCTCTCCATGTTTTTAAGGTTGAAAGTTCATGATCTGTGATATGGTGCAAGAGGTACTCATGAGCGGCAATCACATGTTGACCGATAGGGAGTAATTCAATCCCATCGGCGTCATACCCAAGCTTACTCCCTGCAAATAATGTGGTTCCAACCCCGGCAAATGGGTCAAGGAGCGTGCCTTTTCGCACCTTATACGTTCGAAGTAGATAGGCGATCAGATCTGCAGAATAGGCTTCTTTATATTTATACCAACGATAAAAAGGTCTCTGCTTATTCGCCTGAAAACTGACCAATTGTCGCGTTAATGACGTATCGACACTGAGAACAAAGTCATACAGATCCTCTAATGCCGTATCAAGCCTCTCAATATGTGACAAATACTCTTCTTGCGATTCCATAATTCCTTTGCGGCATACGTTACCTTCAAAGTTTCTATTACCAATGTCATCAACCTGTCCCAAGTAACACAGAATGACTGATTCGTTCAAGTTTTATCTTGCTGAATTTACATATTGGGTGGACTGTATAGCCGAGGAACCGCTAACAAGGGATTTTCAAGAAAATGCTTTCACGATTCACCTCATATTTCCGACGGATTTCAAAGACTCGTGTCATTCACGGTTCCCCTTATAAATAGGGCGTTTTAAGCAATCACGGCATGTCGAGGATGAGGTATGCAGAAATGAGCTAGCCGGTCAAATCGGCTTTTTCAGGTTTCCGAGTTTGCTCTATCCCTTGCATAAGCAATTCGCCGATACATTTTCCGTTCGCGTTCAATTGGATGGTGGCTCTTTAGTTTTTACAACATAGCTGAAAGGCAAGGCATCTAATACGTATTGAGTGACAGAGTCAACACCACTCTGTTCTGCGCTGGCAAGTGCCTCCATCGCGATCGCTTTCAACTCAGTTGAAGAGAAAGATCCAAGTTGTTTGCCGCATCGAATCATCTCAGCCAATGTATAGGCCAGCCCCATTGGTTCCTGTTCAGAGCGGTAGAGCTGAAGGGCTTCTTGATAGAATTGCAAGGCTTTTTCTCCGTTATTCCCAGAGAACCATAAATCTCCAAGACTTTGATAAACATT
>PDWJ01005180.1_pt1 | contig 10880 bp, 14 predicted proteins | sample 1430881 | NCBI WGS metagenome assembly PDWJ01 (sample SAMN01162460, study PRJNA174530) | Oral metagenome, whole genome shotgun sequencing project. | biome: Marine environment; feature: Marine mammal; material: Swab sample of the gingival sulcus; isolation source: swab sample of gingival sulcus... | reverse complement strand
TCAGTTCGGTAACCTCAGTCCCATTTTGAAGTTTGAATTTTTTTGAAAGCACAATTGTTTCCATCATTGCCTCATACAAATAATGTGTCTATATTGATTGCAGCGGGGGATGAGAGGTGTGAAATGTCCTTCTTTTCGACATACGAGGATCTCGTGATAGATGACGATAGACCGACCATACTGGAAATCATCGTCACTGTGTTTTTCTCAATCGTTGCTCTCATTGCTGCCGTACCATTTGTCTTCTTTGCGGTTTTGATTGTCGCCGCAATGCTCGACTAGCCGCCCAAAGAGGCGGCTTTTTTATTGCCTATAGCAACGCATCGACTTCGGAGCGATAGTCTTCGCCGTCAACGACGAGCTTACCGCTGGCTCTGTCGATGTTGAAATGTTCGTAATCACCCTCAAGAACCCGATATTTTACGAGGCTCACGGTATAGTCAGATGTACCCTCTCCACCTGGGTTTTTGGCGGACTCTGGAATCTGTGTCACGTAGCCAGACATGTAGCACGTGAATCCCTGAACGCGTACGGCGCCTGACGGGTCAGTTACCTCCTGAACCCACCTGGCAACATAGGATTTAATCCCTTTGCCAGAGAGTTTAATGGAATATCGGCTTTGCGGGACGGTGATAGATAAACTCAAATCACCAAGACGCGAATGATCGGGAATGGTCAACGAGCCCATCATTTGGATGGTTGCAGTCTCGAATGCAATATTGGGTAATGTAATGGTCGCGTCGATGGCTGCCGGCACGTCGGCAGCCACGCCATCGGTAACGGGGTAAATGGAGCAAGCCTTAATTTGGCCGTAAATAGGGATGCGTTTTAACATGTTATCTCTCCTTATTCATAATAGACCGATAAGCCAGCCTGCGAGTATGCAACGTTGAGTTGGGCGTATTTGAGTGGTGGTGTTATCGTTGCCTCAATGCTCCAAACAAATTGCCCCTGTGCGATGCCGTCGGGTGTATTATCATCGCGTTTGAAAACGCAGGTTGCGTCTCCAATGATTGCACCGACGGATTGGAGGTAGGCGAGATAGTCGTTTTCCTCCTGAATAACATCGTTTCTCATAGTCAGCGTCATGGGTGAGTCGATTGTAAATCCATACTTTTGTTGGAAACGGTTCATTAACATGTAGAGAACGCGAATGGTCGAGTCGAAACGGGCACGCTCATCGGCAACTGTGCCATTGGTGACAAGAGAGGTGTGATCTCCCCACGTTTGATAGGTGCCGCCACCAACGTTTAGGAATGTAATAATACCATTTTGCTGAATTTCGGTTGCCTCAGCCTCTTCCATGAGAATAGGGGTTTGCGTAGTGTCTGAACGCAGACAGGCACCCACAATAGACACATTGGTGTTACCGATAGAACGCACTGGAATATCATTGCGTAACCCATCGTTTCGTGCGTACAACGCACAAACAACTGCCGCACCTGAAATCGTATTACCAGCCATCGTTTTAACCGACGGCCAAACTGCTATGCCATTTTCAAATTTATTATCATTCACAACTTTAGAGACATCAACGATGCTATTTGGCGCCTGTTCATCTGTTTGAATAACATCAAACACTGCCATACCATCCCAATGGCCATTCGTTTTTGTGACGTTGGTTTTGAGTGCAGAGACGATATCACCGCTCGTTCTGCCTGGACAACACGCGAGATTGCAAACTACACCGTAGAGAGGGTGTAATTTTTGAATGGCATAAATGCCAGTTTTCTCGGACGCTGAGCCAATATACACGTCATCGGTCGTCAGATCTTCTTCGGAATCATCGGGATTATGCACGTTAATAAAATAGGCGCCCGAGATGCCGACGACCGCAAAACACGCCTCAGCCGCCTCTGATAGGGAATATCCATCGCCGACCGCACCGCCGAGTTTTTTTGCATAATCACTCATTGACGTGATGTGAATTGGTCGATGAACTAGGTCTCTCGTTGCGTACCCATCTACGTTTTCAATGGGAGCCGCACCAATAAATACAATATTTGTGGATGTATCGACGGGTGTTGAGGCCAGTGACTCAACCAGCCGTGCCTGCACACCATATTTTTCTGTCATGATTTACCCTCGTTAAGGTTAAAGGAATTGCTCCCAGGATTTGTCCTCAATAAATTGAGTGATAGTTGATACCCCCGCTGATACCTGACACTGACAATACGGAAAATCGTCTAGCGATATGGGTGGGTGTAGTTTGAGATTAGATACCCCTTCGCTGGCGCGTAGGGCATTCATTGTTTCCTCTGCCAGCAATAAACAGTCAGAAAAAATAGCCTCCACCACACCGTTTTCGGTAAACCCATCCTTGTCGAGAAACACGTATTTGTCGCCAGATTTGATGGTCTTTTCTCGTTCAATAATGGCACTATTTACGACAACACAGTGTAGCAATAGATTCATCTGCAATTGCTGATTGGCCTCAATCGAAACGTCAATCACCTCTATGGTGATTGACGGACACTGATTCGGGAAATTAGCGTTGTTTCTTTCCGCACAGACGAGTGGATAAACAACGGGTTTTTGTTGTGCGTGTGCCGCTTGGCTCTCCTCTATTTTCCATGCGTAATCCTTACTCTCAAAGTAGGCCTCAATGTCATGTTTGATGCGTTCAACTATGGTTGTAATTGTTGCCATTATCGTTTCTCCAATGACAACTCTCGAATGTCCATGTTGAGTGTACTATCGACGATACGATAGGCGTTGCTGTTGACGTAGACGATTTGCCCCTTGCTGAGTTTGAGGTCGCTTTGTTCCGGCATGAAGAGCTTTGTCGAGTAAGCGTTGAGAGAAGACGACATCGAAGAGTTAAATGTCACGCAGTCGGACTGCAGTGAGCCGATGATGGTGCGTTCGTTCGTGCTGTTGGTGCTGATGGTGAGTTCCTGTGAGAAGTCCATGTATTTTTCGAGGATGTAGCGATTGTCATGCTCAAGTATATCGGAGAGTTTCATAATATTCCCTAGGCGTCGGTTTGCACGAGTGCCGTCATCCAGCGCCATTCGGAGCGGGGGGTCGGCAGGGGTTTAGATTCCACACGGATTTTGAGCTCGTGGCTGTCGAAATCGTCGACTTTAGATAAGATAAATTTTCCGGATTTAGAGACGAAACTTGAGCTTAATTCCTCGACGCTGCTTGCGCCACGATGGAGATGCGTGACGCCGCCGCATAGCGTTCGTCCGCAATTGGGCGCGGTGACGCAAACGAAGTCGGTGGGAAGGTAGGGCCTGCGGTTTCCTTCCTTGTCTTTATAACTTCGGCCATAGGTGATGATATTGAGGACGTAGCCATCAAATTCGGCGGTTCCGCGGAATGCGGCGCCCTGGTGGATTTTGGGGTCTAAGATACCCTCGTGTTGGTTGACGGGTAGTTCGAACATTTTTGCGAGCTTTTTATCGGCTCGCAGTAGGCTCCATGCCGGAGGACTCAAGATGAGGTCGGTGGCGTCACCACCGTGATTAACGAGGGCGCGAACGAGGGCGCAAACGTTGTCATAGGGGGAGGCACCCGATTCGCCCCATTTGGTTGCGAGCGTCGAGCCATAGCCATCGTCGATTGCATCGCCGACCTTGACGAGCTGTTTGTTCCCCGCGCCCGTGTCGTAGTAGCTGATGTCGATTGCAATGGGTGTAGGGTCTGTGCTCGATGTTGCGATTGTCCCTTGAATACCGTTATTGGTCAGGGCATTGACGCATAACTTTTCGACGTCGCGGGCGACACGAGCTTTGAGACGCTGAGCTTTAATCATCAGCAATGCCTGCCACGCGTCCACACGCGTGGCGTTTGGTTCTTTACATAAGGATTCAAATAACAAACGATCCTGATTAGATGGATCAATATGATCCTCAACGGCGGAGCGAGGGGGTTCAATATCTTTGGTGATAAACGATACCGTCTCGCCGCTGATATAGCCTTTCTTAACGAAGGCACCATCGCGAAGGTCTCCTTCGTCGAAGTCCAGGACGATTTTTTTAGACTCGTAACAGTCGAGTAAATCATCGGTTGGGAAATATCTTTCCTGCAACAGCTCTGGCACGTGGTCTTTTTTAAGTTCAGTTTGAATGTAAGTTAAAGTGTCATTTAGTGAAATTGTCATTTTTACCTCCTATTCTGCGTAGTATTTAGCGATGTTAGGGAATACCCGTTTAACTCGCTCGGCAGCTGCCTTCATTTGGGTCGCGCTGTCATCGATGCCGTCATCGCGCGTCTTCTTAACTGTCGGTCCGGATACCCTGCCAATTCGATCGTACAACGCCTTCATTTTGGCCGACATAATGTCTTCATCCTTTTGCTCGGTATCCTCATCATTAGCTGTATTTTCCGCCGGCATGATGCGAGCCTCAATAGCGTCGAGTCTATCGAGAACGGCGCTAAACCCGTCGATAATCAACGTCTTGATATCGAGGTCGTCTGCGGCGGTCTCCTCTTCTTCATTTTCGAGTTTTTCGACCTCCCTTTCCTGCTCTTCGACCTGTTTTTCAATTGTAGTCTCGACCTCGTTTGTTTTTGTGCCCATTTTCCAACCTCCTTTCGGTTTTGCGGCATGAACTGCCGCTGTTAGCATTCCCCTAAAAACAGCCTGTAGGGGGATTTTTTCTGTTTCGGTTAAGGGGCGAATTTCATCAATTAACCCCATTGATTTAGATTCCTCGGCGGTGTACCAGTGGTCTCCGTCCAATAACGTCTCCATAGTGTAGGATGGACAGCGCTTTTGTATGATGGCGAGGCACGCCTCATTGGCGCGATCAACACCATCGTCGTCCTCCTCACCGTTTGAATTAAAAACGCTGTGTAACATTAGGGTGCCAACGTCTGTCATAACAACGTGGTTGGCTGCCAGTGAGATGATGGCAGCGGCACTTGCAGCAACGCCGTAAATATAGACGGTGGAGTGGATGTTGCGTTGTCTGGCTCCAATCAGCATTTCGGCGATGGCCAAGCCCGCAAAAATATCGCCGCCATAGCTCGTTATCTCGACCTGTATGCGTTCGCCTTGTTCAACGGCTTGGAGGAATTCTGCGAATTTATTTGTGTAATACGAGCCGATGTAATCGAATAGTCTAAAAGTTTTCATTTATCTCCTTTTTTTTGATTTTGCCGGATGTCCGTACATAGCAAGTGCCGCCTCGTCGCGGTCAACGAGGCCGAGCTCAATGGCGAGCTTCCACGATTCAAGCTCAACTTTCGGGTCGAGACATAGGTTGCTCGGTGCGTTCCAAACACTCTCGCAGCTTAAAATCTTGGCGGCTGTTGGCGGGTCGTATTCGGTATGAATGCCGTTACGGATAAGATGATCGTAGCAGAAAACCTCGAACAACGGTTTAAGGAAGGATTCGATAAAAAAGCCACGAACGACCTTATAGGTTGCGCTTGCTTCCACAACAGCGCCACGAGCGGCGGCGTAGGATGTGCCTTCAAACGTTGCTTCAAGTACTTGTTGAGGAATACCAATAGCGGCTGCGATGCTTTTGTTTTGTGCCGAGATGAATTGTGCGTATCCAGAATTGGGGCGTTTGGGGTCAATGGTGCGAATATCCTCCCCCTCGGCCAGGCGTTTGGATTGTCCAGGGCCGATCTCTTCAAAATCGTTATTCGACCACGGAAATTGTGGCGATGGCGTTGCTGTGAGTTTGAAATTTTCGCCTCCCTGGTTTTGTTCTGGTATAAGCGGCGCGTCCAAATCTAACGATGGCGCCGTGCCAAACGGGTTTTGCGTAGGGTCTGTATTGCTGACGATGAATATAGCCAGGCACGCCTCAATGATGGCAGCCTGAAGCTCTGCGGTGGAATAAGCTTTGGTTGAATAAAGCGTCTCAATGACGTTGGCGACGAGCGGCACGCCTCGGTATTGGTCGGGGCGTAGTGGTTGAAATAGATGTAAAACGACGGGCAATCCTAACTCATCGTGCGCATCGATGCGCTGCCAATCATTCGGAGTGGACGTTATATTTTCATAGTGATTTAAAAACCAATAGGCGACAGGACGTGCCTCGTTGTCAAGTTCTACGCCGTCAATAATGGTATTGCCGTTGTTGGGATTGATTGCCTTTAGTCCGGATTCATCCACCTCAAAGTGAGCAGGTGTCATGCAGCGATCAGATTCGATGGCTCGCCACGCGCAATTTGAACCGTTGGGACGGCGTAGAAAAAACACGTCTCCACTCAATAACCAGTTGCGGCAGGCCATCCGTTGAATTTGGCTAAACGTCAAACGTCGTTGGATATCGAGGCTATGTGTGATGGAGGCCAGCTGCAACGATTTTTTGAGTCCGCCGCACAAACTCTTGTATTCATCGTTATCAAAAAAATCCGAGTTACCAATTGAATAGCTGAGTCCATTACCTAATACACCATGTGTCATCCTATCGACAGCGGCGGTAGCCATTGGACACGATATATCTAACGCTCGCGATCGGCTCACCAATACGCGTCGAGACGGCGAAATATCCTCGGTTGCCGTGCCAGAGTTCGACAGAAAACCTGCCATCACCTGACTAAACATCGAGCCGCCAGCGGCGGCGTAGCCTGTTGTGAAGGGGGATAGACGCATCTACCACCTCCTATCAATCATTGACGGGTCAATGAACACATATCGGCTCGTGTTGCGAATCGGACGACCGTTTAAAATAGCCTCAATTTCGGCGATTCTGTTTTGTGTCCGCGAAATGAATGCTGATAACGTGTTCATATCTGATACACTGCGTGTAATAGAACGCGTACCGAGTGAATAGGAAACGATGGCACCGCCTAAAAGGTCTTCATACCCCCTCATCGCACTATTGAGTGAAACATACAGCTGTTCGCGCTCACGCATGAGCCATTCACGTTTAGTTTTCGGAGGGACAAATTCGTCAGCCATAATGTTACCTCGTTTACAGTGGTTTTAATTTGGATGGGATAGTACGTGTTTTGGGCGCGGGCGTGGGTTGGGTTGGCATTTTTTCCGATGTTGACGACCCTGCCAATGCATCCTCTTCGGATTCCATAATGCTGGGAATTTCACCACGCTGACTGAGCAAAAGATGTGCTGCGTACATAGCGTAGATTCGACAATCTAGTGCCTCGTTTTTGCGTCCTGGTAGCAACACCCAACGAACGCCTTTGGCGGTGTTCGTTCGTTTCTCCGATGTTAGCTGTTCAAAATAATTTGCATCATAATTGCACATGAGGTCATACGGCCAAAACAAACATCGCTCACCATCAAGCGTTTTGGAAATCATGTCTAAAAGCATGTCCTTGCCAGCATTGACGCCAATATTATGTAATTTCACTTTTGCTTTGCCGTTACCAGCGGAGGTGAGTTTTTTTAGAGATATTTTGTACAAAAATGGTGTATCCTCACGCAGACGAACATACCCCTTAACAGCAATATGTCGTGCATGACGCAGAGAATAGGCGTAGACACGATTGGTGTGGTGGCCGCCAGAATCCTGCGCCGCATAAATCACACCTAACGTCTTATCGTCGTCGCGTTTATAGCGTCGTCGTTCGATGATTTTGGTCAATGCCTGCCAAATGGCAGGTTTTTTAGGGTCGCCATCCAGCCACAGCCATTCAATACCGTAGGCACGCGATGCGTCAGCATTCCACCCACAAATTTCGATAGCAAAACCGCTATCCTGGGTGTCAACACCAGCGGTTAAAAAAACGATATCCGACGGTAGCGCATCGCGTTTGTAGTCATAGACAGCAATTCGCTGAATATCCGCGCCGTAGATGATGCGTTCGGAGCGCGGCACATAGACTTCCCCTAGTCGTGTGTTACGAAAACTCTGATAGCTCGCATCGCCGAGAGCAAGCGCCGAGCGTTCAAGTTCTTTGAGTCCATCCCAGCTGTAAAAGGCGTCACACAGAGTGCCAAAAACACGATAAGAACGAACAATCCGTCCGTATTTGTCATGTTCCGGGTTTTCATTTGCGGGTGGACTATAGCGATGCTCAAGCATTTTAACCTCAGCCTCGCTGAATACGGCACCACATTCCGAACAATTCACCGTAGGCGTATCACCACACCAGTCTATCCCATCCCATCGAACAGAAAACCATGATTGACAGCCAGAACAAATAACACCCCACGTTTCCTGGGTGCCAAGTAGGAAATGCTGATGGATTCGACCTGTTTCAAGGGTTGGCGTAGACGTAAATAGCGCCATGCCACGAAAACGCATCTGTCGTTGTAAAGCGAGTGCAACGGGATCACCCTCTCCGCTGAGCTCATCTTTCCAACGGTCTAACTCATCGCAGCATAAAAATTTGGCGGGCGTTGAACATAGGTCAGATGCGCTCGACGAACTACCAATCATCAGATTTGCGCCTGTTCGTAGCGAAATATTGCAAATTTCCTTAGAGGCGTCAGGATTGCGATATTTGGTGCCGACCTGTCCCGTCGAGTTGATACCACAAACATCACGCAGAAATGGGCGCAACCTATTTTTGGACATTTTTTGACCGGTTTTTAGACGGTCGAATATCAGCAAAGTATTGGCGCGGTCATAGTCACACATCCAGCCGAGAAAATTTTCAATGGCCGTCGTTTTGCCCGTCTGTGCAGGGCAACTCAAAACCACGCGACACGTGCCGGCCAAATCGGATAAATGGCGCGTTGGTTCCTTAAAAAATGGTGTTTGGATAAACGAAAACATCCCATGCGTCGAGGGCATAAAACGGTTTTGCTCTGCCCATATCGCGCAGTTTACTCGCGGTTTGCGTTGCAATATTGGGATGAGATATCCGTTGTTCATTTCTTCTTCGTTGTTGCTTTGCGTTTGGTTGTTTTGGCGATTCGTTCGTTTTTGGCCGCTGTGTTGGCCTGTTGCTGTGTGGTGTGACTTTCAATCGTTAGGTGTAGTCTATGTTGCGAGAGCCGTTGCAATTGTGTCTCTATGAACTCTCCAACCTCTCGATATTGAGCGGGCGTCGTTTGTGGGATAATGGTTTGAATAACGTCTGGCAGCCCATTTAAAAAATCGACAAATTCGCGTAAAAATCCATCGAACTCGTCGAGTGCTGTTTGAATTTTGCATAGTTCTCCCATCTTGTTGTTGAGTTCGAATTGGTCGCGTCGAACCTTCAGCTCTAACGCCTCGCAGTTTGCGAGACGCGTGCGGTAGTCGATCTCCTCCAGAGTCGGTTTTTTCGATTTTCCAGCCACTGCAATCCATATTTTCCAAATCTAGTACTCCAAAATTTTTAAACACGGTGCCTTCCGCCGTACCGAGAGCCCCCAGCCCCCCTTGGTAGTACCTACAGCCCCCTCAAATGCGCTACACGCTGCTTGAATAGTTGCCACGCTTTCTCACCACTCTCCCCCGTCACCTCGTTGATATCGTCGCCGACAAACGGACGTGGGCACCATTTACCGGTGACGTCAAAATGCCGAACGATGTTTGTCATCGGGATATTGTATTTATTAGCGAGTTGTGCGATGAGTTTGGCGCCGCTAGCTAACACAGTGTCTGTAAAATACCAGTCTGTGTCAGACACGCTGCCTGTGGAGGTGTTTTGTTTATGTTCAACGAGGTCAACGCCAATTGAGTTTCGATTACGAGCTGCACATTTAGGGATGGTATTTGCGCCAACGCCACAATGCCATGCCGCGCGATATTCGCTCACCATTTGAAAAACGCCATCATCACCAACGAGATAATGTGTCGAAACACTGCGTTTCCAGTGGTGCATTTTGCGTGCCATATGGGTCGCGCGTCCCTGTATTGATGGTGTACCTGTATAATGAACGACAATCCATTCGATGGCATTATGTTCCCGGCTGCCGTATCGAGACTGCATTTTATATGTTTTCCCATTTAAAAACGTTCGTTTTTTAATAGTGAGATGACAATTGATGTTCATAGTTACTCCACGTCCAGTTCATCAAAATGAGCTCCGTTAAATCTATCCAAAACACGCTGTAAAACACGTGTGTTTTTGCTAATGACGTTCGTCGTTTGCAAAACCAATTTGGCCATCTCGGCGGTGTTGTCTGCAAAGTTTTGAGCGTTTTTTTCAAGGTGTGCCCGAAATTCCTTTTCAATCTCTATTTGTCGTTTATACAAATAAATTACAACAATAACCAACGCCGTTGTGATGGCATATAGGCCATACGTAGATAGAGTTTGAGCCGCGGGTGCCACTGCGTCCATTATCTATCCTCCTGGTGTCGTGATTCGGAATCATGTGCATCCATCAATGTGTTATCCTTGCCAAAATAGGCACGTAGGGCATCCACCCTGCCTGCACACACCTCAAATTCGTATTCGAGAGCGTATAGGTATTGAATCAGATCTCTATTCGTTCTCATCGTCGCTGGCCTCGGTTTGTGGCACCGTTGAATCATGAAATCGGGTGGATTCATCAAGTCCATCGGTATCGTTACAGACTCCGTAGTGGCTGCACACGCTGTTAGGCAACTCAGCATTAAGCCAATCACGAGTCTTGTCATCCTTTGCCAGGTTGATTGATTGTGTTTTTTCCACATACTCTTTGGCTCCATTATCAACACGAGTAAAAAGTATGGCAGATGCAGTATTTTGTTTCTTTATCTGTGATTTTAACTGTTTAATCTCTAACTGAATGGCATCCAGTCTTTGTTGAGCTACATTAAGACGCGCCTCTACAACCTCCAAACGAGATGATTTGGCCTGGCCATACACCCACAGTGTGAGTATGACAACCACAACCAATACAGAACCTGCAACGATCCCCTGCCACATGCCTCAAACCATACATTTTATGCGTTAAATGTGGTGAGTTTTAAATGGCAGAGAGCAATGTGCTTTATGCCTTTTAAAATTCACCACGGCCAAAATACATAATTTGACACAAAATACCAGCTAAAATGCAAAAAAAGGGCAGCTATCGCGAAATAACTG
>PDWJ01005179.1_pt1 | contig 10883 bp, 7 predicted proteins | sample 1430881 | NCBI WGS metagenome assembly PDWJ01 (sample SAMN01162460, study PRJNA174530) | Oral metagenome, whole genome shotgun sequencing project. | biome: Marine environment; feature: Marine mammal; material: Swab sample of the gingival sulcus; isolation source: swab sample of gingival sulcus... | reverse complement strand
GTTCGGTTCGCGACTATCGTGACAAAGCGCTTGAAGCACAAGACGCCAAGCTGGTCGACGACTATATCAATAGTGTACCACAAATTGTCGATGGCGTAACGGTATCTTTGCGAAAAATTGACGATGCCGCGGCTTGCTTTGAATTTTTAAATGGCTATGCCGGCTATCACGGCGTGATGATTCGGGCGCCACATTACGTCATCGTCACTGCAACGGCGGGCAACCACGCATTAAAAGCGGGTGGCTACGCCGGCGAATGGTTTGTTTTAAACTTGACGCGTCACGATATTGCGACCTGTTGGATTAGCGCCAACAACAACGAAGCGCGCGTTGCGCAGTTTATCGACTTGCCGGCCGACCGAGAAGTGGTGGGCATTATTGGCTACGGCTATGCCGAAAACGAAACGCGCGTGTCCAATATTTACGGCGCTGGCAAGGTCGGCAATATTTCCAAGGTGACATCGCGCTATTCCAATGCGCCGGTCAGCAGTCGCATTTCACTTGAAGAAATCGTACACATTAGCCGCTGGGGCAATTTGGCCAGCGTTGAACGCTTAGAAGAACTGGGCTATGATGAAGTGTTTTATTACATGCGTTTGGCGCCGTCTTCGGTCAATCGACAGCCCTGGCGATTTTTGATACAGCGCGGTCAATTTGTACTCTGCGTTTCGCGTGAAGACGGCTATGACGACGACCGCTTAGCGCTGTTGGAAGCCGGTATTGCAATGCTCTACTTTGAAGTCGCGATGCACGATTCCGGCTTCCCCGGACACTGGTATTTTGAAGACATCGCCGAGGATTACCAAGTACCGAACAATTATTTAGTGGCAGCAGTTTATAAATTTAATTAATTGTGATAAGAGGTGTTATGAAAAAACTAATGGCAGTTTTAATGATTGGCGCATTGTTGGTCGGCTGCACGGTGCTGCCGCAAGGTGAGGCGGTGGCGACTGAGGTGACCACCACGACAGTTGCCGAGACGCCTGAGGAGCGCGCCGCGCGCTTGGCAGAAGAACAGCGCGCCGCCGAAGAAGCTCAGCGCGCCGCCGAAGAAGCCGCCCGTTTAAAGGCTGAAGAAGAAGCGCGGCGCAAAGCCGAAGAAGAGGCTAAGCGCCTCGCCGAGTTACTGGCGCGTACGGTTTATGCTAAAAAGGGCATTACAGTCTATCAAGACGCCGAGATGACGATTACGTTGGAAGTCGCGACGGCTGAACGCATGCCAATTTTAACCACCGAAAAAATAACTGCGGAAGACGGATCGGTCAGCGCCTATCAATTTGAAAAGATTGGCGCAGTCGAACAGACCGGTTACGTCAAGGCCGGCGATGTCGTCAGTCAGTTGGCCGACTTCATCAAAAAGCCCTACGACAACATCGATTACGGCTACTTCAATCGTCGTCAAATCGACGATCGTCCGCCGGTTAAGGTCAAGGGACTCTACATTACCCAGCATACTGCCAGCAGCAGTCAGCGGATGGATGAGTTGATTGAAATCGCCAATCAAACTGAAATTAACGCCTTTGTCATCGACGTCAAGGACGACAATGGCAATTTGCTGTTTTATTCAAACACGGCGCAAGAAGTGATGCCGGAATTAAACGACAAGGTCGCAATTAAAGACATTGCCGCCTTTGTCCAAAAACTAAAGGATAACAATATCTATTTGATTGCGCGTATCGTGACGTTTAAGTCGCCGCAATACGCCGCCAAATACACTGATCGGGCGATTACGCGGCCCAGTGGTGCGCTTTACAAAAAGAGCGACGGCATCGCCTGGGCGACGCCGTACGACCGCCAGCTGTGGGATTATGTGCTCGGCATTTGTCGAGAGGCAGCCGAGGTTGGCTTTGACGAAATTCAATTTGACTATGTGCGCTTCCCGGTCGTGTCGCGCGCCGACAACGCCGTGTTGGACTTTCATAACGAGAGGGAAGAATCGAAGCCGGAGGTCATTCACAAATTCTTGCGCCACGCCTATCAACAGTTAGCTGAAGATCGGGTTTACATCACTGCCGACATCTTTGGTTGGTCGGGCAGTGCGCTGGGCGATGAAGGCATCGGTCAGCACTGGGAGGCGATGGCCAATGCGGTTGACTACGTTGCGCCGATGATGTATCCATCGCATTACGGCAAGGGCAACTACGGTTTAAAATATCCCGACAAGCAACCGGGAGCGACGATTGAAGCCTCGATTAAAGACATCTTACAGCGCAATGCCAATTTGCCGACGCAGCCGATTACGAGGCCTTGGATTCAAGACTTTACGGCTAAGTGGCTCGGCAACGGGCATTATATTCCCTATGGCAGCAACGAAGTGCGCGCCCAAATTGACGCCTTGGCTGCGCACGGCGTCGACGAGTACATGGTGTGGAATTCAAGCAATCGCTACCACAGTGACGCGTTTAAAAAGAGGGGCGAATAGCGATGCAAAACGTCGAAATTGCAAAGGCGCTACTGGCGATGAAGGCGGTGGCAGTCACCTCAAAGGATAATTTGTTTACTTGGGCATCGGGCATTAAGGCGCCGATTTACTGCGATAATCGCCTGACGATGCGCCATCCGGCCGTGCGCCGCCAAATTGCCGACGGCTTTGCGGCCCAAATTAAGCGGCGTTACAGCGACGTGCAAATCATTGCCGGAACGGCGACTTCGGGGATTCCACATGCCGCTTGGGTGGCCGAACGGCTGGACTTGCCGATGGTCTATGTACGCGGCGCGGCCAAAGGACACGGCAAGGGCAACCGCATTGAAGGCGGTGCGGTCGACGGTCAGCGCGTCGTCTTAATTGAAGATTTAATATCGACGGGCGGCAGTTCTTTGGCGGCGGTGGACGCCTTAAGGGCGGCTGGCGCCGACGTCTTGGCCGTCGAGGCGATTTTTTCCTATAATTTTGAGGAGGCCGAACGGCGCTTTGGCGAGGCCGATTTACCCTATTATGCCTTGACCGATTACGATACCCTATTGACGGTGGCGGTCGAAGCCGGACAGATCAGTCAGGCAGACATTGCCGAACTGGCCGAGTGGCGGATTAATCCGCGCCTGTTCAGCGGCGGAGCAGTGGCCGATGAGGCGTAGGCGCGTCGCTGGTGCGCTCGACGCATTTTTGGCCTATCCGCAGTACGCCTTGCTCGACGATGAACAGACCAATCGCAAATTGCACCGCTTTGCCGATGGCGCGCCGCTCTATGTCGAAGTGGGCAGTGGCCGCGGTGGTTATTTGGCGAAAATGGCAGCGCTTTATCCAGAGCGCAAATTTGTCGGCATCGAATTAAAAGAAGAACTGTTGATGACGGCGGTGCGCAAAGCCGATATGGCGGGCGTTGCCAATTTGATGTTCATTCGCGGCTATGCCGAAAATTTCGACCAGTGGTTTGACGGCTTAGTTGTCGCTGCCGTTTATTTGAATTTTGTCGACCCGTGGCCGAAGCGCCGCAATGCCACTAAGCGCTTGACGCATGGCGATTATTTGCGGCTGTACCGGGCGGCGATGACAAAGGGTAGTCGCCTAATACTTAAAACCGACAATCGCTATCTCTATTTGTTTTCGCTGGTTGAATTGGCCAAGTATTTTGACCTAGTTAGCACCAGTAAAGATCTGTCTGCCGAAAACGACCCCGCTAATGTCGCGACCGAATACGAAACGCGCTATGTCGCACAGGGGCGCAAAATATACCGCATTATTTGTCAGTATGACGACTGATGTGCTAAACGGGAGCTGTTATGTTGTTTTATTTAGCGCTTATCATTGGCGTAATTGTACTCGATCAGTTGAGTAAACTCTGGGCAGTAGCCTACTTGCAACCGCTTGCGACGCTGCCGCTGATACCCGGGGTGTTGCACTTCACCTATTCGGAAAATAGCGGTGCCGCCTTTAGCATCTTGCGCGATAAACAGTCTTTGCTCGTGGGCGTCACGTTTGTCGCCATGATTGCCATGTCGATCTATTTGTACAAGTGGGCGCAAGAAGATGGCGAGCGTTGGCACAAGTTGTGCTTGGCGGCGATCATTGGCGGTGGTATCGGCAATTTAATCGATCGCATCAGACTTGCTTATGTGGTCGACTTCATCGATTTTCGCCTAATTAATTTTGCGATCTTTAACGTGGCCGACAGCTTTATTTCAGTCGGTTCAGTTGGCCTACTGCTGTTGTTGTTACTAAAAAAGAATTAATCGATTTGGGGTTGTAAAATGGAAAGAGCGGCAGATTTTTCTGCGCGAATTGATCGATTAAAAGTGATTGTTTATGCGTTGTTGATTGGCTTATTGGCGGGCGTCTTTTCGCTCGTCTTTAATTTGTTGCTGACTCAAGGGACTTGGCTGATCGAACAATTTATAGCGCTGAAACGCGAATTTATACTGCTGATTCCGCTAGTCGTCTACGCCTTACTGTGGATCAGCAATTGCCGTTTAATGCCAACTGAACGAGACTTTGGCATCATGGCGGTGGAGCGCGAACTAGACGATATCGATCGTCAATTAATGCGCCCCAAAGCGGTGTTGATTAAGTTTTTTAACACGATTATCACGCTCTGCTGTGGCTTTGCCGTCGGTCAGTTTGGCCCGACTGTCCACTTGGGTGGGGCGATCGGTTCCAATATCGGTTATTACGGCAAATTTTCGCGGCGGATGATTCGCATTTTAATCGGTTGCGGCGTGGCGGCGGCGATTTCGGCCGTTATGCAAACGCCGCTATTTGCAGCAATATTTGTCATTGAAGTCATTTTTGCCAAGCGTTATTTTGATTATATGCTGCCAATTTTGCTGTCGAGTCTAGTGGCCTTTGCGCTCAATTATCAATTTTTGGGCAGCAATCGCATCATCAGCTTTGTCGATTTTAACTTGGACTGGACGCTAAATCAGTACGACTGGTTCTATTTAATTGGCTTTGCGCTCGGCTTGGCGGCGATCATGGCGCTCTACGTTTACCTGCTGCGCTTCTTTACTGCGCACTTTGTGCTATTTAAAAATAAAATAGCCGTTTACGGCTTATTGACAGTTGGCTTTGCGCTGCTTTATTATAGTTTTCCGGCGGCGCTCTTTACGACGCCGGCCAATATTGTCGACTTACTTCAGCGGGCAGATGGCCTAATTGTATTGGCGTTGTTGCTAGTCGTGCGCCTTTTGGCGACGACGCTACAACTCGCTTCCGGCGTCTACGGCGGCAGTTTTTCACCGGGAATCATAATCGGTTTAATTTTTGCGGCGATGACGCATGGTTTATTGGTCGGGGTTGGCGGGTTGCAACTGAGTTTGCAGAATTGGCTGGCCTTTTCAATCGTCGGCACGATTAGCAGCTTTGCCGCCGCGCCGGTTGCGGCCGTCGTATTGGCCCTCGAATTGACGGGCAATGTCGGCCTATTGGTGCCGGCGCTGGCGGTGGCGATTATCAGCAATTTTTTGTTTGATTTATTAGTGGCTGCGCGCGGCCGCTTTTAAAGTGCTTTAATCGAGCTCGCCGGCGACCATTTTACGGGCGAAGTCGTCGATGCTGCCGGCGCCCATCATGATGACAATCGTCTTGTCATCAATAATTTTTTTGAGTGCATTTGGCACATTGTTGAGGCTGCCGATATAGTGAGCCTGTTGACCGCTATTTGCGATGGCGTCGGCCAAGTCTTTTGACGATATATTGTAGCTGTTTTTTTCGCGTGCGGCGTAGATGTCGACGATGAATACGTAGTCGGCGGCTCTAAAAGCGGTGGCGAATTGATCGAGCATGTTTTTGGTGCGCGAATAGGTGTGGGGTTCAAAGACGACGCAGAGTTTGTGACCAACTAGGCGCGCGGCGTCGTCGATGGTCGCCTTTACTTCAGAGGGGTGATGTGCATAGTCCGAAATGACTTGGGCGGCGCCGAAGGAACCCAAGCTTTCAAAGCGCCTAGCCGAGTTGATGAACTGTTTCATCGCCGCGGCGATACCCGTCAAGTCGGCGCCGTTTAAGTGGCAGGCGGCAATCGCACCTAACGCGTTATATACGTTGAATTTACCGATTAAATTTTGTTCAATCGTCAGCTGGTATTGACCTTTGATGTAGAGGTCGAATGACGTCTGATTGGGCGCGCGTTGCACGATGTTTTTAGCGCTATAATCAGCCGGTTGGTCGATGCCAAAGGTGGTGACGGCACAGTGCTTCATGTCGCCTAGCGAACGGGCGTTTTGGTCGTCGACGTTGATGACGAGGTGACCATCGGCCGGTAGATGTTCGCCGAATTGACGAAAGGCGCCAATCAGTTGCACAAGGCCCTTGTAATAGTCCATGTGCTCTACTTCGATGTTGTTGACGACGATGGTCGTCGGGTAGAGATTTAAAAAATTAGCTTGATATTCGCAGGCCTCAACTGTAATTAGTTGACTGTCTGCTAGATGGTAGGCGCGCTTGGTGTCGTGCAAGACGGCGCCGATTAAATAGCTGATTTCGGTCAGCTGGTGGCGCATGATATGCGTTGCCATCGAGGTCGTCGTCGACTTGCCGTGCGTACCGGCGACCGCGATAATTTTATCGTGTAATTGCAAGATGTCGTTCAGCGCGACAGTGCGCGGGATAATTGGAATTGATTGGGCGCGCGCCGCCATCATTTCCGGATTGTCAGCACCCACTGCACCGGTATAGATGACGATGTCGGGATCTTTGATATTTTCTGCGGCGTGGCCGATTGTAATCGTCGCGCCGTTGGCGGCTAATTGGTCGGTAATTGGCGATGTCGTCTGGTCGGAGCCGCTCACGACAATGCCGCGACTGAGCAAAATTTGCGCAATCGAACTCATCGAAATGCCGCCGATGCCAATTAAATGTACTTTTTTCACATCAAAAATCGATTTCATCACTTTTCCTTAAGGTTGTTTAATATCACCACCTTGCATTATAACCAAATGTGCCGCTAAATTCAATCAGATACTTACAATTAAGCTGAAAACTTGAATTTTTAGTAAATTTTTAGTAAAATTACCATTGGGTAATTTTAAAAAAATAAAGGCTAAAAGGAGGAAAAGATGCACCATTTTAGGAGAAAATTAGTGACGTTGAGCTTGTTTTTTGCGCTGTTGTTCGCTGCGAGCAGCTTTGCTTATGCCGATGGTGGCAACCAAGCTTTAGCGAATCAGTTTGGGCAATTTCAATTAGCTAGCGTGGGTAATATTATCGCCTCGTTCGATCAACAGGGCAAGACTTTAACGATAAAGGGCTACGGCGACATCGATCGTACAAAATGGAATCAGATGGCCTTTTCGATTATTAGTATTGGCACGCCGGAGGCCCTCCAGTACATCGATTCACCAGACGATTTAACGCTCGATGCATTCTGGGTTGACAATGAAGTCTTATTTGACATCAAATTTCAATCTGAGGCGGGCATTATTCGCATGCCGCAGAGCTGTCAAGGCCTCTTTTCAAATTTTTGGGGCGGCGTTGACTTCGGCGCCAGTGGCGTCGATACGACATTGGTAAAAGACATGAGCTACATGTTTAGAAATGCAATTAGATTTAATGGCTCTCTGGCCAGTTTTGACACCACAAACGTCAGGAACATGGCTGGTATGTTTATGGCCGACGAATTGGACGAAGTGATCGCCTTTAATCAACCGGTTGAATTTGACACCTCGAAAGTAGAAAATATGCGCAGTATGTTTTACGGTCGGCGCTCATTTGATCAACCGGTAAAATTCGATATGAGGCGCGTTGTCGACGCCAGTTACATGTTTAATGAGGCGTCTTCATTTCACCAAAAAGTCGACTTTGAAGTGCCGGCGTTGCAATCGGCCTATTGCATGTTTGATGGCTGTAAAGTCGAAGAAGTGCGCCTTAGAACAGATAATAAAAACATTGAAGCCGCCGGCATGTTTGACAAACACGGTGAAATCATCTATTTGCAGTTTTCGGGCCTGCGTCAGCTGAGCATCAATAAGGCCAGCATCGGTGGCGAAGCGGATTTAGATGGCGATTGGATGATTGAAAACTTGGATACTGGCGAGGTGATACCATATCCCGACCCAGCGTCCAAATACACATTTTTAGACAATACCGCCTATCGTCTTTATCACGTCGATTACCCATATTTTGACGCGATTGAAATCGAATGCGATAGGGAGCTCGTCGTAGCGGCGGGCGACAGTTATAGTATCAATGACCTCGCCGACAAAAAGGCGTCGTTAAACGGCCGAGAAATAAGGGGGACTTGGCGTTTGAGCGACGAATCGATCAGTCGGGTTGGCGAACATGACATAGAAGTTTTATTTGCGCCCAAAGACGACTACTATCCGGAAATGCGCCGGAGTTTAAAATTGATCATCGAGGATAGAACGGTCCAGTTGGCGAGTGAGGATGCATTGACGATTAAGGCCGGTGAGACCTATTCAGCCGATCAGCTGCTCGATAAACTGGCGACTGTTGGCGGACAACCGGTTTCTGGGCAATGGCAGATTTTGCCGGCCGGTTTAAATCGGGTGGGCGATTATTCGGTCGAATTGAAATTTGTACCCGCTGACGCGCGCTATAAAGAGGCCAAAAAAGTCATCACCTTACACATTATTAAAGATCAAACCGAGACGCCAGTTGAAACGGAGACGCCAGTTGAAACGGAGACGCCAGTTGAAACCGAGACGCCAGTTGAAACTGAGACACCAGTTGAAGTGGAGACGCCAAAGAAATTGACGCTTGAAGCAGATAACCAACTGGTCATTGCGGCTGGCCAGTCGTATTCAGCGGCCGATGTCGTCCGCAAAAAGGCCTATATTGACGGCAATCCAATCGAAGGAAAATGGACGTTGAGCGATTTGTCCCTCAGAGCGGCGGGGCAGTACGACATCTGGTTAATTTTTAGCCCGACCAATACACAATACGGGTCGGCTAAAAAGAAAATCAGCTTGCGGATTGAAGCGGTAGATGCCCCTAATAATCCGATAGTCTTGATTACATCTGGGCGGTTAGAAATGCCGTTTGGTCAGCTGTATTCCGCGGTCAACGTCGAGGATAAAGAGGCCCTGTTGAACGGTCAGCCAGTTGCCGGACTGTGGAACTTGAGCGACCTATCACTAGTCGAACCGGGCACTTACGACATTGAACTGATTTTTACGCCGGATGATACAAAATACAAGCAGATTAGAAAACCGATTAAATTAATCATTAAATCGCCGTTGACCGGCGCTGAAAAAGTTACGATAAAATCAGATGATAGCTTTGAAGTTGCGCAGGGCGTACCCTATTCGGCGATGAATCTGAAACGCAAAGCGGCCTTTTTTGAAGGGCGCGAATTGAAGGGTTTATGGAGCCTAAGCGATATTACGATTGCCAAGCCGGGCAATCATAAAATTAAGCTAATCTTTATTCCCGACGACGAGCAGTACGACATCGTTGAAAAAGAAATTACGCTCGTCGTCAAAGCGGTTGGCGCGGCGCCGACGACGCCTCAAAAGCCACCACTCGATTTTTTAGATGTCGAAGCGACGGCTTGGTATTATCCGGGCGTCGAATACGTCGTCACTAAGTCGATTATGAACGGCGTTGGCAATCGCCGCTTTGACCCGCAAGGCAGTATTACCAAGGCGATGTTAGTGACGATGTTGCACCGTTTGTCGGCTGATGGCAACGTGCAGATCAATGATAAATTTGGCGATGTGCCAGATGGCCAGTGGTTTACTGAGGCCGTTAAATGGGCGCAGCACAACGGCATTGCAACGGCCGATTCGAACGGACTATTTGAGCCCAATCACAAGTTGTCGCGTCAAGAATTTGTCACAATCATTTTTAATTATGCCAAATATAAGTCTTATGACGTGGCGAGCAAGGCCGATTTGAGCAAGTACCAAGATCTGAATAAAGTGTCGCAATCCGCAGTCGAAGCCCTGCGCTGGGCGGTTAAGGCCGGCATTATCAACGGCGTCGATGCCCTGCATCTATCGCCGCAAAGCGGTGCCAATCGGGCCCAAATGGCGACGATCTTTATGCGCTTTATCGAGAAGTACGCCGAGTAATGAGCAATCACTAGTTGAGGAGTTTAGCGATGAGACAAAAGAGTTTTTTAAAGTCAATTTTGACGTTGATGGTAGTCGTCTTAGTGGTCTTACCGTTGCCGATTTTTGCCGATTACGGCGATCAAGATTACGACGGCGATGGCCTCACTTACAACGAAGAAAAAGAACACGGCACCGACCCGAATGACGCCGACAGCGATGGCGATGGCCTATCTGACGGCGACGAGGTCAATCAGTACTTTTCCGATCCGACTGAAGATGACAGCGATGGTGACGGCTTGACCGATGGCGAGGAGGAAAACTACGGCTCTAATATCATGGAACCCGATAGCGATGGCGATGGCCTCGATGACTACGAGGAATATGAAGCGCAAACCAATCCACAGGACAGCGATACCGATGGCGACGGCCTGAACGACTACGAGGAAATTCAATGGGGCAGAGATCCGCTGGTATCCGATGAGGAATTTGATAGCGATGGCGATGGATTGACCGATCAAGATGAAGCCGACTTGGGCACCGACCCGCAGAATAGCGACAGCGACGACGACACCGTATCGGATGGCCAAGAAGTCAACGACGGCACCGATCCGCTCAACAAAGATAGCGATGGCGATGGTCTAGATGATGCCGCCGAAAAGATATTGGGTACCGACCCGCTTCTCGACGACGAAGATGGCGATGGTTTACTGGACGGACAAGAAGTGGATTATAGTACTGATCCAAAGAGCGAAGACAGTGACGGCGACGGACTGAGCGATGGCGACGAAATCGACGAGGGCACCGATCCCAATAATGCCGACAGCGATGGCGATGGCCTCAGCGACGGTGAAGAAATCGACTTGGGGACCGACCCAAATGACGTAGATAGCGATGGCGATGGCGTGCCCGATGGCGTCGAAGTCGAATCTGATCGC
>PDWJ01005178.1_pt1 | contig 10883 bp, 7 predicted proteins | sample 1430881 | NCBI WGS metagenome assembly PDWJ01 (sample SAMN01162460, study PRJNA174530) | Oral metagenome, whole genome shotgun sequencing project. | biome: Marine environment; feature: Marine mammal; material: Swab sample of the gingival sulcus; isolation source: swab sample of gingival sulcus... | reverse complement strand
CCCCCCCTGCATTCGGGTTTTGCATCATATCCCAGATCAGAAACCTGCGCAAGGGAAAGGCAGGAAATCCCTGAATTTTTTATCATTAAAAATATGATTTTTGTTAAAATTTTTGTGGAAGGTGGTTAAACAGTCGGGGGAATAGGTCGGGTAGAAAAAATGGCGCGCCCGGCTGGAATCGAACCAGCGATCTTCAGCTTCGGAGGCTGACGCCTTATCCACTGGGCTACGGGCGCAGTACATATTCATGTATGGAAAAATTTTGAATTGTAAGTGCTTTTTTTATACCAGATGAAATAAAAAATCCATATTTATTTTACCTTGGGTTGGAAGTAGAAGAAAACAGATTGGCAACCTTTACTTCTCCTGCCACATACAATGATCCTGCAATGCAGACCACTTCATTTTCGTTGGCCGTTTCAACGGCGTGGGTAGCGGCAGATGCAACATCGTCAATTTCCTGAAGCGAGCCTGTAAAATATTTCCGGGCTGCTTGTCTTAATGTCTTTGTATCAAGGCTTCTGTTGATTTTGGGACGGGTGAGAATCAATTTGCTTGCAAGGGGAAGAAGGTACCCGAGCATTTGTTCGTAGGGCTTGTCTTCCAATATTCCCATGACAAGGGTCAAGAGGCGTCCTTTTAATGTCTGTTCAAGGTAACGGGCAAGCATATAGGCGGCATGAAGATTGTGTGCCCCGTCCAGAATTACCAAGGGTTTTTCGCAAAGAATTTCAAGCCTTCCCGGCCATTTGGTATGGGAAAGGGCTTTATTTATAAATTCTTGGGAAAAATCATAACGGGAATCAATGGCCTTGTATTTTTGGGAGATCAGTTCCAGGGCGGCCAAAGCAAGACAAAGATTTTCTTTTTGGTGTTCTCCTTCCATGGGAATTTGTATGTTTTCAAAATGTTGGGAGATACCCATGTAATTCATGACCTTGGTATTTTCCAGATTGTTTTCCGATGATTTATAGGAAAAATCCCGTTGGTATTGGTACAGGGGAACTCCATTCCTTTTTGCCGCTTCCTGTATGTTTTCCATGGCAGTATCCTGTGATACTGCCGTGACAACAGGAGTGTTGGGTTTTATGATTCCTGCTTTTTCTCCTGCAATGTCCTGGATGGAATTTCCCAGATATTGGGAGTGCTCCACGGAGATGTTTGTGATGATGGAGACTTCCGGCTGCACCACATTGGTGGCATCAAGTCTTCCTCCCATTCCGGTTTCCAGGATCACCCAGTCCGCCTTTTTCTGGGAAAAATGATACAGGGCCATGGCCGTTGTGATCTCAAAAAAAGTTGCCTTTCTTTTTCCTGTATCGGCAAGGCAGACCGCTTCATACAAAGACACCACTTCCTGGTCTGATATGGGAGTATTATTGATGCAGATTCGTTCGTTGAATTTTACCAGATGGGGAGATGTGTAGGTGCCTACCCGAAATCCTGATTGCTGAAGGATGGAAGTGAGATAGGCACAGACAGAACCTTTGCCGTTGGTTCCGGCAACATGGATAATGGAATAATTTTTATGGGGAGAATCAAGACCATCGACAAGGTGCTCAATAATCTCAAGCCCCGGCTTGATGCCGAACCTTGTGAGCTGAAACATGGCATGGATGCATTGGTGGTAGGAAAGGGAACCCAAAGAAGATCCTGAAAAGAAGTCAGCCCATTACAGAAGCCAATTTTCTGTAACGGGCCGAAAAGAACAAAACCTTATCTGCTTCTGTGACGGGCACGGGAAGCTGCAATCCGTTGTCTTCTGATTGCTTCCCTTGATTTACGCCGTCTGTACTGACAAGGTTTTTCATAATGTTTCTTCAATTTCAAGCGTTTGAAAAGTCCGTCATTCTGAATTTTCTTTTTCAGAATTCTCAACGCCTTTTCAACATCATTGTCAATTACTGTAACCGTAATCTCTTTCAACTAACATCGCCCCTTTCATATTAGATTTACTAAACAAAATTTTCTATCATAATCTACTACCAATTTCAAGAATTTTTTGTGTCTAATTATAGAATGGATGAATTCCAATTCCATAACCCCTGCCGCTGTTTCATATCAATTCTTGGCGGCATAGGTTCGTTGAGAATAACCAGTTTTTTGTAGCCTGCCGTTTGCAGGTCTTGTTGTTTGTCCGTAATGTCCAGTTCCCATTGGGGAAATATCCAATGGGAATCCCAGCGCTGGGAAATCCAGGCTCCTTCTTTTCTGGGGCTTGTGAATAATGTGTCCGTCTTCATCTGGGGGGAGATGATTCTGGATATGGAAAGGGGCCAGTTGCCCTTTATGACGACCCCAAGGGGAAGGGGGGATGCCTTTGGAAGTGCAAGAAAATCTTTTGCCCCAAGTTCCGGGCTTGCCATGGCACCGGAAAAGCCCAGGGAAGCCAGATTTTCAATGGTTCTGGTGTTGGCAATGTTGCAAAATGGGCCAGCCCAGCATTCCATGGATTTGGGAGAAAGCATGGCGATCTGCCAGACCATGTTCAGGACAAATCTTCTGGCTCCCTTGCCGCAGATTGCTGCCACGGCTTGCCGCAGTTCTTCTTCCCGGTCCGGCCAGACCACAGGGGGCAGCCACCACCAGATGCTTGCCATTTGTTTTTTGGGTAATTTGGGGATGGAACCGGGCAAGAGCCAAAGCCCCTTGTCTTCGATGGATTTTCTGCCAGGCAGACTTCTGTACACCATCATGACCGATTCCTTGGGGGTGGTTTTTCTGCTTGTACCGCGTTTCCCTGGTAAAGAGGTCTTTCCCTTTTTCCGGGAATCCGTCTCAGGCTTTGATGACGGCACAGGGCGGATGGGAGGAGAATCAACGGCCGCAAGTTCCTGGTCAAGTTCCTGTATCAATGCCATAATTTCCGGCTCTTTTCTGTCGATGAGAAATACCGGGGCATCCTTTGGCATCCTTGTGCCTTTGGGCAGGGTATATTTCCCCTTTTTGGGAATGGAGCGGGTAACCCGTTTGATGGTATGGCCTTTTCCTTTACCGTCTTCATAGCCCATTCGCAGCAGATCGCCGGCAAACAAAGGCTCCCTTGTGATAAAATAGGCAGAAGGTTGACCCTGCTTGATTCTGCCCAGAAACATGCCGGAACCTGTTTCCGTATTCTGATCCAGGGGATTGATTTGGCGTTGGGGTAAAAAATGATAATGGGTGGTGGGTCTGCCCATGGCATAATCCAGAAAGGAAAGGGCAATTTTTCTTTTTTGGGGATCATGTCCCTCGTCCCGGAGCATTTTGTAGGCCTTGACCGTGTAAAATACATAGTGCGGGCTTTTTTTGCGGCCTTCAATTTTCCATGTAGTAATTTTTGGAATTTGCTTTAAGACTTTTACCAGCACATCAATACCAAGATCCATGCAGGAAAAAAAGCGATCTTGTTCCTTGCCCATCCGGTAAATTCTTCGGCATGGCTGTACGCAACGACCTCGCAGGCCGCTTTTACCGCCGAACCATGAACTCCAGTAGCACCTGCCGGAAACGGCGTAGCACAATGCGCCGTGGATGAAGACTTCCAGTCCCAGATCGTCAGGGGCCTTTTCTGCCACAATTTTCATTTCGTCAACGGAAAGTTCCCTTGGCAGGACAACCTGGTCAAATCCCTGTTGGCGGATGTGGTTAATTCCAATGGAACAGGAGGCATTGCCCAGGGTGGACAGGTGAAATTTGCCTGTCAGTCCAGCTTGCCTTGCCATGGGTATGAGTCCTGGATCCTGGATGATGAGAGCATGGGGATCCACATAAGAGGCAAGTTTTCTGAAAATTCTGGCAGTTTTTTCCAGTTCGTCCTGTTTGACAAGGGAATTGAATGTCACATGCACCTCAACGTCCCTGGAACGGGCAAGTTCCGTGACCCGGGCAAGTTCTTCCATTCCGAAATTGTCTGCTTCCATGCGTGCGGAAAATAATTTCAGACCGCAGAAAATGGCATCTGCCCCGGCTGCCATGGCTGCCAGAAAAGCGTCTTTGTCTCCTGCCGGTGCAAGGATATGGGGGAAGGGCCGTTGTGTTGTCATGGAAATATTGGGAATCAGTTATTCCAGGGCAGAGACTGCGGCAGTATTATTGCCCAACCTGGATGACAATTTTGCCGAAATTCTTTCCATCCAAAAGATCAATGAAGGCCTGGGGTGCGTTTTCCAGTCCCTGGATCATCTGTTCTTTGCAGTAAATTTTTCCCTGTTCCAACCATTGGCTCATCTGTTGGTAAAATTCGGGGAAGTGGCTTCCATAATCCTCAAAAATAATGAAGCCTTTCATGGAAATCCGCTTTGTCAAAAGAGTTGACATGACAATGGTTGTACGGTTGGGCCCGTCAGGCAGTTTTGTGTTGTTGTATTGGGATACAAGGCCGCAAAGGGGGATACGTGCCTTTGGGTTGAGTAACGGCAGTATCGTATCAAATATTTTACCGCCAACACTTTCAAAATACACATCAATTCCGTCGGGGCAGGCTTGTTTCAGCTGTTCCTTGAAATCAGGATCCTTGTGGTTGATGCAGGCATCAAACCCAAGGGTTTCTACGGCGTATCTGCATTTTTCTTCACTACCTGCAATGCCCACGGGCCTTGCCCCTTTGAGCTTTGCCACTTGTCCTACTGTGGAACCAACAGGCCCTGTGGCAGCTGCAACCACAACGGTTTCACCTTCCTGAGGTTTTCCAATGTCCAGCAGTCCCATGTAGCCTGTGAAGCCGGGCATTCCAAGAATGCCAAGGGCCTGGGAAGGATGTTTCATATCCGTTGGCAGTTTTATGAGAATATTGTTTCCGTCGGAAATGCTGTAATCCTGCCAGCCCGAAGGATGAACCACAAGGTCGCCTTCGGCATAGTCCGGGTGATGTGATGTTTCCACCCGGCAGATGCAGCCCCCCACCATAACTCCGTCAATGGCCACCTGTGCGGCATAGGATTTTGCACGGCTGATTCTGCCTCGCATGTAAGGATCAAGGGACAGATACACCGTTCGCAGCAGCATTTGTCCTGCCTGTGGTTCCGGTACCGGAACTGTTCTCAGGGAAAAATTTTCCAGGGTTGGTCTTCCGTGGGGACGGGAGGCCAGGGTGATCTGTCTGTTCACATTGGGCTGCTGGGGCATTTGTCTGTATTTCCTGTGATGGTAATGGGATTATAATCTGCTCAACAAAATTTTTCGGCTGACTTCCGGGGTAATATCCTTGCCTTCGCCAAGTTTTACCATGCCGTGGGCTTCCAGATTTTTGATTACTGCTTCCACGTCATCCTTGCCAAGCCCATAGTCTCCAAGGCGGGTTTTCACGCCCAGTTCCTGGAAAAAGGCTTCGGTTTTTTCAATGGCAGCCTTCATTTTGTACTTGCTGTTGCCCCTGTTGATTTTCCATACCCTTTCCGCAAGCTGGATGAGCTTTGCAGATTTGCTTTGCATGCGTTCTTCCCACACGCCGGGAAGTACAATGGCAAGGGTTCTGGCGTGATCAATGTCGAATAATGCCGTCAGCTCATGGCCGATCATGTGGGTTGCCCAGTCATGGCGGATGCCGGTTCCGATGAGTTCGTTCAACGCCATGGTTGCCACCCACATCAGATTTGCCCGGACATTGATATCGTCAGGGGTTGCAAGGGCCTTGGGACCTTCTTTAACGAGAACGGAAAGCAGGGTTTCTGAAAAACCGTCCTGTACCTTTGCGTTCACAGGGGTGGTTACATATTGCTCTGTAACATGGACAAAGGCATCCACAATTCCGTTGACCACCTGGCGTTCGGGCAGGGTCAGGGTTTTCTGGGGATCAAGGATGGAAAATTGGGGAAAGACCAGACGGCTTGCAAATCCCAGTTTTGCGTTTTGGTCTGCACGGGTAACCACGGCACCACAGTTCATTTCCGAACCTGTGGCAGGAAGGGTCAATACCGTTCCAAAGGGCATGGCCTTTTTGATGCTTCTGCCCCTGGATGCCAGAATCTCCCAGGGTTCTTCTTCGGAACAGGCTGCCGCGGCAATGAATTTGGTGCCGTCAATGACAGAACCGCCGCCAATGGCCAGCAGAAAATTAATGTTTTCCTTTTTTACAACCGCCACGGCCTTGATCAGGGTATCGTATTGGGGATTGGGTTCGATGCCGCCGAATTCAAACACGGTTCGGTCTCCGAGTGCTTCGATAACTTCATCCAATGTTCCTGTTTTCTTTGCACTTCCACCGCCGTATAGCACAAGAACCCGTGCGTCTTTTTTTACCAGTCTGTCTAATTTTACAATTTGACCGGGGCCGAATACAATGTGTGTGGGATTGTAAAATTCAAATTTCTGCATCAAACTCTCCTTTTGTGTAAATATGGTTCATGAACCGGTTACTCTTCCCGGTGAACCTGTATTTTTCATGGCAGTCGTTCTTATAAAATTCCATCTTTGGGTGTAAGAAAAACAGGCATTCTGGGATCTGGTAAAATATCAACCTGCGCTCAGATTGACGCCTGCCTGAAAAAAAGCTGTTGCTGATGAATTGGAATCTATGATTATGACATAAGATGGATTTCCATTCAAGTCCCAAGTAATATCAGGTCGTTTGGGAAAAGGGCCAGGATTTTTTCCTGGCCTTTGTCTTCATATTGATGCGCTGTGGCAGGTAATAGCCTGAATCTGCTGTGATTCTCAGGAAATGCCCTCGTTCAGCAGACTTCAATGTATTGATAAAAATCGTGAGAGAAGCCATCTCCTTTGCCCCGGTGCTGGTGCCTGTCCTGAGGGAATCTCTTTTTACATTTTCTTTCAGGCTGGCTGCAAGATCAACAAAGATGCCCCTGAAATCCTTAATGCAGTCAGATCATTTGATGGTTTTTCTTTTTCGTACTTGAATGGCAATACGCCTTGTGTCATAATCCTTCTCCTCGTTGATGATAGCTCTTTTCTTACAAAATTATTGCTATCAGCTTGATTCATCAAGCGCAACGAGGTTTTCTATTTTCAGAGAATCAAAAAAAGAAAGACGGTCGAGATTTTTGAATAAAAACAATGTGTCGCATCCTTTTTGATGGCATGACATTTTTTTTGTGTTTCCTGACGATTTGTAAGTAAATATTAAAATGGAGGTAATTCATGAAGTTATGTGCAAACAATGTTGTATTTGATTTCCGAAAAGATAATAAGGAAGTTTTGAAAGTCTTATCGGGAACTGTGCTGGATGTTGAAACTATGGATTGCTTTTCAAATCAACTTAGAAAAGAGGAGGATACTTTAGATAACCTGGACTGGGATAGAGTTAATCCTGCTACAGGGCCTATATATGTGGAAGGCGCAGAAGTTGGAGATACCTTAAAAGTAACTATTAACAAAATTACTCTTGATAAAAAGGGAACAGTTTGTTGTCTTGAAGATGAAGGAACTTTAGGACATATGATAAAAGGCTCTGCTTTGCATGTGGTTGAAGTTAAAGATGGTTATTGTTATTACCTAGATAGAGAACCTATACCTGTTAAGAAAATGATAGGAGTCATTGGAGTAGCGCCTAAAGATAAAGCTGTAAATGCAGGAACTCCTGGTCCACATGGTGGTAATATGGATAACACCATGATTACAGAGAACACAATTCTTTATTTCCCAGTTTCACAAGAGGGAGCACTTTTAGGTCTGGGAGATGTTCATGCGGCTATGGGTGATGGAGAAATAGGGGTTTCAGGTCTAGAAATTCCAGCAGTAGTAAATCTGAAGGTAGAAGTTATAAAAGGAAAGGCACCAGAATACCCATTTTTAGAGAATGAGGATAGCTTCGGTGTAGTCGTTTCAAAAACTACTGTAGATGAAGCTATTGTTAGAGCTACAGAATTGATGTGTGAGTTTTTGGAGAGCAGAATAAATTTATCAAGACCTGATATAATTATGCTTATGAGTCTAGTGGGTGATGTGCAAATTTGTCAAGTTGTAGACCCTGAAAGAACTGTTAGATTTATTTTTCCTAAAAAATATATGGACGATGCCACTTTTTAATATTAAGTAGGATAGAAGTAGTAGAGTAAAAAGTCTTTTGAAAATTTCAATTATCAAAGTATGAGAGATTTTAGAAAGGAGTTTTTATGGATAGTAGGACATTAGAAAGCATGGGGTATAAGCAAGAACTTAAACGTTCATTGAGTACAGTGGATTTGATTGTTTATGGGTTGATATTTATGGTTCCTATTGCACCTTTTGGGATTTTTGGAACAGTAATGTCTATTTCTGAAGGTATGGTAGTTCTAGCCTATGGAATAGGTATGATAGGAATGATTTTTACGGCACTGTCTTATTGGAGAATGTCAGAGGAATTTCCAATTTCAGGTTCTGTTTATGGATATGCAACACATGCGATAAATAGAGGTGTAGGATTTGTTTCAGGTTGGGCTATATTGCTAGATTATATTTTAGTACCAGCACTGTTATATGTAGTGGCAGCAGTAGCAATGGAAACTGTTTTGCCTGTAGTACCTTTTTGGTTGTGGGTTATAATCTTTGTTGGTATAAATACAGTTATAAACATAATAGGAATAGAGTTTACAGCGAAATTAAACTGGATTATGTTAGTGTTTGAAATGATAGTATTCGCAATATTCTGTGTGGCAGCTATTAATTTCGTAAACAGCAATCCTGATGTATCCTTTACATTAAAGCCAATTTTTGATGGAGATGCTTTCAGTATGAAGATAGTTCTTTCTGCAGTTTCTGTGTGTGTTCTATCATTTTTAGGATTTGATGGAATCTCAACTTTGGCAGAAGAGGCAAAAGGAGGAAATGATTCTGTAGGGAAAGCTAGTATTTGGGCATTGCTTTTAGTGGGAGTATTCTTCTTTGTCCAAACATATTTGGCAGCTTGTGTAATACCTTGGGAAGGTCTTTCCACATATAATGATATAGATGGAGCTTTTTATGAAGTTGCAGGAATGGCAGGCGGTGCATGGGTTATGGTCTTATGTGCTGTGGCAACAGGCCTAGCATGGGGGATTGCAGATTGCTTAGTTGCTCAAGCAGCGGTTTCAAGGATTTTATTCTCAATGTCTAGGGATGGATTCTTGCCAAAAGCCATTGCGAAAGTACACCCTAAATTTAAAACACCATACATTGCTACATTGTTAATAGCTGTTATATCTTTAGTTATAACTTTAGGTTTTACGCAAGGAATACAAGAGTTAGCAGAGCTAGTAAACTTTGGAGCATTATCGGCATTTATAATATTGAACTTTACAGTTATTTATTATTTTATGATTAAGAAAAAATCCAAGAAAATTTTTAAGCACCTAGTTTTACCTTTGTTAGGAATGATAGTTGTAGGAGTTGTTTGGTTTAATCTTTCACCTTCGGCTATGAAATTAGGACTTATCTGGGTTGCGGTAGGAATAATTGTATACTTTGTAATAACAAAAATATTTAAAAGAAATCTTGATTTGGAAGTTTAAACAAAAGATTTTTATTTCGTACATATATTTTATTGCCATCTCTCTTATTAAAGGGAGATGGTTTTTGTTCGTAATGATAAGAAAATAAAGATAACAAAAAACTAAAATTCGTGGTAGAATCCCGTCTTTGACAGTTAGAAAAAGGGCAAAAGCGTATAACGAAGTAATGCCAACGATTATACGCTTTTAGCATCCTTGGAAAAATGTAGTATTTTTTTAGTTTTTAATACTTTTTAAAAATTTTTTTATAGTTTTGTTCGAAATGAATTCATTATCTGTTTGAATACCTGAAATTTCGTTTAATTTGTCTGTGATATCCGTTCTAGTGTAAGAACTTAAATACCCAAACCCATCAAGCTTATGGAACTCCATATTTTTAAGTGTAGATATTATTTTAGTTTCTGTAAAATCATCATTTAATTTAACTTGAAGAATTTTAAAAATCATTAAAGCAATAAAGCAAGTTAGAAAATGAGCTTGTATTCTATTATCTTTTTGTAAGTAAACAGGTCTAGCTTTAAACTCTGTTTTCATTGTTCTAAAAGCAGCTTCGATTTGCCATTTTCTTTTATTTACTTTTAATATGTCTTTAATATCATCTTCTAAAGTAGTACAAACTGCATAAAACCCATCATATTTTTCTTCATCAGAAATTTTGTCTTTGTTTAAAGAAAGGGTAGTTTTATCTGCAATTTCACCATTTTCTGTTATATTTAATTCCTCAATAAAACGACTAGGTGAATTTAAGTTTTTAGTAGCAATTTTCTTGCCATTTTCTAGTATATTTTCAGCACGGTTAATTTGACGGTTTCTTAAAGTCCTTTCATACTCTTTGTATTTAACACTGTAACTTACAATAAACCTTTGCTGTAAACCATTTTCATTTATCCAACGTTCTTTGTAAAAGATACAGTCATAATATTTATCTTCATCAATTTCACTAATGTTAAAAGTTTTATCAATTTTAGAAAGTTTAAAACCATTAGGAGCTAATGCCCAGTCTTTTAAATGTTGTTTTAAAGATTTTAAAGATTGAGTGACAATAAAGGAACGGTTATTTGTATTATTGAATTTTCTATTGGTTGTACTAGCAAGACCAGCATCAGTACAAACAACAAATTTAGAAAGCTTAAAATCCTGAATAATCTTTTTCTCAAGTGGAATAAGAGTAGGTTGCTCGTTTTTATTTCCATCAAAAGTTGTAAAACAAAGGGGAATACCATTGCCATCCATAAAAAGTCCCATATTAACAATAGGGTTAGGTCTATGTTCTTTACTTTTTCCAAACTTTCTAATACCTTTTTCTTCTTCGATTTCAAAAAAGTAATTATTACAGTCATAGTAAAGGATGTGGTTATTTCTATCTATAACATCTTTACTGTTTTCATATAGTTTTGATTGAATTTCATCTGAATTATGTGCTAATTCATCTAAGCTACGGTAAACATCGTGAAGATTAAAGAGTGGTTCTTCAATAAA
>PDWJ01005177.1_pt1 | contig 10883 bp, 9 predicted proteins | sample 1430881 | NCBI WGS metagenome assembly PDWJ01 (sample SAMN01162460, study PRJNA174530) | Oral metagenome, whole genome shotgun sequencing project. | biome: Marine environment; feature: Marine mammal; material: Swab sample of the gingival sulcus; isolation source: swab sample of gingival sulcus... | reverse complement strand
AATATGGAACATTCAAATTATCAGCAATATTAAACGGACTGGCGTTATCGCTTACCACACCCACAATATTTGAAACACCAACGAGAATAACACTTTTTAAACAGTGGTTTTGTCTTATGTGATATAAATTTCTGATAGTATGTAAAAATTGACCAAAAATATCAGGATTTAGGCTTTCTATTTCATCAATTATGATGACCATTTTTTTGTCTGTACAGGCTTTTATTTGTTTTTCAAAATCTTTAAAACTTTCTATTTTCCAGTCTATCCCTTGCTGAGTTTTCAAATCTGTACAAAAAGTATCAAAAGTATCAGCAGCCGAAAAATCATTAAATCCCTCAACTGAAAAGAAAACAGGTGTATATGCTTGTCGGTTTAATTCCTCAGCTAACTGCCTAAAATAGGTACTCTTGCCGGTTTGACGTGGTGCCCAAATCGTAAAATATCTTGATTTTTCAACTAACTGTATTCCTTTTTCTATTAAATTAGTTCGTTGAATAGTATAATGTTGATGTGGAATATTAGGTCCCGATGTATTAAATTCTCTCATAGCTTTTTTTTGCAAATATAGCAATAAGCTTAAAAATTGTATAAATTTACTATGTAATTTTGAAAAATAGTAAAAGTCAATTTGCTTTTAAACAGATATTTATGACTTTACAAATTATTTAGTCAAACAAATGAAATCTTATTTTTGTACACAACATAAAGTTTTTCCTTAATTTATAAGTAATCTCTGCTTATTAAACTTTTATAAATGATTGATAGTTATCAGATTATACTATTTTAACCAAAACACCATAATTATCTGAATATAAACGTTTTAAAGCGTTGAATAAAAGCTTTACCATTAGTAATTAGTAATTTTTAATTTGTAATTTAAGGAAGTGTTGTTACAAGAATAATTATTTTTAATAAATAATTTTTAGTTTTGCACAAAAGCAAAATAAAATATTACAGTTCAGGTGAAAGAAATTGTTTTTATAAATACCAATGCCAAAAAGTGGAAGCAGTTTGAAAAGAACATCAGTTTGAGCAATATTGCCAATCCTGATGAACTTACTGAGATGTATAACCAATTAACAGACGACCTTGCCTATGCAAGAACGTATTATCCTGAATCGAAGACTGAATTTTATCTGAATAATCTGGCACGACAACTACATGCCATAATATACAAAACCAAAAAAGAAAGACACAATCGTTTTCTGTTATTTTGGAAATATGAGTTCCCATTAGAGATTTACAAAATGAGAAAATATATTGCTTGGTCGCTTGTGTTTTTTCTTTTTGCGGCTTTTATCGGAGCAGTATCGGCACAAGGCGACGAAGAGTTTGTGCGCCTTATACTGGGCGATTATTATGTGGATATGACCATAGAAAATATTGAAAAAGGCGAACCAATGGCTGTATATGCAAGTACTTCGCAGATGGAAATGTTTGTTTTAATTGCTTTAAACAATATAAAAGTTGCAATACTCTCTTTTTTGGTAGGAATTTTATCTTATTTCGGCACAGGAGCTATTTTGTTCTCAAATGGAGTTATGCTCGGAAGTTTTCAATATTTCTTTTACAAATACAACCTTTTGTACGAATCGGTTTTGAGTATATGGATACACGGAACAATTGAAATTTTTGCCATTATAGTATCAGGAGCAGCAGGTTTACTTATGGGAAGCAGCTTTTTGTTTCCGGGTACGTATTCGCGTAAAACTGCATTTATGCGAGCAGCAAAACGAGGTGCTAAAATTATATTTGGAATTATACCTTTCATAATATTGGCAGCTTTTTTAGAAGCCTATGCAACACGACATACAGAATGGCATGAGTTTACAAGAATAGGAATTATAGGAAGTTCGTTATTGATAATAATACTATATTTTGTAGTATATCCCTTTTACCTGAAACGAAAATTAGAAACCGATGCCGAATTTTATGAATTTTATCACAGTTTGGGTGATTAAAGAAAATAAAACAAGCATCTTAAATAATTGATTATAATCACTATGCAAAATAAAATTATAATATAAAAATATGAAAAAAGATATTAATTTTTTAGAAGAAAGAGATTTTGGAGGTTTACTTAGCGCTCCTTTTGAGTTCTTACGACAAGAGTTCAAACCCTTAATAGGAGCATTGCTTAAATATGCCGGACCATTTTTAGTAGTGGGCATGATAGGATTTTATTATTTTGTTTTTGACTTTTTTTACTTAGCTTCGTCATTAACCTTGTTTTCAAAATTAGATATGGTTTTAAAACCTTTAGGAATATTCTCCTTTTTCTTCATAATAGGATTTTTAGTTTGCGTTGTTGTTACGACAAGCTATGTGAGTTTATATGTGAAAAAAGGAAAAGGAAACTTTACAAATGCTGATATTATTTCACTTACAAAACGCAAACTATTATCATCAACCGGAATGGTAATTATTTTGCAAATTGTGATTATAGTAGGTATGCTTTTACTTTACATACCGGGTATATACATTTTGGTAGCCTCTTCTTTTTCGTTTATAATTTTAATACACGAAGACTTAAGTATAATAAAAGCCATTATAAAATCTATTAAGACTATAAATGGAAAATGGTTTTTTTCGTTCGGCTTATATATCGTTTTTGCCCTTATGTTAGGTATACTTAGTTCTTTATTAATAATACCGGCTTACCTTCTCTCAACCTATATGCTAATATCAGGCAATATAGAATTTTATTTGAAAGTTATAATTATATTATCCGTATTTTTATACTTTGCTTTCTATCTTCTTTCAAATTCTTTATTACAAATATTGTTAGCATTTAATTACTTCTGCATAAAGCAAGAAAAAGAGGGCGGCAACCTACAAGAACGAATAGCAATGATAAATTCCGACGATTTCTTTAAAAATGAAAATGAAGACAAAATAGACAAACCTGTTTCGGAAAAAGAAAAGCAAGAAGACCCTGACGATGACTACAACAGATTTGCCAATCCTGAAAATTATAGCAGATATGCAGATTCGGACGACGACAAACCAAAATTTTAATTCTACAATCACTAAACCGGCAATTATACTGAATTAAAACCCAATTTATTACAATACAGATACATGAAGTTTTTTTATCGGATTTTATTATACTCTTTGGTTAACTTGGTAGCTATCAGCACGTTTGCACAAAACAAACATGCCGAAACCAACAATGCAAAACAACCAATAGAGTTACGCTCATCCGACAAATACTTGAAATATGCCGATGATTCTGATTTTAATTACCTGCGCGAAGAAGCCAAAAGACCAACAAGTATATGGGAATATTTAAGACGCTTCCTATTCAGAACGCTTGACTTTATTTTTGACAATAAATTTGCTAAAGTAATTTTTTATTTAATCCTTTTTATAACCATAGCATTTGTTGTTTATCGCTTGTTGGGCTATCAATATTCGGGCTTCTGGTACAATGCCCGAAGTTTTAAACGTACCGACGGCGAAGTGTACGAAGAAGACATATACCATATAGATTTTGAAAAAGAAATAAAAAATGCCCTGCAAAAAGGTGATTACAGGCTCGTTGTAAGATACAAATACTTACACTTGCTGGTAATTTTTGCCGAAAAAGACATCATAGAAATGCACCCCCATAAAACAAACCAAGAATACAGATATGAAATAAGAAAAAAAGGTTACGGAAAAACATTCGATGCTTTGACATACATATACGAACATGTTTGGTATGGAGATTTTCCGGTATCAGACCAAATATTTAAACGAAGCAATGATGCTTACGATTTGCTTAAAAAACAAGTAAAAAAAGGCTGATAAAATATGAAAATAGTTAAACGCGACATAAAATATTACTTATTTCTCGGACTTCTTTTAATGTTTGCAGTCTTCGTTGAGCTATTCAGAGAAAAACCAATAGACTGGAAATTTTATCTTGAAAGAAAATCAACAGAACCCTATGGCACATACCTTCTGTATAAATGTTTGCCCGATATTTTTACAGACATAAACGAAAATAAAAAAACTCTATATACAAATTTTAAAAATAAAAACCCCAAAAACACCAATCTTATAATCATAACAAAATCCCTTCAAACGCCTGAAAATGAACTAAATACACTTTTAAACTATGTTGCAAACGGCAATGTGGCATTTTTAAGTTCATTTTACTTTGTGGGAAAAATTGCCGATACACTCAAAATAAACACCAACTTATACTGTTATTCGTGCGATTCTACTATACATGAATTTACCAATCCTCAACTAAAAGATTCAACAACCGTATTCGGTAAAAAGTTTGAAAATCACTACTTTAGCCTTTACGACACAACCAAAGCCGAAATTCTGGCTCGCGATAATAATCAAAACGTAAGCTTTTACCGAATACCCTACAAGAAAGGATATTTTTATTTGCATTCTCGTCCTGATATTTTTACCAATTACGCATTTATTACCGAAAAAAAAGCCGGCTACGCATTTTCAGTATTATCACATTTGCCGCGTCAGGAAACAATTTGGGACGAATATTATAAACCATATAAAAAGCAGAAAAACAGCATTTTACGTTATATTTTTGAACAAGACGCACTGAAATACGGCTGGTATACATTAGTAGTGCTTATTACTTTGTTCGTGTTGTTTTATTCAAAACGAACCCAACGTATAATACCCGTGATAACACCCCTGAAAAATACTTCGGCAGAATTTGCCGAAACACTCGCAAATTTATATTACAGCAAAAAAAATCATCGCCAAATTGCCAAAAATCGCATACTATATTTCATGGACGAAATAAGCAAACATTTTTTCATTCCCCCCGCTGAAATTCAACCTAAAAATATTGAATTTTTAACAGAAAAAACAGGATTGCAAGAAAAATTTTGGACAAAATTCTTTAATATTAAAAATGATACAGAAAACGAAAATTTAAGAATAACCGGAAAATTTTTAATGGATTTAGACTTACATTTAGAAACATATTATCAACACAGAAAATAAAAATTAATGGAAAATACGGAATTTAATACACGCACCAATTTAACGGAATTACAAAATAAAGCAACCGAAATAATGGACACAATAGGCTCCACCGTACTCGGACAAGAAGCTGTAATACGGAAAATAATGATAGGTATTTTAAGCAACGGACATTTGCTTCTGGAAGGTGTTCCCGGAGTTGCTAAAACTCTGTTAGTTAAGTTGTTTGCAAAAATAATCAGTACAGACTACTCACGCATCCAATTTACGCCCGACCTCATGCCCTCCGACATAATAGGAACTTCCGTATTTAATCGAAAAGCCGGAGATTTTGAATTTCGCAAAGGACCGGTTTTTGCCAATATTGTTTTAGCCGACGAAATAAACAGAGCCCCCGCCAAAACCCAAGCAGCATTGTTTGAGGTAATGGAAGAACGCCAAATAACCTACGATGGCGAAGTGTACTCGCCCGGCGACCCTTTCATGGTATTTGCCACCCAAAACCCCATTGAATACGAAGGAACTTACCGTTTGCCGGAAGCACAATTAGACCGTTTTTTGTTTAAAATATCCGTAGACTACCCCTCGTTAGAGGTTGAGGAACAGATACTTAACAAAGCTCATAAGCGTAAAGGCAAAAAAGAGATAGATGAAATAAAACCAATATTGTCGATAGATGAGATAAAGCGATTTCGTCAAATTACACATAGTGTTTTTGCCGACCCTAAACTCATGAATTACATAGCAAAAATAATTCAAGGCACACGCAATAATTCATCTTTGTATCTGGGAGCTTCACCTCGGGCTACTTTAGGTATTCTCATAGCATCTAAAGCCACCGCAGCTCTCTCCGGACGCGATTTTATAACCCCCGACGACATTAAAGAAGTAACCTACCCAGTGCTAAGACATCGTCTGATTTTAAGTCCCGAAAAAGAAATGGAAGGCTTAAAAACCGATGATGTAATAAACAGAATAATAGCTAAAGTTGAAATTCCAAGATAATTTAACGGTTAGTGTAATTGACTGATTATCAACAAATTAAAGTGGCTTTTAAAATTCAAAAATATGGAAACACGTTTTGCAGACGTATGCTTATCTCCTTTGTTATATGAGCTTTATATTCGAGATAATACCACCGTTGTAATGGTAGATGCGATAAGAGCTTCGGCTGTTATGGTTTCTGCTTTTATGAATGGAATAGAAGAGATTATCCCGTTTACAGAAATTGACGAGGTTGCTGCAATGGGTCAAAAAGGCTATTTAACAGCCGGCGAAAGAAACGGAATTGCTTTAGAGGAATTTGATTTCGGCAATTCACCTTTACAGTTCAATTCCAAAGAGGTAAAAAATCGCAAATTAGCCATGACAACAACCAATGGTACTTTTGCCCTAAGAACAGCCGAAAAACATAAGCCGTATACTAATAATATTATGATAGGTTCATTTTTAAATATTAGTGCAGTAGCGGAATTTTTAAGCAACTTGAACGATAATATTTTAATACTTTGTGCCGGTTGGAAAGGAGGTGTAAACATAGAAGACAGCTTTTTTGCAGGGCGATTATTATCAAAATTAAAATCTCTGCCGGATATAAAGTTGCAAGAAAGTGCTAATTTGACTTTGCGTTATTCGGAAACTTTTGGCGAAAACGCTTATGATGAGATTATGAAACTATCGCCTCGTTTATTTTCCAAAAGAGAAATGTTAGAAAGCGATATTCGATACTGTTTGCGTGAAGACCTTACTGATTTAATACCTTTTTATTCAAACAATAAAATAAGAATTAATCCGTAGATATTCAAACAAATACTTCGTTAATTGTAGTTCTTAACGTGTTGATAGTCAAATAGTTAAAGGTGCGCGTAGCGGTAATATAACTCTCTGATTAACAATCATTTATAAAAAAAAATAACAATCAATTACAAACATATAATTGTTAAAATTTTGTTATTTTAAACAAAAATAATTAAACTTGTTGCAAGTGTTATTTCTATTCACCGATTTTAAAAAATTTATAATTTAATTAAAAAATTTACAGCTATGAAAAAAAATTTAACTTTTATTGCTTTTGCTATTTCTATTTTATTAAGTGTAACAACCGGTTGTAAAAAAGATACTACTGACCCGCTTATAGGTACATGGCAATATTCTTTTGAATCTCAGCGAACAATCAACGGTAGTATAGTACCGGTAGATGTTCTTGAAGAACTTACTTTTAACGAAGACAACACAGGTAAAGTTAAATTTACTTATAAAACAAAAGACGGAAATGTTGTTGATGTTGATGAGGAAGAATTCACTTATAGTAAAACTGAAAATACCTTAACTATAGCTTTAAAAGATCTCTCAGAAGCAGAAACAGTAACCTATGTGGTTGATGGAGACAAGTTAAGAGTTAAAGATGAGGATGGCGATATTACTATTTACACAAGGAAGTAACAAGCCCGAATTCAGGAGTTGAAAAAACTCTGTAATCAATTAATTAAAAGCATTTTATAAACAAAAGCGGTATAAGATTTTTGAATTTTATACCGCTTTGTTTGTTATTTTAGAAGGTCTTTTTTGAGGTAGCTCTAAAAATTCATAAATCAATATTTTTAAAGTAAAGAGGAATTAAATATTTTATAACTTTAACTAAAAATAGAATTAAAATACAGCCATTCACCGAGTTAATGTTTTCCTGATGTCAGGAAAACATTAAACACTTAAAAATCAAATATTTACACAAATTAAAAGACTTATTTTTAGTCTAAAAACAGAACTAAAATGGGCATAAAACACTAATAATCAACAGGTTAATGTTTTACCGATGTCAGTAAAACATTAACTTGTTAAAAATCAAAGATATATGAAAATAGAAGTAATTGCAAAGTATCAAAAAGAATTTGAAAAATATACTCATAAAGAAAATGATATTGAGTATTGGTTAGCTCGTGAGCTACAACAACAACTTGGTTATTCTAGTTGGCAAAACTTCACAAAAGTAATTGAAAAAGCTGTAATTGCTTGTACTAACGCAGGGCAAAACAGTGATGCTCACTTTTTAGGAGTAACTAAGCAAATAGAAATGCCAAATGGAGGCACTAAAAACATAGACGATATAATGCTAACTCGTTACGCTTGTTATTTGATTGCTCAAAACGGGGACTCAAAAAAAGAACCTATTGCGTTTGCTATGAGTTATTTTGCTTTGCAAACTCGCAAACAAGAACTTTTAGAAAAACGTATAAACGAAGAAGAAAGAGTAAGAGCAAGAAAAAAATTAACAGAAACGGAAAAAGAACTTTCCGGTATTCTTTACGAACGAGGTGTAGATAATAGAGGTTTTGGGCGTATTCGCAGTAAAGGCGATAAAGCACTTTTTGGCGGGTATGGTACTAATCAGATGAAATATAAATTATCAGTTCCCAAAAATAGACCTCTCGCCGATTTTTTACCCACTATAACAATAAAAGCAAAAGATTTTGCCAACGAACTCACAAATTTTAATGTTCAAAAAGAAAATATGAAAGGTGAACAACAAATTACGTCAGAGCATTTGAAAAACAACAAAGGGGTTAGAGATTTGTTATTAAAACGAGGCATAAAACCCGAGGAACTCCCCCCCGAAGAAGATATAAAAAAAGGAGAAAGACGCTTAAATTCAGAAAACAAAAAACTCTTAAAAGACGTAAAACAGTTAAAAGATAAAAAATAAATTACAAACAATCATTTACTATGTAATACGCTGTTATTCAATATCTTAATGTTTTCCTGATGTCAGGAAAACATTAACACTTTAAAAATCAAATATTTACAAAAATAAAAAGACTTATTTTTAGTCTAAAAACAAAATAAAATGAGTGTAAAGTATTTATAATCAACAGGTTAATGTTTTAATGACATCATTAAAACATTAATTGTCTAATAATAAAACAATTACAAGCAAAAAAACTACTTAGCTTTGCGATTTAAAAATTTTATCCGAGTAATTTTAAAGTTAAACTTTAAAATTACTCGGATAAATTGTGTTTAAGCATCTTCTATTTTAGTTTATTACCACCACCTATAAAAACCTGATTCTCATTTCCTTTAATATTAGCTTTATTCTTTATTTTAGCTCCATTTTCTAATTCATTATCTCCTCCTACCTCAAGAATATTACCCTCACCTTCCACTTTAAGTTTATTGATAATTTCTGAGGTTTGAGTTGAGTATTCTTTCTCAATTTCTTTAACATATTCAGCCAACTCTCGATGAAATTCTTTGTTATTTTTCAACTCTTCACTAATATTTACATCAGTAGCAGCCTGTAAACCTTTATCTTCAGGTTTCTTTTGGAGCATTTCAAAAATTGTCTCCTTAGCAGAATCTTTTACAAATACAGCTTTAACTTTGTCATAAAGTTTTGCAAACAATTCTTCTTTTACTTCAAGAGCATCTTCTTTGATAAGTTTTAATGCTTTACTGTCTTCAAAAAATGGGAATATTGAATTTAGAAGAACTTTCCCTACTTCTTTTATCGGTATTTTCATAATTTAATTTTTTATTATTTTATATAATTTTTTACTAATCGTTAGAAAGTATTTAAACATTCTAACTTCCAAACTGTCAATAAATTAAAAAATTTAATTCAATTACACAATGGTACAAGACAAAAATAAAAAAAACATTTCAGAACTAAAAACTGTTTTTTACCCTACTTTTTCATAATCTGTTGCTTACTCATAGCTTAATTCATAGCTGCATTCCACATTCGCTCCATACCGAATTAACAACATAGCAATTTAACGACTTTTTTGTAAACATATTCAAAACAAAAAATCAATAATTAAAGCCGAAAGTCCATAAAGCTATCACATTTAAGTAGCCGTATTCTATGTCGTCTTTCACAATAAAAGCGTTTTCGGTGTTTTCAATCTGTTTTTGTGTTTTGTTTTTTCCGCCTAATTCAAAAGTGTAATCATCAATAACAAAGTCTGAACTTTTAGAGGATATAACATTATGATTTACACTCATTTGGTTAAAGAAAAATGTTTCGCGTATGTTGCCCGTATTGGCTTGCCCGAAAGATAAATTAAAAATCAAATTGGGGTTTTCTAAATATACTTTATCAACTTTTCCTAAACCTCTTATTCCACCGGTATTATTTCGCAGTTGTAATATCAGCCCCGCTTTTTCCATATATGTAAAATAATCGTCTAATGAACTGCGACTTACACCCAAAATTTTAGAGATTTTACTAAAATTGGGCTTAAACGGTACGCTTTCGGCAATTATGGTTAATAATCGTTTCAACTTTCGACTCGTTCCGATATTCAAGTTTGCATATTGCGGAATATCGCTCTCCAAAGTCTGCACAACAACTTGCCCCAATCTAATAGCAAACTCGTTCTCTTGTCCAAAAGGATAATAACCTTTTTGCAAATATTCTTTGAACAAAGGTAATGGGTGTTTTATATTCTTCAATATCAGCTTGTTATCAATTATTTCTTGTAACGAAACAGCTTCAATATGTTGTTTGTGGAAAAAATTTAAGTACTCCCGAAACGACAATCCTCGCATTTTATAAATAACAGCTCTACGACTTAAATCCGACGAGCCTTTTAAAATATCAAGCACCGAAGAACCTGTAAAAACAAGTTTTAAAGTAGGAAAAGCGTCATAAATATTTTTCAGCTCTTGCGACCAATTTTTATATTTATGAATTTCATCAATAAAAAGATGTTCGCCTGCATTTTTGTAAAAATTGCTCGCCAAATCTACCAGTCTATGATTGCTAAAATACAAATCATCTGCCGATACATACAAGGCAGTTTTCGGCTCTAATTCTTGTTTGATATATTGTAATATCATTGTGGTTTTCCCCACTCCTCTCGCTCCAACTATGCCAATCATTCGGCTTTCCCACGATATTTTGTTGTACAAATACCGTTTAAAATCTGTCC
>PDWJ01005999.1_pt1 | contig 10885 bp, 11 predicted proteins | sample 1430881 | NCBI WGS metagenome assembly PDWJ01 (sample SAMN01162460, study PRJNA174530) | Oral metagenome, whole genome shotgun sequencing project. | biome: Marine environment; feature: Marine mammal; material: Swab sample of the gingival sulcus; isolation source: swab sample of gingival sulcus... | reverse complement strand
CCCGGGTCGCCAGCGTCCTGCCTATCGGTGGTCCTGACAGGCCTCTCTTGCGGATGTGCTCGCGCTGCCAGCGTAGACGCGGCCACATGCTGCGAGGCAAGAGCGAGTGTGAGTGTCCCCAGGTCTCAATAAGTCCCGTTTCTTGGGTGAAGACTGTGCCAAGGCCCTGTCTGGGCGCTCCGCGTGCGAGCAGGACCAGCTCGTGGGAGCGCAGGACTGGCCGCAGCGGGTCAATCTGGATGCATCCCAAACGCTCGACGGTTCTAGGCGCGTCCGGGCACTGGCACCCGTCAAGACCTTGGGCGTGAACAGCTATCTGGCGTGCCGTGGACAGGCTCACTGTCTCAAGGGCCGAGGGAGAGCTTTGTGGTTGACTCATACTCCTTGTAGACCCCTAGCCTGGGGAGCAGGTGCTCTAGGACTTTACTGCACACCCAGGAGCACCCCTTGGGGGTGGAGCCAGCTGGCCAGCGCGGGCCAGGTGTCGGCGAAGACCCCGTTGGCCTTGCTGACACCAATTGCTCCACCCATGACGCCTGAGCCGGCGGTGGTTGAGTAGGTGACCAGGGACTCGCCCCGGGGCCCGGCAGCCAGGTCGATGTACTGGCACACGTACATGTCGTCACCTGCCAAGGCGCCGATCCAGAAGGTCTTGTTCCGGCTGCCGCGCTCAACTTTGAGGCCGCCGCGTCCGTCCTGGCTCACCCGCCACCCGGTCTGGGAGAAGAAGGTGGCTACACGGTTGCGGGCGTCGTCCAAGGGAACATTGAGCGTGAAGATCTTTTGGGCCATGGGCTGATGATATGAGCATGTGGGCGCGTTTGTACCGGGTAGTCCTGCCCGGCCTGGGGTGGCTCAGGGGCGGCTCACCACGGCCCCGGCCTCCTGGAGGGCCTGGGCGATCTTTGTTGAGAGCTCGTCGTGGGTGCGCATCTCCAGGTCCGCGCCGAAGACGCCGCCGCGGGTGATGGCGCTGGCCCCGTTGGTGGGGTAGTCGATGCGGGTGGCCTCCAGCGGGTCGGGCGCGTCGGCGCCTTGGTCTGCCAGCAGCGAGTGGGCGCGGGCGCTTACTCGCTCGGAGGTGAGCGTGAGGCGGTGGCACAGGTGGAAGTCGTCTGCCGCCGCTGAGGCCAGCAGGAGGGTCTTTAAGCGCTTGCCGCGCTCAGCCACCAGCGCGGTGCCTTGTGTGGTGCCGGGCGGGGTGGGCTCGGTGCGCACCTGCCAGCCAGCGTCGGCAAGGACGCGGGTGACCAGCTCTTTGACGGCCTCAAGCGGTGCTTGGGCAATGTAGGTGGTGCGTATCGGCATGCAGTGAGCCTACGTCCCCTTCAGGGTAAAGGAGGCTTGACACCAGGCGTGGTGTCAAGCAAGCTAGACATGTCAAGTGAGTTTGACATGAGGCCTTCGCCTGCTGGCCTCATGTGGTCGCGAGCCAGGCTGAGCAAGGGGGCGGTATGGACAACGACCTGCGCGAGCTGCGCGAGGCCAAAGGCCTGACCCAGGCCCAGCTGGGGGAGGCGTTAGAGGTCTCGCGCCAGAGCGTCAACTCCATTGAGAAAGGCAGGTACGACCCTTCCCTGCCTCTGGCTATTGCTATCGCCCGTTACTTCGGGCTGAGTCTTGAGGAGATATTCCATGTCTGACACGAGCACAGGCGCATACGCCGCCTCACGCCACGAGCTCGCCCGCAGGCGCGCACGCATGATGTGGCTCACTGGGACAGTCTTGCTGCTGGCCACTGTGCTGGTCGCGCTCGCGAGCCACCGGGAGGGCGCCTCCACGTCCTTCCTGGCCGGGATGGTCACAGGTATAGTCTGCGTCTTCCTGGTGGTAGGCCTGGTCCTGTGGTTGTCGCGGCGCAGGGGAGGCAACTACCTCGCCCGCATGGTCGAAGGCGACCTGGACGAGCGCAACAGGCTAATCTGGAAGCACGCTTGGGCCTTTACTGGGCTAGTCTCCCAGGTCTACGTGCTGGGGGTGGTGGTCGCGGGCCTGCTGGACGTGAGCGCGCGGCTGTCGGTGCTTGGAAGTGCCCTCGTGTGGGTCAACGCGGCCGCGTTGTCTGGGGCCCTTCTCTACTGCGAGCGCACCATGTGAGCCACCCCGGGACGCGCCTTGTCCTTTTAACGTGACTTACACGATAGGCTGCGGCTTACGTCTTGAGCGCAGCCCCTGGCCCGACCGGTGACCTGACCGCCGTGACGGTGAGGCTGCGCCCCGGTCCCGCCTGAGGCCAGGCGGGTGAGTCTGTTATGAGAGATGGAGCGTATATGACGGCTCAGCCCCGGACCGTCTGGGAGGACGACCCTGACGGTGCCTCTATCCTCCTGGCCACCGGCCGGGCCAGGCACGACCTGCTCGTGGTGGCTGAGCCCGCCTTCCTGACAGAGATGGACGCCGAGTGGGGCCGTCCCCTGACCCGCTCGCGCCTGTCCTTCCTGCCTGGGGTGGCCGTGCCCTCAGTAAAGGGGCAGGCCGACGAGCTGTGCAGCTATGAGCGCGGCGAGGTAGGGATCCTGGTGGCGCGGGGCCACAGCTCAGTGTTTGAGGGCAAGTCCGTGCACCGTGTCCTGGCCCTGGCTCGCCTGGCGGCCTCCGCCCGGGTGCGGGGAGCGCTCCTGGTGGGCCGGGCCGCCTCCCTGGGCGAGCCCCGCGTGGGTGAGGTGCTGCCCGTGGCCGACCACGTCAACCTCACCGGCGCCCCCCTGTTCACGGCCAAGGGTCGTGTGCGCACCACCTGGGACGAGGGCTGCCTCAAGGCGGTGGCGGCCATCGAGGGAATGGGGCCTGCAACCGGCGTGGCCCTGGTGCCCGGACCAACCCTGCCAACCCCACTGGAGGCCCGGGTGCTGTCTGGGCTGGGGGTTGAGGCCGCTATGACCGACTCGGTGGCTGAGGCGATGCTGCTGTGCTCCCGGGGGGCGCGTGTGGCTGGCCTGGCGATAGTTGACTCCCAGGTCCCGGCCTCCTCGTCCGCCCGGGGCAAGCGTGCCGCTGAGGCCCGCCCCCCACGGGTCAAAGCCCCCGTGGAGCCCGCCGTGCTGGTGCTGGAGGCGGTGGAGGCGATGATCCGCCGGCTCAGCGCCAAAGACGCCCAGGGCTGAGCCTGGCGCTTAGGGGCGCGGGCCCAGCAGCTCGTCAGCCGCAGCCGCCAGCACCTGGCTGGTGCCGCCCTCAACGCGCAGGTCGGCGTAGTCGTCCACCGCGGTGGGGCCCCGGTTGACCACAGCCAGCCCAGCCCCACAGGCCACCGCCTGACGCACGATCCACAAGCCTGTTAGCACTGTCAGGCTGGTGCCTGCCACCAGCACCAGGTCGCAGTCGCGGGCGGCCTCCACAGCCTGGTCCATGGCTGGGGGCAGTCCCTCACCGAAGAAGACAATGTCGGGTTTTAACTGACCGCCACAGCTCTCACACCCCAGGGCCTGGAACTGGCAGGCCCTGGCGGCCTGCCAGTCAGCCTCCGGGGTGATCTCCACCCGGGCCGGGTCGCTCTCGCGTGGGTAGGTGGGGTTGGCGGCGGTGAGCCGCACGTCCAGGTCGCGGCGTGCTGTCAGGGCGCCGCAGCCCAGGCACACCACCCGGTCGTAGGCGCCGTGCAGCTCCCAGACGGTGGCCTGCCCCGCCCGCGAGTGCAGCCGGTCCACGTTCTGCGTGGCCACACCGGTGACCAGCCCTGCCTGCTCCAGGCGCGCCAGGGCGGTGTGGCCACCGGTGGGCTCCAGCGGGTCCAACAGCTGCCAGGTGGCGTGGTTGCGGGCCCACACCCACCGGTACCACGCCGCCTCGGAGGTGAGCTGCTCGTAGTCCACCGGGGAGACTGGGGTCGTGCCTGCTCCCCGGTAGTCGGGGATGCCCGCGTCGGTGGAAAGGCCTGCCCCGGTGACCACCAGGGTGCGTCTGCCAGCCATGAGCCCGGCCAGGGCCTGGGCTGGCCTGCTCTGGCCCGCACGCGCCGTCTCGTCCTGGCTGGTGCCGTCTGCCTGCCCTTGACCGCCTCCTGCTGCCCCTGTCACTGCTCCAGCCTCACTCCTGGGCGAAGTGCTCCACGAAGTTGCGGATGATCTGCCCGGCCCGGTGCTCGGTGGTGGTGCGCGCCGAGTCCAGCACGTCCTCGACCAGTCCCGGGGCGCCGTAGCCGGCGTCCACGTAGACCGAGGCCCGTTGGGCGAAGTGCTCCCCGTCGAGCTCAGGGTTGAACTGGGTGCCGTAGACGGCCCGTCCCACCCGGACCATCTGCACCGGGCAGTCGGGGGAGGAGGCCAGTAAGGTGGCGTGCTGCGGCACGTCCACGGCGCCCTCGTGGTGGCCCACCAGAACGGTGAAGGTCTGGGGCAGCCCGGCCAGCAGCGGGTCCTGGCGGCCCGCCTCGGTCAGGAACACCTCAGTGGTGCCCAGCGCCTCACCGAACTCGGTGCTGGTGGGGGCGCCCAGGTAGTTGGTCAGCACCTCCAGGGCGAAGCCTGTGGCCAGCACGGGAACCCCGTCCTTTAGCCCGGCTGCCAGGATCTGGCCCACCTCCTCCTCCACGCGCAGCTGGGTGCGGGTCTTGGAGCCGTCAGGGGTGGAGGCGTCATAGGGGCTGCCACCAATGATGACGCCAGAGATCTCCGCGGGGCTCAGGGCGCCCAGGGCGTCGGCGTCAGCCAGCTCAACGTGCTGGAGCTTGTCCGGGCTGAGCCCTCCCTGGCTGCGGAAGGACTCGTACTCGGCCTGGGCCGCTTCGTGCTCAGGACGGGTGGAGACCATGATGAAAGGCTTCATGCGTACGACCTTTATTGGGTAGACGGGACTGGGGGAGAGTGGCGACCGTGTCAGAGCAGGAGCATCACCCACAGCCACAGCACCGAGCTGGTGGCCCCCAGCACGATACCGGCCCAGGCCATCGACTCTCCCGTGGCGAAGCTGCTGCGCAGGCGCCGCAGGCCCCAGGCCCCGGCGGCTAGGGCAAGCAGGCCCACGAAGGGCACCACCGACAGCAGCGCCAGCACCAGGGCCGTCAAGCACACTGGGTCAGGGCTCACCGGCGGGGCCGTGTAACCAGGTCCGGAGAAGATCAGGGCCGGGTCCAGGTCCTCTGTGCCGGGGAAGGGAGCCCGCCCGAGGCCGTCTTGGGAGTGAGGTGGTGCGCTCATGCCTCCATCATGCCGTGATGAGGGTGCCTGCACCATTGTGGCAGCGCTCGGCTGCGGGGCACCGCGCACTGTGAGGGTTCCCGCACTGGGTCTTGTTGCGGGACCGGCAACAGGTTCTGGCACACTGGTGGCCTGGCAGGTTCTGCCAGGTTCTCCTCAAGCTCCTGCCGAGCGGCACCGGGTGTTTCGGGAGGCGAGCTCCCGTAGCCCGGTGAGGCTCCCCGAAATCCCGACCCAGACAGGAGACCTTGTGCCAACTGCCCCAACCTCCTCCAACCGCCTCGGCTGGCAGGGCTGGCGCCTGCACGGTGACGGCCGCCACATCGCCCCAGGAGAGGTGGTGAGCCCCAGCGAGCGCCTCACCTGGCCACGTACCATCGGTATCGGTGTGCAGCACGTGGTGGCCATGTTCGGTGCCACCTTCCTGGTGCCACTGCTTACTGGTTTCGACCCTGCCACGACACTGTTCTTCACCGGCGTGGGAACCCTTTTGTTCCTGCTGGTCACCTCCGGGCGCCTGCCCTCCTACCTGGGCTCCTCCTTCGCGCTGATCGCCCCCATCGGCGCGGTCACCGGCTACATGGCTGACGGAGGTGGCTCAATCGACTCCGGCAAGGCCGCCCTGGCCCAGGGAGGGATCATCTCGGCAGGGCTGGTGCTGGCGCTTGTCGGTGCTGTGGTCCACTTCGTGGGCACCCGTTGGATTGAGGCGCTCATGCCGCCCATCGTCACCGGCGCGATCGTGTCCCTGATCGGCTTCAACCTGGCGCCAGCAGCCTGGAGCAACGTCAAGTCCGCCCCGGTGACGGCCTTTGTCACAATCGTTTCCATCTTGGTGATAACAGTCTTGTTCAAGGGCATCGTGGGGCGACTGGCCATCCTCATCGGGGTGCTGATCGGTTACGCCACCGCCGTGGTACGCGGTGAGGTCAATTTCGACGCTATCGCAGGCGCGGGCTGGGTGGGTGCGCCCGTGCTCCGGGCCCCCGCCTTTGACCTGGCGCTGGTGGGCCTGTTCGTTCCCGTGGTGCTGGTGCTGGTGGCTGAGAACATTGGGCACGTGAAGTCCGTGTCAGCCATGACGGGACAGAACCTTGACGACGTCACTGGCCGGGCGCTGTTGGCAGATGGCCTGTCCACGGTGCTGGCGGGTGCTGGTGGTGGCTCTGGAACCACCACCTACGCTGAGAACATCGGGGTCATGGCCGCCACACGCGTGTACTCCACTGCCGCGTACGTGGTGGCCGCGGTCACGGCGCTGGGTCTTTCTATGCTGCCCAAGTTTGGCCAGGTCGTCGCGACCATCCCCCCGGGCGTGCTGGGTGGGGCGGCAACGGTGCTGTACGGAATGATCGGGATGCTAGGGGTGCGTATCTGGGTGCAGAACCGCGTCGACTTCGCTGATCCGGTCAACCTCAACACGGCTGCCGTCTCCATGGTGGTGGCGGTCGCCAACTACACGCTGGTGTGGGGCCAGGTCACCTTTGAGGGAATCGCCCTGGGCTCCTTGGCCGCGATCGTGATCTACCACGCCATGCGCTGGGTCTCCAAGGCGCGTGGCACCAACCTGGAGCAGGCCTCCCCGGCCTCTGCCCCCGCTGGCGCCGACCTGGACAGCCCCTCCTACCGGGAGCGCCACCGCAAGGTGGAAGCCACCCAGGAGTAGGAAACACTCCCGCGAACGCCTTGGCGCCAAGAACCTGTGCCAGTCCTTGGCGCCAAGGCGTTACCGGCAGAAGCCATGTGCCCCGGCAGCGCGGAGGCCTTCTAGAGCCCTACTCGGTGGGGGCGGCGGTGGCGGTGGCGGGCACGCACTCCGCAGGGGTCTGGATCGCCTCGCCCTGGGCGATGGCGGAGATGGCCTCGGGGGTCTTTACACTCTGGGAGTAGGCCTTGCCCAGGACGACGTTCACAGTCACGTCCCCGGCGGCCACGGTCGGGTCAACCTGCACGTAGACCTCTGTCTCGAAGGCGCGTGCGATGGTGTAGGCGTTGGCCAGGCCGTCCACCCCCGCGGTAACCAGCACGTCCCCGCTGAAGGCGCCCTTGGGCCAGTCCGCGGTGTTGCCCACAGGCACGCCCGCGTCCTGCAAGCGGTCGGTGATCCCGCCTGCCAGCCCAGCCGTGGTGGTGCCGTTGTAGACATTGGTGGGGATCGTGGTGATGTCCGCAGTGACGGCACCGTCAGGCGGGCAGGTGTCCACCAACGCCTCAGAGGTGGGGGCGGGTGTGGAGAATCCTGGCTCGTAGGGGGCTGGCACCATCCCGGTCCACACCATCATGCCGCTGACGATTATGAGGGCCATGATGATTAGCAAGGCGCCAATGATGGTTGTCTGGCGGTGCTGGAGGCGACGACGGTAGGCGGCGCGAGGATCAGAGATGGTCACACAGACAGGTTAGTGGATACCTCACGTGGCGCACGGGCAAGCGGATTGTGCGGGCTGACCGCAGGAGGAGGGCGCGCAACCCGCACAGGTGCCGACTTGACCCGCAAGCGCCGGTCACTCCGCTAGCCTGGGGCTATGAGCCGCGTGGAACCCATCGACAACGCTGCGACCCCTGCGCCCCGTGTTCGTGCCACTGTTGCGGTGCTGACCTTTCACCGCCCTGAGCAGATCCAGGAGACTGTGCGCCAGCTCCACGCCCAGGCGCTGGCCTCCCCGCGCTGGTGCGAGGTGGACGTGCTGGTTGTGGACAACGACCCCAAGGGCAGTGGTTGCGAAGCGGTGGAGTCCCTCTCGCGTGGGGGCGTGCGCTGTGTCATTGAGCCCACCCCGGGGATCGCGGCTGGGCGCAACCGGGCCCTGGACGAGTGCGTGCGGGCTGGGCGCGACGTCATCTTGTTCATGGACGATGACGGGCGCCCCGCCGACAGCTGGGTGGTGTCCATGCTCAAGCGCTGGCGCAAGACCAAGGCCGCGGCGGTGACAGGCTGGGTGGACACCCACTACCTGGGTGAGCCCAGCGAGTGGGTCCTGGCCGGAGGCTTTTTCTCCCGCACCCGTTTCGAGGACGGGTCGGAGCGCCCCGCCGCCGCCAGCAACAACCTGCTGCTGGACCTGCACCAGGTGGGGCCCCTGCGTTTCGCCCCCAGCCTGGGCCTGAGCGGCGGGGAGGACACCTTGTTCACACGCATGCTGGTGGAACGGGGAGGGCGCATCGTCTTCGCCCGTGACGCGGTTGTGGTGGACCAGGTCGCCCTTGAGCGTGTCACCCGCCGCTGGGTGCTGGCCCGCCAGCTCAGCCACGGCAACACCTCCGGGCTGGTGGAGATGTACCTGCGCCCGGGCCTGCCCGCCCGTGCCAAGGTGTTGGTCGGGGGCGCGGGGCGCATGGTCGTGGGCAGCGCCAAGGGCAGCCTGGGCAGGCTGCGCCGCGACCTGGCGGCGGACGCCCGTGGCTGGCGGCTGGCGGCGCGGGGCACGGGCATGGCCCTGGCGGGGCTGGGGCTGGTGTGGAACGAGTACGCGCGCCCGTCTGGCTCCAGGCGCCGCCTGGCGCGCGCGCCAAGGATCGGCGCAGGGGCCCTGACCTCCGGGCTGACCCTGCCTGAGGAGCCGGCGGGGGAGGCTGGTGCCAGCGCCGCGGGTGCCCAGGGCGGGGCAAGCCGGTTGCTGCCTGGCGGCAAAACCCCCGGCACCAGCAGGTGCCGGGGTGGTGGCGGAGGATGGGGGATTCGAACCCCCGAGGGCTTGCACCCAACACGCTTTCCAAGCGTGCGCCATAGGCCACTAGGCGAATCCTCCAGGCGTCATACGCGCCTGAGAGCGGGCACGTGCAACGGAACGGGAATATATCGGAACGGTGCCAGCCAAGGCCAGCCCGACCAGGTGTGATAGGTCACGCACCCTCAGCCGTCGCCACGCCCAGGGTCCAAGCGTGTGCCCAGGGGCTTGGCGGGCCGGCTCTGGCGCCGGGCACGGCTGGCAGTCAGGTACACTTGCACCCGGCCCCTCGTGCGGCGCCATCTTGTGAATCCCCCAGGACCGGAAGGTAGCAAGGGTAAGCGGGCTCTGGCGGGTGCACGGGGGGTCCTCACGTGTCAGCGTGCGCGCTCCCACCAATCTCGCTGGGAGAGTCCCAGGCCCGTCGCGTGAAGCCGGTGGTCCCGTTTAGAGTCGGACTGTGACCACTGCGCTCTACCGTCGCTACCGCCCCGACACGTTCCAGGACGTGATCGGCCAGGACCACGTGACCGCCCCCCTCATGGCAGCGCTGCGTGGCGACCGCGTCACCCACGCCTACCTGTTCTCTGGCCCGCGCGGCTGCGGCAAGACCACCTCCGCACGCATACTGGCCCGCTGCCTGAACTGCGTGCAGGCCCCCACCGACACCCCCTGCGGGGTGTGTCCTTCCTGCCAGGACCTGGCCACCGGAGGCCCGGGCAGCCTGGACGTGGTGGAGATCGACGCCGCTAGCCACAACGGTGTGGACGACGCCCGTGACCTGCGTGAGCGCGCCGCCTTCGCCCCCGCCAGGGACCGCTACAAGATCGCCCTGCTGAAGCTGGTGGAGGAGCCTCCCGCGCACGTGAAGTTCATCTTCGCCACAACAGAGCCGGAGAAGGTCATCGGCACCATCCGCTCGCGCACCCACCACTACCCCTTCCGCCTGGTGCCCCCAGACGTGTTGGAGGGTTACCTGGCCCAGCTGTGCGCCGCCGAGCACGTGGAGGTGGGCCCCGGTGTCTTCCCCCTGGTGACCCGCGCCGGGGGAGGCTCGGTGCGCGACACCCTCTCAGTGATGGACCAGCTCATAGGTGGCGCGGTTGACGGCTCAGTGGACTACCCCCGGGCTGTGGCCCTGCTGGGCTACACAGACACCACCTTGCTGGACCAGTGCGTGGACGCTATCGCGGCGGCTGACGGCGCGGGCGTCTTCCGCGTGGTGGACCGGGTGGTCTCCTCCGGGCACGACCCGCGTCGTTTCGTGGAGGACCTGCTGCAACGCTTGCGCGACCTGCTGGTGATCTCCCTGGCGGGGGAGGAGGCTGGGCCCGCGCTGGGCTCCCGGCCCACCGACGAGCTGGCCCGCATGGAGGTCCAGGCCCGCTCCCTGGGCGGGGTGGCGCTGTCACGGGCCGCTGACGCCACCTCCCACGCCCTGGGGCAGATGGTGGGGGCCACCTCCCCGCGCCTCCAGCTCGAGCTGCTTGTGGCACGCCTGCTGGTCCCGGCAGCGGCAGGCGGCACGCAGCCAGCCGCCCCACAAGCAGGAGGGGGCTCCAGCCAGGGGCGCGCCCCCCAGCCCGCCCCGCCCCAGGGTGGGCAGCGCCCTGCTCCTCAGACCGCCGCCCCGGCAGGCCCTGGAGCGCCCGCCGCGCCCAAGGCCCCTGCCCAGCCACAGCCAGAGCCTTCCCCGGCCCCCTCACGCCGTGGCCCTGACAGGCCTGGCCCAGACGGAGGTGGCGCCTCCAAGACGCAGGCACCCAGGCAGCCAGGCGCCAGTGGCCCGGCGCGTGAGCCCGCCAAGCCCCCGGCTCCTGCGCCGTCTGGCGGCCACCAACAGGCGCCCGCCACCACGTCCCCGCAGAGAGCCACCGTGGAGGAGGCCCCCAAGCCAGCCCCGGCTGGGCCCCCGGTGGCCCCAAACCCCTTCCTGCGTGAGGGCCAGGCCGCAGCGCCCACCCCCGAGCCCGCCCAGAGCCCGGCAGGAGCGGGAGCGGTTGAGGCTGAGATGATCCGCCAGCGCTGGGGCGAGGTGCTTGAGACCATCAAGCGTGAGCGGCGCATGAGCTGGGCCCTGGT
>PDWJ01005176.1_pt1 | contig 10885 bp, 5 predicted proteins | sample 1430881 | NCBI WGS metagenome assembly PDWJ01 (sample SAMN01162460, study PRJNA174530) | Oral metagenome, whole genome shotgun sequencing project. | biome: Marine environment; feature: Marine mammal; material: Swab sample of the gingival sulcus; isolation source: swab sample of gingival sulcus... | reverse complement strand
CCTTGTGAACCACTCAATGAAACATACGAATTAAGCGGCACGTGTTTAAGCCGAGTCGCCATGCGAACAGCTGTCAACATCTGTTTACTAACACAAATTTCGGCAAACGACTTAAAAGTGGCATTTCGATCGGCGCGGTAATCGCGAATCGCCTTAAACAAGCCAATCATACCCTCTTGAATAACATCGTCCTTATCGGCACCAATTAGAAAATAAGATCTTGCCTTATAACGCACAATATTTTTGTAGCGCTTGATTAAGTAATTTTGAGCCGTCTGATCACCACACTGCGCCCTTTTAACGACGAGCTGTTCTTCCATTTGATCGTAATTGATGCTGTTAACTTTACATCCCATCAGGTGTCTTGCTCCTTTACAAACTCAATGCGCGAACAGTCGCTCAAAAAACCTATTAACATTATAATAGAGTTAAAATCGAGCGTCAAGAATTTTATACGCTTTTTTTGGGGCTATTTTTGTTGGCGACGCCACTCGTAAAGCAACAGTGAAGTAGCCACCGAAACATTCAGCGAATTAACTTTACCATCCATTGGAATATAAGTTAAATAGTCACACAATCTGACAATGTGCGGGCTTAACCCTTTATCCTCAGCCCCCATCACAATCACCTTTTTACCACTGTAATCAATTGCATCATACGCTTTGTCGCCGTTCATATCGGCACCGATCACCCAAAACCCTTGCTCCTTAAGCGCATTTAATGCATTGCCCAAGCTCTTAACGCGAACGATTTTAACATGCTCAACTGCGCCGGCTGATGTCTTAGTCACCGTTGCATTGACCTGTACACTACGCCTTTCCGGTATCAACACATAGGCAACACCAACCGCTTCACAAGTACGCAAAATTGAACCAAAATTGTGCACATCGGTTAAGTCGTTAAGCGCCAATACCAGGCTGTTGTCTGTAAAAACCATATCGTCAAATTGATAATAATCATAAGGCGACAAATAGGCAACGACGCCTTGGTGATTTCCGGCCTCAGCCAAGCGATCGAGCGCGCGACTGTCAACTTCTTGGATAAACAAGCGTCGCTCCTTCGCTAACACGATAATATCGTGAATCCGCTTTGAGCGCTTGCCTTTGGCAACCATAATTTTATTAATGGTACGGCCGCCCTTAATCGCTTCTTCGACCGGGTGAATACCAATCGCATAATCACTTGATTTTGACTTATCGCTAAAGCGTCGTTTATTTTGACGCGATTGAAACTGCTTGTAAGTTTGGCGGTTTTTAGCATCTTTTTTCATAATGTTTCCTCTTCACTAAACCGATAATGGCGCCGGCACCAGTCAAAGGCAAACGATAATAGTTGGTCGAGCCGTTCGTGCTGAGCGGTCAAATACAAGTGCCCCAGCAAAGCCTCAAAACCGGTCGCGTATTTGTAATCGACCAGACTGGCATTTTTGGCCGTCGTTGCCGTCTTGCTATTGCGACCGCGCTTTAATACCGCCTGTTCATCTGCCGACAATTGCGCCAATAAATCATGAGCGATTTGCGCCTGTGTAGTAGCATTGACACATTTGATTTTTAAATCATTTAGTTTGTTAATTTTGATACGCGGCTGTTGCCGCAACAGAATATTGCGAATATAAAGATCATAAACCGCATCGCCGATAAAAGCCAGATTAACTGCCGCTATTTGCTTAACGGCTTGCTGCGATAATGCCACAGTATAATAATCGTTCAACACACTACTCCTTAACTTGCCAAGTTGTACCGTCTGCGCAATCCTTTAATATGATACCGGCCGCCGTCAACTGATCGCGAATTGCATCAGCTGTTGCCCAGTCTTTATTTGCTTTGGCAGATGCACGCTGTGCGATTAAACCTTCTACCCAGTCACTATCAACCGCATTATCATCCGCTGATTCAACCAGCAAATCGAGTGCTAATACGGCGTCAAATTCAGCCAATAAAGCACGCTTTTCGCTACAGCTTAAATCGCTTTTTAAAACAGCATAAACCACTGTCAAGGCATTGGCGGTATTTAAATCGTCTGCCAAGGCAGTCTTAAAGCGCTGCTGATAATCGATCGCCTCGCTCGACAATGCTTCAACAGGCATTGCGCAATCACGCAATTGTAAAGTCTTAGCGCGCAGCTTTTGATAGGCCTTTTTAGCCATATCGAGCTTGTCAAAACTAAAGGGTAACTGCTTGCGATAATGCGAACCCAAACAATAAAAACGATAATCAAGCGGTTGATAGCCCTTTTTTTCAAGTAACGCTAATGTCAAAAATTCGCCTTTTGACTTACTCATTTTGCCGGTGTTATCGATTAAAAATTCGGCATGCCACCAATATTTGGTCCAACTTTCGCCGGTATAACTCTCAGTTTGCGCAATTTCGTTAGTGTGATGTACCGGAATATGGTCAACGCCACCACAGTGAATATCCAGCTTGGGACCAAGGTTTTTTAGCGCAATCACCGAACACTCAATATGCCAACCGGGATAACCGACACCCCAAGGCGAATCCCACTTCATCGCTTGATTAGCAAATTTTGATTTAGTAAACCACAAGACAAAATCCTGCGGATTACGCTTATTAACATCGTGTTCTACATCGTCGCGCACCGCTGTCTTAAGTGTTTCTAAATCTAAACCCGACAACTTTGTGTAATCATCGAATTTTGAAATATCAAAATAAACATTACCCGCCGCTGTATATGTATAGCCTTTGGCTTCAAGTACTTCAATAAATTCAATGTAATCAGCAATGCGATCAGTTGCTCTGTCAATAATGGCCGGCTTGGCGATATTAAGCTTGGCACAGTCGTCAAAAAATGCATCAGTGTAAAACTGCGCCACTTGCCAAACCGTCTTATTTTCGCGACGTGCACCCTTAAGCATTTTGTCTTCACCATCATCGGCATCTGATTCCAAATGGCCAACATCGGTGATATTCATACAGCGCAGCACCTCGTAACCCAAATAGTTAAGGCTTTTTTCGAGGATATCCTCACTGATATAAGTACGCAAATTGCCAATATGCGCATAATTGTAAACCGTTGGACCACAGGTATACATGCGCACCTTGCCCGCTTGATACGGTTCAAAATTTTCGACAGTACGACTGAGCGAATTGTACATTTTAAAATCCATTGTAACCTCCCAACAACAAACCCCTTGCCTGTTCAAAGGCGAGGGGTCATTCGCGGTTCCACTTTGATTTATTACTTAAAGGCGATAACGGCGCCACCGTCCACTGCTACTCATTTCGCAGCGGCTCTCGCGAGGGCATTCGGCATAATCTAATTACATTCTTGCAGCAAGCGAATGCTCTCTAAAAATTAGATTTAACCTACTCGTCTCGTTCGTCGATTTATTTCATATAGTTTTCAAGCGTATAGTTCAAGCGCTTAATCAGCCGCTTGCGACCCAATATAAACAGCAAATCATTTAGGTCGACGCCATGCTCTTGACCACTAACCGCAATGCGTACCGTCATAAAGAGCTGCTTGCCCTTATAACCGGTTGCTTGTTGCACAGCCTTAAGCATTGGCTTAATTTCATCATAGCAGAGTTTATCTATTTTTTCAAGTTCAGCAAGTAACGCTTTAATCACCGCCGGTGCATAATCGCCCGCTAAAAACTGACGCGCACTATCACTAATTGGCGGAGTCACATCACCCTTAAAAACGCGTGCTTGTTCCGGAAAATCGGCCAATGTTTCAACGCGCGCCCGGCTGGCCGCAACAATTTTTTTAAGCCAACCGCGATGTGCCGGTACACTCTTTGGCTCTAAAGTGCCCCCGGCGATAAAAAACGGAATCGCCAACTCAGTTAAAGCATCTAAATCATAGTCGCGAATGTATTGACCGTTCATCCAGCGCAGTTTATCGATGTCAAAGACAGCCGGCGATTTAGCCAGGCGGTCGACTGAAAACTTGTCGACAATCTCGGCGAGCGACATAATTTCGCTACCGTCTTGTGGGCTCCAACCCAATAATGCGACAAAATTAATTAACGCTTCCTTTAAATAACCTTTATTAAGAAAATCTTCCACCGAGGCATCGTCATGGCGTTTCGACAATTTTTTCTTTTCGCTGTTTAAGATTAGCGGTAAGTGAATGTATTGTGGTGGCTGCCAACCTAAAGCGCGGTAGAGGCAAATGTGCTTCGGCGTTGACGTAATCCACTCTTCACCGCGAATAACATGGCTGACGCCCATCAAATGATCATCGACCACGACCGCCAAATGATAGGTCGGAAAACCGTCTTGCTTTAACAGCACCTGGTCATCTATTTCGGCTGTATTAAAGCTAACCGTACCGCGAATTTGATCATCAAAACTAATATCCTGATCGGCCGGTATTTTCAGGCGCACGACGTAAGGCTCGCCGGCATCGATTCGCCGTTTCGCCTCATCGATATCGATATCGCGACAAAGACCGTCATACTTTGGCGTCAAGCCGTTCTTCTTTTGGTCTTCTCTAACGCTATCAAGTCGCGCCTTTGAACAAAAACAATAATAAGCATGGCCATCTGCAATTAATTGCTCAACATACTGTTGATAGATCGCCAACCTTTCTGATTGTATATAAGGTTGTGCCGGACCAGTCTGATAAATATTACCGGCTTCGTCAATAAACGGCCCTTCATCATGGACGATCCCCAAACCAATTAACGTTTCAATCAGCTTTTTGGTGGCATCATCAACCAAGCGTCCTTGGTCGGTGTCCTCAATGCGCAAAACGTAATTGCCTTTTTCTTTTTTTGCCAACAAATAGTCATACAGACAAGTTCGTAAACCGCCAATATGTAAATAGCCCGTTGGACTAGGTGCAAATCTTACTTTCATGAATACCTCCTAGGGTAATCATTATAACGCATTATCTAGTTTGATTCAAGCGAAGCATTGTAGTCGAGAAATATCAACACTAAATTAATACCGCACAACAGTTATGCTGTGCGGTATCTTTTTCTGCTTATTGCTTATTTTTGTTCAATAGCTTACATCTCGATTTCCGGATAAATAATCTCTAACCATTTCTGATAGAATTCCGGTAACGATTTGTAGAGATAGCTGTTTGTTGCAACCGACATAGCCTCATAATACCACTCATCTTCTTCTAAATCAGGGAAGTATCTGGCTTCTTTTAAGATGTCCTCTTTGTGGACATGTCGCTCTAATACATTGTTGACCAACGTGGCAAATTCGGCTCTTGTGATGTATTGTTCTGGCTTAAAGCTGCCATCCGGATAACCGTTTACCCAGCCTTTTTCAACGGCTGAAGCAATGTACGGCTCGGCCCAATGGCCGGCTAAATCGCTAAAGTTGTGTTTAGCGCCGACTTCAAGTTTATCAAAGCGCGATGCAATCACAGCCAATTCAGCACGTGTAATAAAGCTATGCGGTCTAAATGTGCCATCTTCATAGCCTTTTAGAATCCTGCCATAGGCCAAGGTACTAATGTGTTTATTCGACCAAACATCACTTGGAACATCTGTAAAGTCATTTGCATAATACCTGATTTGCTCACGATACTCTGAATCCAACAACCTAAAGAATACGGCAGCCACTTCTTCTCGCGTAATATTGCCCTGCGGTCTGACATTGCCATCGGGGTAGCCCTGAATATAAGCGTAGTGATTCAGCTTATCCAGCTTAGGCTGCGGCACAATCGGTGGTACCGGATCCGTCTCATCACCGCCGCCACCGCTTGGCGTGCCACCGCCACCGCCAGGTGTACCACCATTATTCGGCTTATCGTAGGTATTGGTTACTATTATCGCACCATCAGTCGCAGTGCTAACCGTCTTTGTAAAACCGCTTGGCACAGTAACCTCATCAACTGTGTAGTTATAATTCTTGCCATTGGTAGCGGTCTTTGGCAAATCTTTCCAAGTGTGACTTGTCACCGGATAAACCAATTCAACTGCCGAACCGGTTACCACCGCATTATTGCGTAGCAATTGTAATTCGATAGTCGGCGGCGTTTGATCCGACGGTACATCTTTCCACTGTTTTGTACCGGTTATCTCTATTTTCTCCGGATTATATGTATTGACAACCGTTAAACCATCATCACTGACATCACTCGAAAAGCCTGTCGGTACGGTGACTTCATCGATGGTATATTTGTAATCCTTGCCATTCGAATCTTTCTTAAGCAAGCCCGTCCATGTATGACTGGTCTTACTAGCTGTAAATTGAACCGCTGAACCGTCCAATACTTCATCATTGCGCAGTAGTTGTAATTCAATGGTCGGTGGCGTTTCGCCTACCGGCAAATTAAGCCACTCTTTATTACCCGTGATAGCAACCGTATCTGGTGTGTAAAAATTCGTTACCGTCAAGCCATTAACATATTTAGTGAAGCCCTCCAGTTCAACAACTTCATCAACGGTATACTGATAATCTGCGCCTTTTGCATCGGTCTTAGGTAGATCTTCCCAAGTATAACTAGTATCTGGCCATGCAACTATTTGAGGTTCGCCAAATGGCTTCTTATTTTGATAGAGCTGTAGTTCTATCTGCGGTGGCATCTCACCAAGCGGTAAATCAACCCATTCCTTGACACCCGTTACATCAATTTTTTCCGGATTGTAGGTATTGGTTAGCTTGGCAGGATCATCACCTAAATCCTTATCAAAACCAACCGGCTTAGCAACTTCATCGATGCTATAGACATAGTCCTCGCCAGCGGCATCGGTTTTATCGAGATCTTGCCAAGTATAACTGGTATTAGGCGCTATCAGTTTGACCGGATCGCCAAAAGGCTTTTTATTTCTGAATAATTGCAGCTCAATTGTCGGCGCCGTTTCATCTGTCGGCAAACCAAGCCACTCTTTTTCACCGGTAAATTCAATCTTAGGTACAACATAACGGTTGGTAATTTTAAAACCATCTTCTTGTGTGCCTTCGTTAGTTACTTGATAAGTATGACCATTGACGACAATCTCGCCAGCAGTCGACACACCTGCTTCTTCTACTGTATAGCTATATGCTGCGCCTTTTTCGTCATATTTCAGAAGACCTTGCCATAAATACTTGTACAAGTCACCTGATCCCGTTAAATTAAGGCTTGGCTGCGGATCCATTTTTTCGCCATTTCTGTATACTTCCAAGGTCACTTCTGTATGATCATCCGACGGACCATCTGCCCATTGTTTGGTAGCTTCTAAATCAAGGTGATAATCATCTGGTTTTGGTCTGTTTGTAACTTTTATTCCTTTTTCTTTTTCTGTAATTTTAAGAGTCACCGTCTCACCAGGATAGTAGGAAGGTATAAACCCTTGCGAATCGGTTTCTTCAACAGTGTAATCGCCATATGGCAGCCCCGTAAAGGTCTTTGACTCATCAACAGCCAATTTAAATGTCTCATTAAACCCACCTGGTCCGATAACGTTAAACTCAAATATAGGCGCAGCTTCCGCTCTAGATAAACGCTTTACGCTGTAAATATTACTAAATTTCTTTTCTATCGTAAGCTCACCTAATTTTTTTTCAGTATTGGTTATAACGATCTCGACATCCGGATCAGTTGCGTCTTCGATATTAAATTCTTGCAAACTTTGCTCAACGGTATAATCGGCTAAATCGCCATCCACTACAGCATTTTCTACTACATTGTAGGTCGTCTTTAAACGAATATTTGTCAATACTTTTTTCTCTCCTGCTGTAAGATCATAAATCTTGTCATATTGACCTGCTTCACCTGTTATTTTAACGTGAAACTCCCTACTATCGTTTGTTACAGTCTCGCCAAGACTATTTTTTAAGATTTTTTCGACCGTAACCAAAACAGGATTTACCATTGGAACGGGGAACATGCCACTTTGTGTATCGCCATTAATATCCGTGTAAGTAAGCTTCGTTTCACCATTCGTCGCATATTCTTCACCAGTTGGCGTTACAGCTAAAATGTCATCGTTAATCTCAACCTGATAAGTTAGCTCTGCGTACTTAATCGTGTTATCGTCTGGCAGCGGCTGATTGACATCGCCAATTTGCCAGTCAATTGTCTTTGTAGTTTCATCATAGGTTGCAGTGGTTCCTGAAGTTGCTGAAATATTTGAAACCTCACCTAAAGGCACATTAAAACCACCGCCCATCGGATCATTAACAGCAGCGTTCTGAACAGCAACCTTTATCTTGCCAGCTATATTATCAAAAACCGTTTGGAGCTGATCTGGTGTAGCCTCATAGAACTGAGGTTGACCATCTGCATTTTTTGATGCCATTTCTGAAAGTACACCATCACCCACAAAATCTGTTTCTAAACCAACACACCACATGTTGTAATTATCAGTTTTGGCAAAACCGGCCTCGGCTATAGCGCTATTACCATTATTGTAATACTTTTTAGGTTCTGAACTATTGTAACGATAACGCAAGTTATACCCATCACCAACACGGTCATTTTGATATGCTGACTCCGGAACTAATTTGCTAGTTTCTTTTGCTGGGCCATAGTCAACTAGATAATCATCCGGCTCATCAATTTTGTAACTATAGGTCGGCACCCCATCTGATAATAAGACAATATTATTATAATCAGCTACCTCACCCGACGGTACAGCCGCAAGCAATTCTCTTGCTTTTCTAACACCATCTTGCGTAAAAGTGCCGCCTTCTGCTTCTAAGTCATCTATCGCATCCTTCAATGCGTCTTTTTCTTTAGTAAACCCTTCTATCTTTACTCCATATTCATCAAATGTAACCAAGGCAATTCTAGTAGTATCAGCAGAATCACCAGTTAGTAAAATATCAACAAATGATTTGGCTGCCGCCTTAGCCTGCACAAGCCTATTGTTATCATCCATACTACCGGAAGTATCAATCACTAAAACGACATCAGATGTCTTTATTTCATCCTTGGCCTCGATTCTAACTGTAATATTCCAAAGATTGACATAGCCCTCTACCGGCTTTGCCTCTTTAAATAACAATACATCACCCGGCTTTTCTGGATGATCTTCACCAATCACCGGCGGATCGTTTAGCTTTGCGCTTGATGTATTTCCCGTTTGACTGTCAGCAAATGACAGGGCAAACCCTGAAAACACCATCATAAAGACTAATGTTAAAGACAATAGTCTTTGTAGTTGCTTGTTCATAAATGCCTCCTCTTAATGTGAATTAATAATGTGACGTTTCTTTGTAACTACTCAGTCAAAACTGTCATTTCGAGTGGAGAGGCGCAGCCGCAATCGAGAAATCTCGGGTTTTAAAAGCGAGATCTCTCCACTACGTGCTACGCACTTCGGTCGAGATGACACAATGTTGTACTTTTCGACTGAACAGTTACATTTCTTTTAATAAATGCGATGAATATAATAATGACATAACCATTAACATTTTACCTATTATCGATTCTCAATTCAAGTTTTTTGGCTTATTTGAATTAAATTGTCGCTAAATTGTAATATTTGTCGCAATAATCAAAAAACTCACAAAGATACCGCACAACAGTTGCGCTGTGCGGTATCTTTTTTCTGCTTATTGCTTATTTTTGTTCAGTAGCTTACATCTCGATTTCCGGATAAATAATCTCTAACCATTTCTGATAGAATTCCGGTAACGATGTGTAGAGATAGCTGTTTGTTGCCGCTGACATAGCTTCGTAGTACCAAGCATCATCTCGTAAATCAGGGAAGTATCTGGCTTCTTTTAAGATATCTTCTTTGTGAACATGTCGCTCTAATACATTATTGACCAACGTGGCAAACTCGGCCCTTGTAATGTACTGCTGCGGCTTAAACGTACCATCCGGATAACCGTTTACCCAGCCTTTTTCAACGGCTGAAGCAATGTACGGCTCTGCCCAGTGGCCGGCGACATCACTAAAGTTATGGGCTGCACCAACCTCTAGCTTGTCAAAGCGCGATGCAATTACTGCCAATTCAGCGCGAGTAATAAAGCTATGCGGTCTAAACGTACCATCTTCATAACCCAGCAGAATTCCGCCATTGGCCAACGTACTGATATGCTTGCTTGACCAATAACCGGGCTCGACATCCGAAAAATCGTTGACATAAGCTCTAATCTGTTCACGATATTCTGAATCCAACAGCCTAAAGAATACGGCAGCTACTTCTTCTCGTGTAATATTGCCCTGTGGTCTGACATTGCCATCGGGATAACCCTGAATATAAGCGTAATGATTGAGCTTATCCAGCTTAGGTGGTAATACAATCGGTGGTACCGGATTCGTATCGTCATCACCGCCGCCACCACTTGGCGTTCCGCCGCCAGGCGTGCCACCACCATCATCCGGCTTATTGTAAGTATTGGTTATCGTTATTGCACCAATAGTCGTAACACTAACTGACTTTATAAAGTCAGTTGGTACAACCACTTCATCCACTGTGTAAACATAGTCATTGCCATTGGCATCGGTCCTTGGTAATCCCGTCCAAGTATGACTTGTCACTGGGTAAGCCAATTCAATTGCACCATCTGTAGTTGCTACACCGTTCTTATACAGTTGTAACTGTATCGTCGGTGGTGTTTCATCCGCTGGCAAACCCACCCATACCTTGTGGCCTGTAATATCGATTGTGTTTGGTGAATAGGTATTGATTACCGCTATCGCACCATCAGTTGTAGTGCCAAACGTCTTGGTAAAGCCAACCGGAACGGCAACTTCATCTACTGAGTAAATATAGTCATTGCCATTGGCATCGGTCCTTGGTAATCCCGTCCAAGTATAACTTGTCACTGGGTAAGCCAAATCAATTGCACCATATGTAGTTGCTACACCATTCTTATACAGTTGTAACTGTATCGTCGGTGGTGTTTCATCCGATGGCAAACCTACCCATACCTTCGTGCCCGTTACTTCTACCTTTTCAAAGCTGTCCGGATTAAAGGTGTTTGTCACCGTTAGACCGTCATCTGATACCGTCTTTATATAA
>PDWJ01007559.1_pt1 | contig 10889 bp, 11 predicted proteins | sample 1430881 | NCBI WGS metagenome assembly PDWJ01 (sample SAMN01162460, study PRJNA174530) | Oral metagenome, whole genome shotgun sequencing project. | biome: Marine environment; feature: Marine mammal; material: Swab sample of the gingival sulcus; isolation source: swab sample of gingival sulcus... | reverse complement strand
GCCTACACCCAGGCACACATCATCCTGCCGGAGAAGAAGCCGGGTGATCGCATCAACATCGAGGTGGACGTGCTCGGCAAGTACGTCGAGCGTCAGATTGCGGCCCGCCTCGATGCCGCAGCCAGTGGCAGCCAACAGGCGAATCAGCACGGCAACACACCCGACTCAGGCGGAGGCCGGATTTCCGCAGCCTTTCTCGAAGACAATGGCTTCGGCTGATCGCACCGCTCGAGGCCGGACAGACAGACCACGCGCAAACCGACAGGCCGTTCGCCACTTCGCGTGGCCGCGACAGGAAAACGACGCATGCTCACGATGATGGACAACGATTCCCGACCGGACCCGGCAGAGGCTTCCACCAGCACTACCGATGCCGACAACATGAACAACAACAACGCAGGCAGCAATGCCGACAATGCCGGTACTTCGCTCCTGTCGCCGGTCGAGGACGCCATCGAGGCCTGTCGCAAAGGTCGCATGGTGATCATCGTCGACGACGAGGATCGCGAGAACGAGGGCGACCTCGTACTGGCCGCAGGTGCAGCCACACCCGAGGCCATCAATTTCATGGTCACGGAGGGGCGCGGGCTCGTCTGCGTGGCCATGCAGTCGGCCATGCTCGATCGTCTGCACATCCCGATGATGGTGCCGGAGAACCGCAACAGCAGCGGTTTCGGCACCAACTTCACCGTATCCGTGGAAGCGGCAACAGGCGTCAGCACCGGCATCTCGGCAGCTGATCGCGCCCATACCATCAGGACGCTCATCGACCCGACGAGCACGCCCGCCGACATCGCCATGCCCGGACACATCTTCCCGCTCCGTGCCCGCGATGGCGGTGTGCTCGAGCGACGCGGCCAGACCGAAGCGAGCGTCGATCTCGCCCGCCTTGCCGGGCTGGCGCCCGCAGGTGTCATCTGCGAGATCATGCGCGAAGACGGTTCGATGATGCGCCTCGAGGAACTTCGTGGTTTCGCCCGAAAACACGACCTGCCGCTGATTTCGGTCGAGCAGCTTGCCGAGTACCGGCGCACGCACGAATCGGGCGAGAAATCACTCATCCCGAACGCAGAGCCGCTGGTTCGCGAGCTGGCGCGGAGTGTTCTCCCTACTCGCCATGGCGACTTCGACGTGGTGGTGTTTCGTGATCGCCAGGGACTCGAGCACAGCGCACTTGTTCGTGGCCGTATCGACGGCAAAGGCGACGCTGCCCCGCTGCTTCGTCTGCATTCGGAATGCCTCACGGGCGATGCCTTCGGCTCACTCCGCTGCGACTGTGGCCCGCAGCTTGATGCCGCCCTTGCGGCCATGGGCAGGAGCGATGGCGGTGGGGTACTCCTCTACCTTCGCCAGGAAGGCCGCGGCATCGGCCTCGGCAACAAGATACGCGCCTACGAGCTGCAGGACCAGGGTCAGGACACGGTCGAAGCGAACCACAGCCTCGGTTTCCCGGCCGACGCCCGTTCCTGGGATGTGGCGACGGCCATGCTCGATGCCCTCGGCGTCAGTGCGGCACGCCTGCTGACCAACAACCCCGACAAGCATCGTGCCCTCGACGCACACGGCATCGACGTGGTCGAGCGCCTGCCACTGGTCATCGAATCGCAGGCGCACAACGCCAACTACCTCCGCACCAAGGCCGAACGGCTCGGACACGAGTTCGAAGGCGCTTCGAGCGAACCGACATCCTGAGTTCGGCAAGCCCGCGACACGACGACGTGACAAACGGCTCGGACACCACTCCCGACAGACACATCGGTCGACGACAAGACCCTCGACCAACGTAACATCAACCTGCAACCATCGCCTGACAAGACCATCGCCTGACAACATGAGCAGAAGCAACGCCTCCACCACCATTCAGGGCACTCTCGTGGCCAACGGCCTCAGGATCGGCATCGTCGCCACCCGCTGGAACGACTTCATTGGCCAGCGCATGCTCGACGGCGCCATCGATGCGCTCGAACGCCACGGCGTGGATGCAGGTGACATCACCACCGTGATCGTGCCGGGTTGCTACGAAATTCCGCTCGCGGCGAAGAAAATGGCCGAAAGCGGCCAGTACGATGCGCTCGTCTGCATCGGCGTGCTGATCCGCGGCGGCACCATCCACTTCGACCTCATCGCCGCGGAAGCCAGCAAGGGCATCGCCAACGTGGCGTGGCAAACCGGGGTGCCGGCAGGCTTCGGCGTCATCACCACCGAAACCATCGAACAGGCGATCGAGCGCGCGGGTTCCAAGGCCGGCAACAAGGGTGAAGAGGCGGCACTCGCTGCCATCGAGATGGCTAACCTGCTGCGCGAGCTTGCGTGAAGCCGCCCCGCCGCCGGGGAGCGCGACCGATTGCGACAAGCACGACCCGTTGCAACGAGCACGACCGGTTGCAACTGGTTCGATTGTCTGCCCGGGGCCGCCGGGTTACGGAGCGTATCGCTCCTGCCCGGCTCCATCATCAGTTACTTGACGAGCGTCGGCCCGGTGCGTTTCACGTCGCGCCCGAGCTTGTAGAATTCGTCGTTGGGTAGCATGTCGAGCAACCCCGCCATGCGGTTCGACAACGCGAAGAAGGCCGCGACCGCGCCGATGTCCCAGATGTCCTCGTCGCTGAAACCATGTTCACGGAGCACGTCGAAGTCTTCGTCGGTTACCGATGCGGCATGATCGGCCACGAGCATCGCAAAGTCGAGCATCGCCAGTTGCCGCTCGGTGATTTCGGCGCGTGTGTAGTCGGTAGCCAGTTGCTCGGCAAGGCGCGGGTTCTTTTCACGAATGCGCACGATGGCGCCATGTGCGACCACACAATAGAGACAATCGTTCATGGCCGAAGTGGCCACGACGATCATCTCGCGTTCGGCCTTGGTGAGTCCGCTCTCCTTTTCCATGAGTGCATCGTGATAGTCGAAGAAGGCACGGAATTCATCCGGGCGGTGAGCCAGCACCCGAAACACGTTCGGGGTGAAGCCGGACTCCTCGGTCACCGTATCGATGCGCTCGCGGATATCCTCGGGCAGCGACTCGAGAGCCGGCACGGGGAAACGGGACTGCGGCACGTCACTCATGTTGATGTATCCCTGCCTTTTCTGATTGTTCCCATCATACCGCCTTGGCGAGCGTCTTGCCTGCGTTCGTGAACACATTGCACAATGGCTGAAGTTTATTTCCACATTCTTGAGCCTGGTTCACTGATGTGCTCTACAGCAGGTGATTTTGTGCGGTATGTTACATTTTTCGGTGCATTTTCTTCGCCCCGATGCTTGCATTTCAGTCCGGCTGTAAATACAATCAGCCAGACACCCCACCAAAGGAGACAGCAAGGAAATGGAAGAACTCACCCGTCGGCAGCAGGAAATCCTGCGCATGATCCAGTCCCACATGGAACGCACCGGGCTTCCCCCCACCCGCAACGACATCTGCGAACATTTCGGCTTTCGTTCCCCCACCGCCGCCGATGATCACCTGCGCGCACTCGATCGCAAGGGGGCCATCGAACTCATCCCCGGCGCTTCGCGCGGCATCCGCCTCATCACCGAGTTCGACGAGGAAGGCATACCGCTCGTCGGCAAGGTCGCCGCCGGCGAACCCATCATGTCGGAATCCAACATCGAGGAATACGTCTCGATCGACCCCGACCTCTTCTATCCGCATGCCGACTACCTCCTGCGCGTCAACGGCAGCAGCATGCGCGATATCGGCATCCTCGATGGCGACCTCCTCGCCGTACACTCCACCGAGCACGTCAGCAACAACCAGATCGTGGTTGCGCGCGTCAACGGCGAAGTCACCGTGAAGCGGTTTCGCCAGCGCGGCAACATCGTCACCCTGCTGCCCGAAAACAAGCAGTTCGAACCGCTGCGGGTGGATCTCCGCAAAGACGATTTCGGTATCGAAGGCGTCTACGTCGGTGTGCTCCGGCGCGATTCCTGATCACACTCTCGATGGCATCGGCACTGCCCATGACCCGGCTCATGGGCGGTCCGTATCCCTCTCGGCTCCGTGCCCGGTGAAGCGGCAACATGCAGAACGAAGCGCTCGAGCAGCTCCTGCGCGCCGAGCCCCGCCTCTGGCGTGGCGTGGCGCGCCACCATCAGGACAAGGCCATCCCCACGGGCTTTGCCGCGCTTGATCGCGCCCTGCCATCGGGTGGCTGGAGTATCGGCGGCGTCACCGAAATCCTCCATGCCAGCGACGGCATCGGCGAATTCAGCCTGTTGCTGCCGGCGTTGCGACACCTCGCCACCGAAGGTGCCTGGTGTGCACTGGTAGCCCCCCCGCACATTCCCTACGCACCGGCACTGAGCAGCGCCGGATTGTGTCTCGAACACCTGCTCGTCGTGCGCCCCCCGAACGACAGCGACGCGCTCTGGGCGGCCGAGCAGCTACTACGCTCGAACCACTTCGCGGCCGTGATCCTGTGGGCCGGAAAAGCCAGCTCGCAAAGTCAGCGACGTCTGCAACTCGCGGCCGAGGCCGGTCGCACCTGGGCCGTCACCTATCGCCCTCTGCGGGCACTCGGTGAACACTCGCCGGTGTCGCTGCGCATCGTACTCGGGCTGGTCGGCAATGCACTGAGACTCGATCTCGTCAAGGTGCGCGGCGGACGCACCACCACGTTCGACATCCCACGCCATTCCTTCGACACCTGGCAGGGTACCGCATGGCCCATCCCACCCGTTGCTTCTGCTGCCACAGCCACTTCGGCCACTTCGGCCACTTCGGCCACCATGATGTACCTCCTCGCGCCGGCATGAACTCATGAAGCGCTGGCTGGCCCTCTCCTTTCCGCGTCTTGCCATCGAGTGCGATGCCGCGGCCTGCATCAGCAACGACGCCACCGCCATCATCGAGGAAGCACGCGGTCGGCGGGTGTTGCTTGCCTGCAACGATGCCGCGCTCGCTGCCGGGCTTCACACCGGCCAGAGCCTCAACGAGGCTTATGCACTGGTACCGGCATTGATGGTGCGCGAACACGATGCCGCGGTTACCACCGGACACCTCGAGAAGCTCGCTCTCTGGGCCATGCAGTATTCTTCCGAGGTCGCCATCGAAGCACCCGGGGCGCTTCTTCTCGAAGTAGCCGCCAGCGAACGCCTGTTCGGCAACGCCGAGGCACTCCTGGCACGCATCCACCACCACACCCGGCGTCGTGGTCTGACGCTCCATGCCGCGGTCGCACCCACGCCTTCCGCCGCGCTGCTCCTTGCCGGCGCCACGGGGCAGGCTCCAGCAACGGCAACGCCCATCATTCTCGATTCCCACGCGGCTCTCGTCACAACACTCGATGCCCTGCCCGTCAGCGCATTGCCACTCGACGACTTCACTCTCAAGGGCCTCCGTCAATCCGGCATCCGCCAGCTTTCGGAGCTTCGTGCCCTGCCGATGTCGGCACTGACGCGGCGCTTCGGCCAGTCGCTGGCCGACATGCTCTACCGCCTCGACGGCCGTCTGCCCGACCCACGCAACTGCATCACACCCCCCGAACACTTCGAGGAAACGCTGGATCTGCCCGTCGAAACCCACGATACCGGCGCACTGGAATTCGTCCTCAAACGCCTCTTCGATGCTCTCGAAGGCTTTCTGCGCCAGCGCGACGCCGGTGTCGGCAAGCTCGTTCTCCGGCTCTTCCACCAGCGCGGCCCTGCCACGCGGCTCACACTGCGCTTTCTCGATGCCCACGCCGACAGTCATCATTTGCTGCGCGTGGCGCGCGCGCGTCTCGGCGAAAAACGCCTCGATGAGCCAGTCACGGCCCTTGGGCTCGAAGCCCGTGAATTCGCCAGCGTCAGCCAGAGCCGGCGCGACCTCTTCCAGCACGCCGAAGGCGACCGGAGTGACCTCGAAACCGTACTCGACAGGCTCGCGGCACGACTCGGCCCGGACGCACTCTTCATGGCCACGGCGCACGACGATCACCGACCGGAAATGGCCTGTCAGAAAACGCTGCTGTTGCCGCCGGGCAAGGTCGGCAACTGGCCGACAAGACCCGTATGGCTGCTCGCCGAACCCCAGCCGCTCACCGAAGCCGTGACCCTCGAAACTCCGCCCGAGCGCATCGAGAACGGCTGGTGGAGCAGCGACGACGTACGCCGCGACTACTTCATCGCCCGCCACGCCGACGGCCGGTATTTCTGGGTATTCCGCCAGCGCCGGGCGCCGGGAAACCTGTGGTTGCACGGGGTGTTTGCCTGAGGCTCGCGTCAGGGTCATCACGACAGGACATCGACAAGGCATCAAGGACACCGCCTCGCCGCCGCTAATCTCTCGAGAGAATTCACGCCTCCAGAGAGACACGCCCGACGGCGAGACGCGCGCATGCCCACACATCCCACTCAGGACAAGACGAAACTGCTCGTCGGCGTCGGTTTCTTTGCCGTCTTTGCACTCATGATTGCCGTGACCTGGCTGTCGATGTCGACGCTGCACGCGATCAACACGAGCATGGGCGATCTCGTCAGGAACACCCAGTCGAAAACCGACAGCGCCTATCAGATGCGCGATCTGATCCGGCAGCGCTCGCAGGTAATGATCGAGCTCATGAACACCGAGGACGACGCCGCACAACAGCGTGAACTCGAACGCTTCGTGCAGCAATCGAATCGCTACCGAGCGCTCGAGGAAGAGCTGCGCACGCTCCGTTCGAACCCGGATGAACTCGCCATACTCGACAGGATTCGCGTCTCGGACGAACGCGTACAGATGCTCTACGACGAGGCACTGGCCACGGTTTTCGTCGACCGTGGCGACACCCCGGCCCTGAAGAAGTCCATCAACGAGATCCGCCTCAAGGAACTTGTGCTGCTGAACGATCTCAACACCCTCGTACTGTACGAGCGAGAGCTTGCAGGAGCGGCCGTTGCCCGCAACCAGCAGAGTTACGCCAAGGTGCAGACGACACTTGTATGGATGCTGACAACTGCGTTTTCGTTCTCGATGATCATCGCGGCCATGATCATCGCCCGTGTCAGTGTGGCCAACAAGCGCATCTCCCACCTTGCCACCCACGACGACCTCACGGGCCTTCACAACCGCCGTTCCTTCGAGCGTCACCTCAAGCATACGCTGCATGTTGCCGGTCGCAGTCAGCAGGCCTACGGACTCCTCTACATCGATCTCGACCGCTTCAAGATCGTCAACGACACCTGTGGCCACCACGCGGGTGATCAGCTTCTGAAGGATCTGACCACCGCCATGGGCAAACGCCTCCGCAAGGGAGACATCCTTGCCCGGGTGGGTGGCGACGAGTTCGCGATCATTGCCGAAGCAACGAGCTTCCGGGACATCTGCCTTCTTGCCGAGGAACTCCGGAAACTCGTGGCGGAATTCGAGTTCCACTACGCCGGGCAGGTGTTTCACGTCAGTCTCAGCATCGGTGTCACACCCATCGACGGCAACGGAGAAGGCATCGACGTCGTTCTTGCCGAAGCCGACTCCGCCTGCTACGTGGCCAAGGAAACCGGGCGCAATCGCATCAACATCACCGACGCGCAGAACGACAATCTTGCGCTCTACAAAAACAGCATTGCCGGCGTTCAGAGCATACGAAATGCCCTCCGCGACGAGCGCCTGACCTTGTATTTCCAACCTGTTTTCGATATCAGCGGCAAGCTGAAACGCATGACGCATTGCGAGGTGCTGTTGCGCATCATCGGCGAGGACGGACGACTGTCTTCACCTTCAACCGTCATACCCATAGCCGAGAAGTTCAACCTCATGGCCGACATCGATCGCTGGGTCTTCGATCAGGTGATCACCTGGCTTGCCGACCACCACGGCAAATACAGGCTGCCGATGCTCATGCTCAATCTCTCGACACGCTCGGCGCTCGACAGTGAACTGAACGATCACATTCTCGAGCAACTCGCGCGAAGCGACATCGATGCGTCATGCCTTGCCTTCGAAATCGCCACCTCGGCACTCACGAACAATCCCGAGCAGTCGCTGCATTTCTTCAGTGGCGTCCGTGCCCTCGGCAGTTCCATCGTGCTCGAAGACATCGGCACCGGGCTGTCGCGCCTCAACACCCTGAAGGAATTGCAGGCGGATTACCTGAAGATCGGTGAATCGTTACTGAACGACGCCAGCGAACACGAGGTCGATCGGGAGAACGGCTTGCGCATGCCTGCGCCACTGAAACAGCTTGTGGACGAGCTGGATCCCCTGCAGGAATACGACGGCAGTAACCGCCACGCAGCCTGACCCAACTGCAGAAGCGGCGCGCGGTCTCGCAAGCGACGGAGACGCCTGACGAGAGCCAGGCTTCGGCAGTGTGAGCGTGTTCACAGAAACCGGCATTTTCCGATTCACGTGAATCGTTTTTCGTCTCGGAAGCGTGACCGGCATCACAGGAACCGGCCTTCTTCAACGGTTCGCGTGAACCGTTTTCGTCGGCGTGGTCCATTGTCTGCCGCTCCGGCTCCGGCAGCGCGACAGCATCAGGCGTCTGCGGCGCCGAGCCAGCTGGGAGCCGAAGTTCCTGCATACGGCGCTCGCAACGAGCGACTGACCGCCCGGCCCCCGAAACACCGAGCGTACCGGTGGCGGTTTCTTCACCCACAACCAGGGTCATCACCCACAGCCAGGGTCATCAGTCAGGTCGCCTCGCAGCAATCCCAGCCAGCAACCACCTCAGAAGCTGATCACCGCAGCTTCGGAAGTTGCGGTGCCCGGGCTTTCGGAAAATCGCCGAGATCTCCGATGCCGTCACGTCACCACCACCCGAACTGACGAGAGCCTCGACGTCCTCGGAGCGGAGTTCCAGCGCGATGCGAAGCTGCTTGGCGATGCGGTTGTTGTCGATGGCAGATGCCGGCACGTGTGGAGGCATGTCATCACGCGCACCACGACGCTGCACGATCAGCCCGGCAAGGAGCGCGTCGATCGCTTCGGCAGGACAGGGTTCGGCCGCCACGTCATCACTTTTCAGACGCCAGCCCGTAACCATCTCCGGTGACGGATCCGAGGGAAAATTGCCGAGCCTCATCAGACGCACGCTGGCAGCATCATCGAGTGACAATGCATAACGGAGGCGGCGGAAAAGATCATTGTTGTCCATCGAGTGAGAAGAAATCGAGATGTGGTGTTGATGTCGGCATGACGCATGTTGGTCATTCTGCATGGTGCGGTTGTCCGTCGGGAAACATTTGTCAACAATGCACTCCGAACCTGTCGTTCCGCCGCGCGTCTGCCGGTGATAATATCGGGAAGATGACCTCCACTATCATGCCCGAATTGCTCGACGACGAAGCAGGCAGCCCCTGGCCCTGGCTGCTCGCCGTTGCCTCGGGTATCGGTCTGCTGGCACTGAGCTGGCAACAGGTAAGAGCCATTCCGGCTTCACTCGAACATCAGGCCGCAACCATTGCCACCAGACACGGTTTTCATGAACTCTCGCTGTCGGTCAGCGGCCGCGATCTTGACATCAGCGGCATTCTTCCGGCCGACGCCGACCGCAGTTCCGTTCTCGAAGAACTCAAGGCCATACCCGGCATGCGCGTGGTCAGGAGTGACATCTCCCTCCACGACCCTGCAGCAGCGGCAGAGGCAAGACTCGCCGACTTTCGCAAGGCTCTCTCGGGCATCGACACCCGCGCCATCGCCTTTGAACCGGGCAGTTCCTCGTTTACCGATGGCAGTGCCGACGCACTTGCCGCCGTGGCCGATCTCCTCCTGGCCAACCCCGATTTTCGTGTACGCATTGCCGGTCATACCGACAACACCGGACGCTCGGAAGTGAACCTGCGCATCAGCCGTGAGCGCGCCGATGCCGTGCTGCACTGGTTGCAGTCGCGCGGCGTGCGCTCGTCCCAGATGATTACACAGGGGCTCGGGCAGACCAGACCGATTGCCGACAACGCCACCAAAGAAGGCCGTGCCCTGAACCGGCGTATCGAATTCACCTACATCGACTGACGACAAAGGCGCACCGGCACCCTCACACGGCAGACCGGTTGCGCCGATCGTGTAGTACGAAGAGAGAGCATCATGGCTTATCTGCTGACGCAAATGATCTTTGCCCTCGGGCTTGCCGCGGTATTCGGTGGCGCGGTTGGCTGGCTGCTGCATCGCTCGCGTGCCAATGCTGACAAGGCAGCGCTCCGACAGATCATCCACCAGCAGCAGGGCCAGATGGAGCAGGCACGCTCGGAGGTCGCCATGCTGGCAGACGACTTCAACGACCTCAAGGAGCAGTCGCGGCTGGAAATCGCTGCGCTGCAACAGGAAAACAGGCGCATTCCACCTCTCGAAACCAACCTCGAGAAAAGCCAGCTCATGGTACGCCAGATGATCCAGAAGCATGAGGTACAACTGGCCGAAGTCACACGCGAGCGCGATCAGCTGAGCGCGCGTATCGAGTCAGGCAGGGACCATGAAAGGATGACCGAAAAACTGACTCTGGAGCTTGCCGAGGAACGTCGTCAGCACCGCCTGCTGCAGGCACGAATCAGGAACGGTGCCGAGACCGGCAGCAGCACCGCGCGCTTGGCGCCTTCAGCCTTTGCCAGCGCCACCGCGCGCTCGACCGCCCCCTTGTGACCCGAAACCACGACCTGGGTCGGGTCATTGTCGTTGGCGGCCTGACAGACCTCGCCTTCGGCGGCCTGTTTTGCGATGCGGGCGGCCTTGTCGTAGTCCAGCCCGAGAAGGGCGGCCATCGCCCCTTCGCCCACCGGCACCGCTTCCTGCATCGCCTCGCCGCGCAGGCGCAGCAGCCGGGCGGTATCGGCCAGCGACAGCGCACCCGCTGCGGCCAGGGCCGAATATTCGCCGAGCGAATGGCCGGCAACAAAGGCGGCGGCGTCTATGCCGACCCCTTCGGCCTCCAGCGCGCGCATCGCCGCAAGCGACGTGGCCATCAGCGCCGGCTGGGCGTTCCGGGTCAGGGTCAGCGTGT
>PDWJ01005175.1_pt1 | contig 10889 bp, 1 predicted proteins | sample 1430881 | NCBI WGS metagenome assembly PDWJ01 (sample SAMN01162460, study PRJNA174530) | Oral metagenome, whole genome shotgun sequencing project. | biome: Marine environment; feature: Marine mammal; material: Swab sample of the gingival sulcus; isolation source: swab sample of gingival sulcus... | reverse complement strand
TTCAATATTCTCATCGGTGACCTGTTCAGGCTTTATAACGGAGAACCGCTGGAACCGATTTCCATTTCCTTCAGGGACTATGTCATGGCAGAAAAATCTCTCCAGGACACCCAAGGATACAAAAAAGCCTTGGCTTATTGGGCAGAGCGGGATCTTCCCCCTGCACCAAATCTTCCTTTGGCCGTACATCCGGGCCGGATTGAAAACCCTGAATTTGTCCGCCGGCATGCACGACTGAAAAAATCCGAGTGGGACAGTCTCAGACAACGGGGAACCCAGGCTGGGTTGACGCCTTCCATGATCTTGCTGGCCGCTTTTGCAGAAATCTTCCGGTATTGGTCAAGATCTCCTGAATTTACCATTGTTCTGTCCCTGTTTAATCGACAGCCCCTTCATCCGGAAGTTGAAAAGCTGGCAGGAGACTTTACCTCTTTGATTCTGCTGGCTGTTGCGGAAAAGGAAAATTCAACATTTGAAGAACGGGCCCAGATGCTGCAACAACAATTGTGGAAGGATATGGAGCATCGAATCGTTTCTGGTGTCCAGGCAGTACGCCAGATGAGCCATACCAAAAATTCTTCAGCAATGACCTTCCCGGTGGTGTTTACCAGCGCCCTGCCTTATACCGACGGAGAAGCATTCAGCCTGTCCGAACATATACCATTTGAAGTGAATTATTGCATATCCCAGACACCTCAGGTCTGGATAGACCACCAGGTAACGGAAAAAGACGGAGAATTGGTTTTGATCTGGGATGTGGTAGAAGAATTATTCCCCAAAGATGTTCTGGACGACATGTTTACCACCTATGTATCCTTGCTTAAACTCCTTATCCAGCAGCCTTCTTCATGGGGACAAACACAGTTTGATCTCCTGCCGGAATCCCAGCTTGCTGTCAGGGAATCGGTCAACGCCACACAGGCACCTGTAAGTAACCAGTTGCTTCACGCCATGTTCTTTGAACAGGCCGATCAGAACCCTGACCGTGAAGCTCTGGTTACAAGTGAAAAACGTATGACTTACAGGGAATTGGCGCTTCGGGCCGAACAAATCGGACAATACCTGATATCCCATAATGTTCACCCAAACGAACTGGTGGCTGTGGTCATGGAAAAAGGATGGGAACAGGTGGTGGCTGTTCTGGGCATATTGTGGGCCGGGGCCGCCTACCTGCCAATAAGTGCTTCCATGCCCAGAGCCAGACGTGACAAAATTCTGGAAAACGGCCAGGTGAACACCGTTCTTACCCAATCCCGGTTCCTTGAAATTTTTGACTGGCCAGAAGCCGTTCAATGTCTTGCTGTTGATCAGGCTGGTTTCTCTTCGGAAAGAATACCGTTCCAGCCGACCCAAAAATCCACGGATCTGGCCTATGTGATCTACACATCCGGATCCACCGGTGATCCCAAGGGTGTAATGATTGATCACAGGGGCGCTGTCAATACCATTTGCGACATCAACCGCCGATTCAACATCAATCATCAGGACTGCATTCTTGGGCTTGCCGAATTGAGCTTTGACCTGTCCGTCTATGACATTTTTGGCATTCTTGGGCTTGGAGCAAAACTGGTTATTCCCGATGTCATCCATGCCAAGGATCCAAGCCACTGGCTTACATGGATGGATAAAGAAGCCATAACCATTTGGAATTCTGTCCCCCAGCACATGCAGATGCTAATGGAGTTTGTATCCGGGAAAACCAGCCCTCTGCCAGATTCCCTTCGCCTGGTGCTTCTCAGCGGCGACTGGATCCCCCTTGACCTGCCAGAAAAAATTCGTACCCACTTTCCCCATGCCCAAGTCATTAGTCTTGGAGGAGCTACCGAAGCTTCCATCTGGTCCATTCTTTACCCCATAGAACACGTGAACCCTCAATGGAAAAGCATTCCCTATGGCCGTCCCATGGACAACCAGCAATTTTATGTTCTCAACAAAGATATGAGTCCCTGTCCAGATTGGGTGATTGGTGACCTTTATATTGGTGGTATCGGCCTTGCAAAAGGTTATCGGGGGGATAAAGAAAAAACCGATGCCAGTTTTATACATCATCCTGTTACTGGAATTCCCCTCTATCGTACCGGCGACATGGGACGGTTCTTACCAAACGGAAATATTGAGTTTCAAGGAAGGGGAGACTTTCAGGTCAAAATACTGGGCCATCGTATTGAACTGGGTGAAATTGAAGCCGTTCTAAAAAGGCATCACAGGGTCAAGGATGCCCTAGTTTCGATATATGAAGATGGTTCCGGTAATAAACATCTGGCAGGGTACCTGGTGACGGGCAATTCTACTAAAGATACCCCTGATAACAAAAACAGCGATGCAGATAACGATTTGACTCTGTCTGATTGGGAGTCTTTAGGCAATGTCGAAAACCTTTTAATTGATCCAATGGAACGGCTGGAATTTAAGATGAGAAAGCCTGGTGTCCGACGGACAAAACACAAAGGCCAATACATAGACATACCGGGGCTTAAACTGGATACTGCATTAATGAATCGATATTCCCAGCGTCTGACTTACCGCAAGTTTGAGACAGATCGAATTGAGCTGACTGATATTCAATCGTTTCTGCGGAATCTATCAGCGGTTCAGGTGCCTGAATATCCGTTCCCAAAATATCAATACGGTTCTGCAGGAGGCCTTTATCCCGTCCAGGTCTACTTTTATTTCAAACCCAACCGGGTAGGAAGAGTTGCAGAGGGCATATATTATTTTAATCCGTTGGATAATATTCTTGAACGAATATCAGGTGATCGCATCCATAATAATATCGTCAGTAGTGGCAATGTTCGCATATTTGATCAGGCAGCTTTTGCCGTTTTTATGATTGCGGATTTGGATGCGATTATTCCGATTTACGGTGACTATTCAAGGAAGTTCTGCTTACTGGAAGCTGGCGTAATGACCCAACTGATGGAAACGACCTGCTTCGAAAACGGAATCGGCCTCTGTCAAATTGGGGTTCTGGATTTTTGTCAAATAGCACACTTGTTTAAGCTAAAACCGAATCAGGAATTCATACATTGCCTGTTTGGTGGAAAAGTTACCCAACCGTCTGGATGGACATTCCTAGATGAGATATCCCAAGACTATGTACGCTCGGTGAAGGCTTCCGGGGAAAAAGAACAACGGATAAAAGATGTGAATGATTATCTGGCAGCCAGGTTACCGGGCTATATGATCCCCGCATTTTTAATGGAACTGGAGAAACTGCCCCTAGGGGCAAACGGAAAGGTAGATCGCAAGGCTCTCCCCAAACCTAGTCTGGACTCCTCCCAGACCATAGGCAAAGGTTCTACTCCTATTACACTGACAGAAAAGAAACTTGCTCAGATTTGGCAGAAATTGTTTGATCTTGAAACGGTTTTAACCCAAGACAATTTTTTTAAACTCGGCGGTGATTCATTATTGGCCGTTCGGTTGGTAACAGAAATGCACAAGGAAATTGGGGTGAAACTCTCCATAGCAGAACTCTATGCCAATCCGGACATTGCTGGCTTATCTGCGCTCATCCAGAAAGAATCAAATAAACCGGAAACCAGGGACAATGAGTGCGTCTCTTATCCCTTGATTGTTCCTGACAAAGATGATCCGTACGGCCCATTTCCCCTGACATATATCCAGGAGGCTTATTGGATAGGTCGAAACAAGGATTTTGAACTGGGGAACGTATCTACTCATTTTTATATAGAAATTGATAGTGACGAGCTGGATATAAAACGACTAAACATGGCATGGCAAAAGGTACTTGAACGGCACGAGATGCTGCGGTCGTTGATTCTGCCGGACGGAACCCAGAAGATTTTGAAGAAGGTGCCTTTCTATGAGTTCCAGATCCATGACATGTCCCCGGATAGTGAGGATGAGGCCAAGATAAAGCTTTCCGCCATCCGCGAGAAAATGTCTCATCAGGTAATGCCCTTTGATGTATGGCCCTTATTCGACATCCAAGTATCTATTCTTCCAGGCGGCAGTATCAGACTTCATATCAGTTGTGATGCTTTGGTTGCAGATGCCTGGAGCTATTTTACTATTATCAACGACTGGCAGACATTTTACGAAAATGACAACGCTCAGTTGGAATCCCTTAATATTTCTTTCAGAGATTATGTCATTGCTGAAAAACGACTTGAAGGTACGCCTCTTCATGAGCGTGATAAACAATACTGGACAGAGCGTCTCCCTTCTTTGCCGCCTGCCCCTGAACTGCCTCTTGCTAAAAATCCTGCCGAGATAGAGAAGGCTCATTTTGAACGTCGCAGCTATATCTTACCAAGTGCTGACTGGGAACGGTTTAAAACAATAACTAAAAATAACGGGTTGACACCGTCTGGTGCTCTCGTGGGGGTGTATGCCGAAATATTGAATAAGTGGAGTAAAACCGATCAGTTCTGCATCAATCTGACAATGTTTAACCGCCTGCCCCTTCACCCTCAGGTAAATTTGCTAGTGGGAGATTTTACTTCACTTGTTATCCTTGAGGTGGACCAATCCGGCCCTCCGGGTTTTCTGCATCGGGCATCAAAAATACAGGACCAGTTGTGGCGAGATCTGGATCACAGGCATTATAATGGGGTCCAGGTGTTACGCGATATTGCAAGGTACAGGGGAGAATTTAAAAAATCAACCATGCCCGTGGTTTTCACAAGCGCACTGAATCTGGATCCCTTAAAGGAGAATGCACAGGGTGTCGGCAGTTTGGGAACTTGGGTTTATGGCATTTCCCAGACACCTCAAGTCTGGCTGGATCACCAAGTAGTTGAGCAGGATGGTGGATTAATGGTAATCTGGGACGCCGTGGAGGAATTGTTTCCACCGGGAATGTTAGATGACATGTTCGCGGCCTATTGTAATCTTCTCAAGGAATTGGCTCGTAGCGATGAGATGTGGAAAGCACAGGTTCCTCCCCCTATCCCTGAGGAGCAGCTGAAAAAAAGAATAGCGGTGAACGATACGGATTTACCTGTTCCCTCTAGTGGTATGCTTCATGGTTTTTTCGAGAAACAGGTCGTTGAACAACCGGACCAGCTTGCAGTAATCTCCGAAGAAAACATGCTGACCTACAAACAATTACAGGTATATGCAAACACCCTTGCCCATACACTATTAAATGAAGGTGTGAAGCCCAATACCCTAGTGGTCGTTTTTATGGACAAAGGATGGGAGCAGATAGTAGGAACGCTGGCGATTCTCAAAGCTGGTGCCGCCTATCTGCCCGTGGACCCTGAAACACCCAGGGACAGGTTCGTTTATCTACTGGAAAATAGTGAGGCACGGGTAATTCTAACCCAATCCTGGCTCAAAGTCCACGAAGTGCTTCCCGGACACATTGTCAGGATAGATGTTGATCGAATCAAGCCCTTGGATTTGGCTGATTCCCTACCCATAGACTCTGCCGGGCCTGATGACTTGGCATATGTAATCTATACATCTGGATCGACAGGGCTGCCAAAAGGCGTAATGATTAGCCACCAGAGTGCAGTAAACACAATTCTTGATCTCAACCTCAGATTTGAAATTGGTCCAGAGGACAGGGTGCTTGCTCTGGCAAATCTTAACTTTGATCTTTCGGTGTACGACATCTTTGGGACTCTTGCTGCCGGAGCAGCCATTGTATTGCCGAATGCCGATAAAGCCCGGAATCCGGATCATTGGCTGGGCTTGATCCAAACCCGTAATGTCACCATATGGAATTCGGCCCCGGCCTTGATGCAGATGCTCATTGACTATATCAATACTGAAAACCAGGATGGATCAGATTCGCTCCGCTTGGTCTGGCTTAGTGGAGACTGGATTCCTTTAGATTTACCAGATACCATCAGAAATGCATTCAGAAAGACAAAAGTTATCGGTCTTGGCGGGGCAACAGAGGCATCAATCTGGTCAAATCTGTATCCGATTCATCAAGTTGACCCGTCATGGAAAAGTATTCCGTACGGTAAGCCCATGACCAATCAACATCTTTATGTACTGGATAATTTGATGCATGACTGCCCTGACTGGGTCACCGGGGATCTGTATATCGGAGGCACGGGTGTAGCTCAGGGCTATTGGAAGGATGAGGTAAAAACAACATCCAGTTTCAGTATTCATCCCAGAACCGGCGAACCATTATATAAAACCGGAGATCTGGCCCGATACCTGCCAGACGGAAATGTCGAATTTCAGGGAAGAGAAGACTTCCAGATCAAAATAAGGGGGTACCGGATAGAATTAGGAGAAATCGAAGCGGTGCTGGAAGAATCGGATCTGGTACAAGAAGCCGTTGTTGTGCCCGATGGAAAGAATGAGAATAATCTGGGTGCAGCAGTAATTCTTAAAGAAGGACTTTCTCTGGGCAGACAAGAGACGCTGGAAAACATTCAGGCTCATCTCGGTACAAAACTGCCTAAATATATGATTCCCCATAAATTGATCTCATTGGACGCCCTGCCCCTGAATCATAATGGAAAAGTGGATAGAAAATTTGTTAAAAAGCAATTAGAAGTCCTGCAGGAAACATCTTCTCCCTATTCCCCACCCAGCGGGGATTTGGAAATTCAGATTGCTAGTGTCTGGAGTGAGGTACTTGAAATCGAAAATCCGTCACGGTTTGATGATTTTTTTCTGATGGGCGGGGATAGTCTGAAAGCAATCAGTCTGATCAGAAAACTGTCTGTTAAAAATATTTCCTCTCAGAATTTATCGCTTCGGGTTCTTTTTGCCAACCCAACCATTGAAACTCTCGCCAACCAGATCACACACCAACGGCAAAAAGAGAATATCAGTCAACTGACTGAATCTAATATGGAAACAGGAGTCATATAAAAATGAAAGTCCAGGAGCTAATATCAAAATATGATATATTGGGTGTTCAATTGTGGTTAGAAAACGGTCAACTCAACTACAAGGCTCCTCCCGAGGTGTTGAATGAGACACGTATAGCCGAGTTACGAGCCCATAAAGAAGCTTTGATCGAATATATCAAGGCCTGCGAGACTGCATCCGTCACTCCGGACTGGAATAATGAACATGCCTCTTTTCCGTTGACCGACATTCAATCCGCTTATCTGATTGGACGGGGAAAAGAATATGAACTGGGGGGTGTGGGATGTCATGCCTATTTTGAACTAACACTTCCTGTAATTGACATTAAACGTATGGAAAAAGCGTGGCACAAACTGATTCGGCGGCACGGAATGTTGCGGGCTGTAATAAATCCGGAAGGCTATCAACAGGTACTTACCAATGTTGAAATTCGGCCGTTGCTATACCAGCACCTAACTAGTGTGGATAATGCTGAGATTCAAAATTGTATTGAAAGGATCAGAAAAGAATTCTCTTCCAGAATTTATTCACCTGGAAAATGGCCATTGTATGAATTGCGTGCCACCATAACAGACAATTACAGCATCCTGCATTTATCCATTGATATGCTGGTTGCCGATAGCCTTAGTATCCAAAGAATTTTGATGGAACTATGGCAGTTATATCATAATCCTGCCACTCCACTTCCCGAACTGGAAATCAGTTTTAGGGATGTGGTGCTATTTGCAAGACGTCGGGCAGACATCTCTTCCATTGCCATTCGAAAACAACAGGATCAGGAATACTGGATTGGAAGAATCCCTAAAATGCCCGGGCCTGCAACCCTTCCCGTACAAACCAAACCCACTAACAATGATGCAGTAGAATTTGAGCGTCATTCTATCACACTATCCCAGGATAAATGGACTCAGTTTTGCGTCCGGGCAAGGCAGAAAAAAATTACACCCTCCTGCGCCGTATTATCTGCTTATGCTGAAATAATTGCCAGGTGGGCAAATAGTTGCGATTTTTGTCTCAGTATAACAGTATTGGATCGTGAGGAAATTCATGATCAGATTAATCTGATCGTCGGCGATTTCTCCTCAACTAATATTCTGGAAGTCCGCCTTGACTATGAGAAGACATTTTTGATGCGGACTTTGGAAATTCAGAATCGTCTCTGGGAAGATTTGGATCACAAGCGCTTCTCAGGTGTTGAGGTGTTGCGCGAAATGAACCGCCGCAGTTCCACCGGAACCATATTAATTCCACTTGTTTTTACCAGTACCATAGGACTTATGAGCAATGAGGATATTAGTGGAGATGGAGGATTTCTCAGAGACGTTGGCATTTCCTATGGCTTGACTCAGACGCCTCAAGTGTGGATCGATTGCCAAGCTTCAGACTGGTCGGGCCAACTAAAAATCAACTGGGATGTAAGAAAGGGAATTTTTCCAGATGGATTGATCAAAAATATGTTTTCGGCATTTAAAAAATTGCTCAATGACTTGGTAGAAGATGACGCTATTTACCAAAACAGATTCGTGGTACCATCGGAGCAACGGACAGAATTCGGAAGGATACCAGCAGGGCATGCTGATCAACGGCTTAGTGGAGGTGTGTTGCACCAAAAATTCTGGGATACGGTGGCCAAGAGTCCGGATGACTTGGCTATAGTTACAGGCGACAACAACAGGGTTACATATGGTCAACTGGCGGCCAAGGCAAGAATGGTATATCAGGCGCTGTTAGATAAGGGAGCCCAAGAAGGCCATGTCGTTGCAATCAGGACGGATTCAGAGATTGAACATGTTGCTTGTGTGCTGGGGATCCTTTCGGCAGGATGCACCTTTGTCACGATTGAAAGCACGTGGTCTGATTCCCGTCGTGACTCAGTATTTAAAACATCATCGATAAAATTTGTTGTCTATGGTTCCCTAATTACCGAAAAAATCGAAATTGATTCCGTTGTTGATATAGAATTAGGGGGGCTTAACCCGAACAACAGTACCGCATTGCCCTCAATGGATGCCCATCCCGACCTTCCGGCGGTCATCCTATACACATCCGGGAAGGCAAACGGTGTGGTGGTCTCACATGCCTCTGCATCAAATACAATTTTTGCCGTCAACAAAAAATTTAATATCAGCCCAAAAGATAGTCTGCTAACTCTTGCCCGTCTAAGCGACGACGTTTTTATATATGAGATGTTTGCCATGTTTGCCGTGGGCGGGGCACTGGTTTTCCCCAACAGAAATGAGACTCTTGGCATGACTGGGGTAAAAAGCTGCCTGATGAAACATAAGATCACCATTTTAAGCTTAAGTTGGGCCAACATATGCCTGCTTTTGTCTGGGGATGAACCGATAACCCATCAGACTTCGCTGCCGACGCCCAGGCTGATCTTGTGTTCAAAAGGTCGAGCCAAGCTAAATGCACTAAAGGCGTTATTAGGGCATTATCCAAGTGCAACATTGGCGGTTCTTGGAGGATGGATTGAGTCCGGAACCTGGAACAGTATGAATATTATTGACCCAGCCCATGAGAACATTCCAAGTATAGCCTTGGGAATACCTTTTGAAAATCAATTGTTTTATGTCCTGGATAATGCGGGTAAGAATTGCCCTTACTGGACCATAGGAGACTTATACATTGGAGGGAATACCCTTGCTTCAGGCTTCACCGGGGAAGCTGGCAGCCGAGAGCCGTTTATTCATCATGCCGAAGTCAAGGTAAGTCTGTTTGATACAGGGTGTCTGGCAAGAGTAAGACCTGACGGGGTATATGAACTTCTGGGTTACCGGGAGGATGTGCCGTTCATCAATGGAAAATTTGTTGATCTGGTAGAAATTGAAAACCAGATTGAAAGCCATCCTGCTGTTTTTTTCTCTGTGGTTCTATGCTCAGAGAGTGAAACGGAGTATAAGCTAACGGCATTTGTGGAACCCCGAAAACGGGACTCGGCAGTAGTTGGTCTGTCCACTGAGGATCTCCTTCTCAACAAGGTATGTATCAGTGCGGGTGAAAAGGCGATCCATTCAATAGACATACCCCTGTTCCAAAGGTTTATGGGTATCATAGATGAAATGACCATTTTGGATATGATCGGCACGTTCCAGAATGCAGGCCTGTTTCAAGAAACTGGCCAAGAATACACCATTTCGTATATTCATGAAGCTATGCACGTTGTTCCCAAATATCACTACCTGATGAGACGCTGGCTCCGCGCGCTGTGTCAGGAAGACATTCTGCAGGTGTGCCAAGCCGAATCAAACGACGCAACCTATAGTTTAAGCAAAACAGTAGAAAAAGACAGAGCAGATTTTTTGTGGGCAGAATTAGAAATCATCAATAAGACCATGGACTATGGTACTGAAATTTTGGATTTTCATCGGGACTGCAGAGAGCATCTGACAGAATTATTAAATGGTGAAGCGAATATTTTAAACTTTTTTTTCCCTGAAGGACGTCTGGAACGCGCCATTTCCGCTTATGGTGATAACCTTGTCAGCAGGTACCTGAATCAGGTGATTATCGAAGGTGTGGTCACTCTGGTGCAAGCACATCATGAACAAGGGAAACGGCAGCCGATCAAAATACTGGAAATAGGTGGTGGTGTTGCAGGTCTTACAAGGACACTAGCGCCCATTTTGGCAGGGCTCAAGATATCGGTGGATTATCTGTTTACAGACGTTTCCCAGTTTTTCTTAAATGAAGCCCGGTCCAGATTCAAATCCTATCCATGGATACGATACGGGTTGTTTGATATTAACAAGCCGTATTGGGAGCAAGGATTAACCGCTTTTTCCTATGATATCATATTGTCTTCAAACGTGTTACACAACGCCGTTCATTGTCCTAGTGTTTTATCTTCCATCAAAGAGCTGATGTCTTCGCAAGGTGCTTTCTTGGTTGTGGATGCCATGGAAAGAAACACGCTGCTTACATCCTTTGAATTTGAAGAGGGACTTACCGATTTTAAGGATATCAGGGCGGAAAAAGGTAAGCGCTTAAGGAACCCCTTCTACAAACCCGTAGCGAGACATGAGAAGATGAGCCATCTTTAAAATTAGCGGAGGTTCATCATATGTCAAAATCAA
>PDWJ01005173.1_pt1 | contig 10891 bp, 7 predicted proteins | sample 1430881 | NCBI WGS metagenome assembly PDWJ01 (sample SAMN01162460, study PRJNA174530) | Oral metagenome, whole genome shotgun sequencing project. | biome: Marine environment; feature: Marine mammal; material: Swab sample of the gingival sulcus; isolation source: swab sample of gingival sulcus... | reverse complement strand
GGCGGACTGGGGCTTAATCTGACTGCGGCAGATTATGTCATCCATATGGATCCATGGTGGAATCCAGCTATTGAAGACCAGGCATCCGACCGCGCCCATCGAATCGGCCAAACCCGCCCGGTTACGATTTATCGTCTGGTGTGTAAAGACACCATCGAGGAAAAAATCGTCAAACTTCATCAGGAAAAAAGAGATCTTGCAGGGAGCCTGCTTGAAGGTACAGATCTCAGTGCAAAACTAACCTCTGAGGATTTACTTGATCTTATCAGAACCAGATAACCACGGTAGTCGTTACTGAAAAGGAAACACTGCCGTAAACAATGTAGAAGACAAAAAAAGGGAATTACAGTAAAAAATCTGTAATCCCCTTCAAACTATTGGTGGAGCTAACCGGGATCGAACCGGTGACCTCTTGACTGCCAGTCAAGCGCTCTCCCAGCTGAGCTATAGCCCCTTTTAATTTCCGCCTGCTGAAAGCACGGTATGAATACCAGGGTTTAAAATCTGTGTCAATAAAAATAATATAAAGTCTGTTTTCTTCCTCCCATATTTGTTGCTTATGGGAGAATGGTTTGTTATCTTTGGCAGTTCTGATAAAAGCGAGGAATTATACTCCTCCTTTTTGTCTTCTCTCATCCTGCATTTGCATGTTATCCGATTAATTTGCCGGGATTACTTAATATTGAACATACCAAAGAAAGCTATCTAGCCTAAGGATTTTTTATGTATTCACCTTTTAATTTTCTATTTGGTTGGTTATCAAACGACCTCGCCATTGACCTTGGTACCGCGAATACTGTTTTATACGTAAAGGGTAAGGGAATTGTTCTCAGAGAACCTTCTGTTGTTGCTGTCCGCCAGGACGGACGTATGAACAAGGTTCTTGCCGTTGGGCAGGAAGCAAAGATGATGCTCGGCAAAACTCCGGGCAACATCAATGCCATTCGCCCTATTAAAGATGGGGTCATTGCCGACTTTGAAGTTACCGAAGCAATGCTTCGTTACTTTATCAACAAGGTGCATAATCGCCGCACCCTTGTCCATCCCCGTATTATTATTTCTGTTCCTTCCGGTATTACCCAGGTGGAAAAACGTGCGGTGCGGGAATCTGCCGAGTCTGCTGGAGCCAGAGAGGTGTATCTGATTGAGGAACCCATGGCAGCAGCAATCGGCGCAGGTCTTCCCATAACCGATCCCACCGCCAGTATGATAATCGACATCGGCGGCGGGACCACAGAGGTTGCAGTAATTTCTCTTACAGGAATAGTTTATGCCAAGTCCGTCCGCGTTGCAGGAGACAAAATGGATGAGGCCATCCTTCATTACATAAAGAGAAAACACAATCTGGCCATTGGAGAAAGAACCGCAGAAGAAATCAAGACAACCATCGGCAATGTTCTCCCTGAGGCGCCATACGAAGTGATGGATATCAAGGGACGGGATCTTGTCTCGGGCGTACCCAAGACAATAGAAATCACAGCCGAAGAAATTCAATCCGCCATTGCCGAGCAGGTGGATGTTATCGTTGAAGCTGTACGGGTTGCCCTTGAAATCACCCCTCCAGAACTCGCAGCCGATATCGTTGACAACGGAATTGTTCTGACCGGCGGCGGAGCTTTGTTAAAAAATCTCGATAAATGTCTGAAGGAAGCAACCGGAATGCCGATCATCGTCGCGGATGATCCTCTTTCCTCTGTTGTTATTGGCTCGGGCAAGGCCCTGGACAACATCGATATCCTGCGGGAGGTAACCATCGAATAACGTTCTCCCGCGGGTTCCTGAGAACAACCATACTCCTCATTCCAATATATTAACTATGGAACAACAGGATTGATTTGTTCAGCCAGGAGTAAAGACTCTCCCTTTATTCTTGTATTAAATATCAACAAAACCATAGCCACATTACAATCCAGTGAGAAAAAAAAACGGTAAAAAACAGAAAAAAACTCTTTGGAGCACCATCAGAATTTCTCTGCTTGTTGCAGTTATCCTGCTGGTCGGCCTGCTGCTTCTGGCCTCTATGCTTGGTGGTCGTTTTGGCGCCCCGCATCAACTAACACTGGACTCTGCAGGGGCGTTGCAAAGTGCCGTTACCAAAACCCTTGGCGGACTGGCAGACTTTAAAAACACCTACATTTCTCTCTGGAATGAAAGAATCGAAAGCGAACGTTTACAAAAACTCGTCGATAAGTACCTCCTGGAACTTGGTCACTACCGTGAAGGATATAGCAAATATCTGCACCTTAAAGAGCTGCTGGCCTTCAAGGAAACGCTGAGTTTCAAACCACTTTCTGCCCGGGTGGTGGGCAAGGAGCCAATTTTTTCGTATCGGACTATAGTGATTGACCGCGGTCGTAAGGATGACGTGCTGGAAGGAATGATTGTTCTTGCTCCCGCAGGTGTCGTTGGCCAGGTTATCCACACCTCGGAACATTACTCAAAGGTCTTGCTCGCTAATGCGCCCAGTAGTGCCATTGATGCCATGCTCCAGAGAACCCGGACCCGGGGCATCCTGCAAGGTGCTGGAGAGAAAGGTTTTGTACTGCATTATGTACTGAAAAATGCGGATGTAAAGGAAGGAGATCATGTGGTCACCGCGGGTATAGGCGGTATTTTCCCGTCTGGCATTCCCCTTGGTGTGGTATCAAAAGTTGAGAAACAGAAACTTGGAATGTTCTGGAATATTGAGGTGACACCCCTTGTTGACTACCAAAAGCTGGAATTTGTTCTCGTCGACCCCACCGATCGCAGAAAGATTCTGGAATCGATGAACCTCTCCGTAGACAGGTAAGTTTTATGACTGCTGTTTTATTCTGGATACTGGGGGTCGCCCTTGTCATTGCCCAAACAACGGTGTTACAACACCTGCCGCCTTGGCTGGGCAGGCCTGACTTCCTCTTCATTTTTGTCTGTTTCTGTGCCTACAGGTTTGCCTGGGTTCCCGGACTAATCCTTGTTTTTTCTCTTTCCTGGATCATGGATGTGATTGTAGGAATTGACCTCGGATTCTACCCATTACTTTGCCTTATAACCTTTGCTGTTTTAAAAACACTGACCAGGCGCAGCCCTGTAAAAGAAATTACCTATCAACTCCCGCTCATTGGGATAAGCTACTTCTTTATGCAGATGTTTCTTTATCTTGCGTACTCCTTTTCTACTCCGGAAATTCTACTGGAATGGTCATGGGGGAAAATGATCCAAACCACACTTTTGCTGGTAATTGCGGCTATCCCTCTTTTTGTTCTTTTGAATTTATTTTACAAATATTTGCTCCAGAGACAGCTTCGTGCAAATCCGCCACGAAGAAGATCCTGAAAAACATGTACAGAGGGGGAACAAATGAAGTTTTCACTACCGTTTAAGACAGTATATAAAATAGAAGAGCGCGATGGCGCCGCTCTTGACCAGCTCAAAAAAAGGCTGCTCGGTGCTGGCGTAATTATTCTGTTCTTTTTTACAGTTATTATGTTGCGTCTCTGGTCACTGCAGGTTGTCAATGGGGAAAACTACAAACAAAAGGCATATAAAAACAGGGTCCGGGTCAGAGAACTCGCTGCCCCGCGCGGCCATATTCTGGATAGATATGGACGCGAGATTGTAACCAACAAGCCCTCCTTTAATGTAACGATGATTCAGGAGGATTCCACCGACGTCAGTGAGACCCTCGAAAGACTGGCTCCTGTCCTTGGTATGGAGGTCTCCGAGTTATGGAATAAAATTCGAGAGGCTGAAGACACACCACGATATCTGCCGGTTACCCTGAAGGAAGACATTGACTGGCAGACTCTTGCCTACCTGGAGAATCACAACTATGAGTTTTCTGGTATACGAACCGAAGTCAAGCCTGTACGGGTCTATCACTACGGAGATCTGGCAGCCAACGTAATTGGTTATCTTGGTTCTATCTCTAAAAAGGAGTTGGCGGCCGCAGATCGTTCTGTTTACAGCGGCGGCGATATTATTGGTAAAAGGGGCCTGGAAAAACTCCGTGAAGCAGATCTTCGGGGAGAAAAAGGCCGCAGCCTGACCGAAGTAAATAACCGCGGCTTTGAACAGCAGCTTCTTGAGAAAATCGAGCCGCTTCCCGGAAGAGAGTTACGTTTGACCCTGGATGTCGATTTGCAGCAGGTGGCGGAGAGTTTCATGGCTGCGGGAGAAAAATCAGGTGCTGTTGTTGCCATGGAAGTCAATACAGGACGGGTGCTGGCAGCGGCATCAAGCCCAAGCATCCATATTGAAGATTTTGTTGGTGGAATTTCAAAAAAAAAATGGCAGGCATTACTCGATAATCCCAAACATCCCCTCCTTAATAAGGTCGTACAGGCCGCGTATCCACCGGGATCAACCTATAAGATGATTACAGCTCTCGCAGGGCTGGCAAAAGGGGTAATTGACAAGGATACCGTTATTTACTGCCCGGGGCGTTATCGTTTTGGGAACAGAACCTATCGCTGCTGGAGACACATTGGCCACGGTCCGGTGAATCTGAATAAGGCAATTTCCCAATCCTGTGATGTCTATTTTTACCAGGTAGGGCAGCGAGTGGGAGTAGATGCTCTGGCCGAATTTGCCAAAAAATTTGGTCTTGGCGCCCGGTCCGGTATAGAAATGGAGTACGAAAAGCGCGGTGTTGTGCCCACGAAAAAATGGAAAAAGAAGAATCGTAAGTCTAAATGGCAGGAAGGGGAGACCCTGTCTGTGGCAATTGGCCAGGGTTTCAACCTCATGACTCCGCTGCAAATATGTCTTATGACCTCAGTACTTGCCAACAATGGAACCCTGTATAAACCTCAATTAGTAGAAGAGGTTATCAACCCTGAGGGGGTATCTATAGAAAAATTTACGCCGAAAATCATTTCCCAAATGAAAGGATATGACTATTATTTTGACCTTATCCGTAAAGGTATGGAGGAAGTCGTCCATGGCAAACGTGGTACCGCCAGAAAATTACGAATTGAAGGACTCCGTATAGCCGGGAAAACAGGTACAGCTCAAGTGGTAAAAATTGCCCAATATCGCGGCTTGAAGGACGAGGATATTCCGTATAAATATCGAGATCACGCCTGGTTTACCTGTTATGCTCCTGCTGATAATCCTGAGATTGCGGTAACTGTTCTGGTGGAGCATGGTCTGCATGGCTCCTCCGGGGCAGGCCCGATCGCACGGGCAGTCTTAAATCAGTACTTCAGCGGTCGCCTGAACCAGATAGTCCAGTAACCACAACGTAACGCACATATTGGAGGAATTATGTTTCGTGTTGATAGACGTCTTTTTGAGCATTTTGATCCAGTCCTGCTACTGCTGATCGTTCTGGTCTGCACCATGGCCTTTTTCAATCTTTACAGTGCATCCTTTCCGCCAAAGGGCGGGACACCACCCTATATTAAACAGGGTTATTTTTTTCTGATGGGCATTGCATTGTTCACCTTCATGATCAGCTTTGATTATCAGGAGCTGCTTTCCTGGAATTACCCCTTCTACGGTCTTATTATTTTGCTTCTGATTGTCGCTTTGTTTGCCGGATCAAAAGCAGGCGGAGCCGAGCGCTGGATCAACCTCGGCTTTTTCAAACTGCAGCCCTCGGAACCCGCCAAACTGATGCTGGTGATAACCCTCGCCAGTTACTATGCCAGAAAAGAAGTTAATGATGGCTACACCGTCCAAGAACTGGTAGTACCCATTGTATTAACTGCCATACCTTTTCTGCTCATCCTTCTGCAGCCGGATCTGGGTACAGCCCTGATGCTGGGGATTATTTTTGTCTCCATGACAGTCTTTGTAAAACTTCGACTATCTACCTATGCCACTATGGGAACCCTTGCCGCAGGGCTGGGATTCTTTGCCTGGGAAAAATTACTAAAACCTTACCAGAAACAGAGAATCCAGACTTTTCTCAACCCGGAAAGCGATCCCATGGGACACGGCTATCAGATAAACCAGTCAAAAATTGCCGTTGGCAGCGGTGGTTTTACAGGGAATGGTTATATGGAAGGAACCCAGGGGCATCTGCATTTTTTACCGGAGAGGCATACCGACTTCGCCTTCGCAGTATGGACCGAAGAATGGGGTTTTGGTGGAAGCTTTATCTTTCTGGCTATCTATTTTGGTCTACTGCTCTGGGGGCTCAATGTGGCAATGAACGCCAAAGACCGTTTTGGTGTTTTGCTTTCCTTTGGTGTTGTTGCACTGATCTTCTGGCAGGCGATAATTAATATCTTCATGATAATGGGCTATCTGCCGGTTGTGGGAATTCCCCTGCCAATGGTTTCCTACGGCGGTTCGTCATTGTTGACGACTATACTGGGACTTGCAATTCTTATGAATGTGAGGATGAGGCGTTTTACTGAGCAGTGATATGGACTGCTCAGTATTTTTAGGTTTCACCTTTCTGATTTTTTAAGACCAGCTCCTGTAATGCCCTGATAAACAGAGGGTTCGTTCCGAGGGATTCCGTAGAGACCAGCTCAACTCCGACCTCCTTTGCCTGGTCCTTAAAGAGCATATTAATCTCATACAATGTCTCCACATGATCAGAAACAAAACTGATGGGGACCATGGCAATATTCTTACATCCCTCTTGCGCAAGCCTGTCAATCATATCGGCCGTGGAGGGTGAAAGCCACTCCACGGGGCCGCTTTTTGACTGGTAGCATAACCGGCCCTTCTTCCCGGTAATCTTTTCGATAGCCGAGATTGTCAAATGAAGCTGCTCCACATAGGGATCTCCCGTCTCAACAAAAGAAACGGGAAGATTGTGCGCACTGTACACAAGTTCAACATCCTGACCCGAAAACTGTTCAAGCACCTGCTGAATATTTCCACTGAGAGCCTCAATATAACTCTGCTGTGCCGGCCAGCTCTCAATATAGGTGACATCAAAACTGTACCGGGAATTTTCCACAGCCTGTTTAAAATGTTTTACCGACGAACCTGTAGTCGCTTTTGAATAATGCGGGTAAAGCGAAATAACTGTTATCTCTTTCACCCCGGCCTGAGCAAACCGCGCAAGGGCTTCTTCCGGGTATGGAGGCCAGTATCTCATGGCAATATCGACCATATAATCACCGTCTACGTTTAGGGCCTTTTCCAGTGCCCTGGCCTGTAAACGGGTAATCTTTTTTAACGGAGAACCGCCGCCAATCCTGGAATAAACAGCCTGCGCCTTGGAAGCACGCTTTCGTGCAATGTTCCACGCTATGAACTTTTGGAGAAACCGTGGCCCAAGAGCAATAATATCGCGGTCTGAAAAGAGATTAAAAAGAAAGGGACGAACGTCAACAAGAGAATCTGGCCCACCCATATTGAGCAGAACCACGCCTCCAGGCGGGGATGAAGTCATGTGAAATCCTATCGTTACAAAAAACTCAGCAATTACAAAATCCGAGTAAATTTAATCGTAAATTATAATAATTGCTACATTTTTTAGAATATGAATGAAAGAAATAAGAGATGCCTAAAAAGAACGCAAGAAATCCGGGAGGCCCGCTTGCTTAAAAAGCTGGCAGAAATATAATAGAAGTATGAGCAGGTAAAACAGCAAGCAAGAATCTTGTATGGTTCTCTTTTTGTTGTACCTGCATGGTGCCCCGGCAAGACGGAAAGAAAGGCTGTGGGGCTCACTGGTTGAATTTGAGATGGAGGAACTATATGGAACTTAAGATCGAAGCCCGTAATGTTGATTTACGTAAAGGTTGGCAAAACAGAATCGAAGAGGAACAAAAAAAACTCATCCGACATTACCCAAATTTTGTTCTTCACCTTCGTGTCAGCATTGAAGCCACGTCCCACCATAAGGAGGGAGGGTTTGAGATCAAACTTGTAGCAACGGTACCAAACGATACCGTTGTCGTGACCAGAAATGGCGAAACTGTTCGCGCAGCATTAACCGAATCATTTGATGTTCTGGCTTTGCAGCTTAAAGAAATTCAGAGAAAAAAACGCAAGAATAAAAAAGCACCCGTCACGGAACTAACCGATGGCGTAGGTATTATCCGCAAGTTATCCCCTCACGAGTCTTATGGTTTCATCATGTCGGCGGATCAACGTGATATTTACTTCCATGAAAATTCACTGAAAAACATTGAGATGGACGACTTAAGCGAAGGCGACAGGGTTCTCTTCGGCGAAACTCGGGGCGATAAGGGCCCGCAGGCTTCATGGGTGCGGCTCGCCAGTTAATAATTCTCAGCTAAAAACCTCCTGCAAAACCAAACCCGGGAGGCGTACCTCCTTCGGAGCTAACCTCAAAAACACCTCTTAAAGAGGTTTCAGATATTTGCAAGAAAAGCCCCGGGCCTGTTTGGCTCCGGGCTTTTCTTGTTGGTACTCCGGGAGTTCTGTACTATACTCCTTCCCCATTTCAAAAAACAATCACTCAAAAAAACACATAGCCCAGGGAGTAGTTTGTGAAAGAGGAAATTTATCTTATAGACGGCAGTGCCTACGTTTACCGCGCATACCATGCAATCGCCCCACTGACAACAAGTCAGGGACTGGCAACCAACGCGATTCTTGGTTTTATCAATATGGTAAAGAGGCTGCAGAAAGATCGTTCTCCCCAATATATGGCTATCGCTTTTGACAGTAAGGGAAACGTCTTCCGCCACGACCTCTATCCCGAATACAAGGCCAACCGCCCGCCCATGCCGGAGGATTTACGGGAGCAGATTCCCCTTATCAAGGAGTTTGTGAACTCAGCAAACCTGTTACTTCTTGAGCAACCTGGAGTAGAGGCAGATGATATCATTGCCACAGCGGTAAAGAACTTTACGGCAAAAGGCAAGAAAGTTATCATCGTTTCAGGAGACAAGGATTTGCTTCAGCTTGTAAATGACGATGTGGTGATGTTTGATCCCATGAAAAACAAAGAGTACACCCCGGACGATGTTCAGAAAAAATATGGGGTGAGCGTTGACAAACTACTCGACTTTTTTGCCCTTGTCGGGGATTCGGCAGATAACGTCCCCGGCGTCCCTGGAGTTGGACCAAAGACTGCGGAGAAACTGATTAACAGCTTTGAATCTCTGGACGGGATTTACCAAGGTCTGGAAGAGATGAAAAAATCCAAGCTGAAAGAGAAAATTGAAGCAAATAAAGACGGTGCTTTTCTCTCTCGTGAATTGATCCGCCTGAAAAATGATGTAGACATTCCAACAGATTCAGCAGAATATTCCGTTGCAGACGAAAATGAGGAAAAACTAAAAGAACTCTATACCCGACTGGAGTTTAACAGTTTGCTCAAAGAAATAGACTGTTCCAGAAAAATAGACGCCGATATTTTTACCATTATTCATAACACTGAAGGGCTGTCTGCCTTAAAAGAAAAGCTTGACAATGCTCCCCTTCTGGTCATCGACACCGAAACAACTTCCCTGAACCCGCGCAAGGCAGCGCTTGTTGGAGTCTCTCTCTGTACAGGTCTTGATAAGGCATATTACATTCCTGTCGGCCATCTGAACGAAGACGACCTCCCTGTTGCAGGCCAGCTGCCGGTTGAAGAGCTTATTGATTTTCTAAAACCGTACCTCTCCGATAAAAAGCTCCTGAAAATTGCGCATAATCTGAAGTATGACCTGACTGTCCTCGGAAACTATGGACTTACCTGCAACGGCCCGCTTGCCGATACCTTGCTTGCTGCTCATCTCACCGAATTTGGTGGCCGCTCCCTTAAACTGGATGATCTCTGCTTCACGCTGGGCATCAAAATGACTCCATTTACAGAGATCGTTGACGGTGATAAAAGGGAAAATTGTTTTGCCTACGTTGATGTGCAGACCGCCGGGGAATACAGCTGTGAGGATGTCTACGGAACCCTTGCTCTATGGCAGGAACTGGAACCGCAGCTAAAGGATAAAGGGGTTGCCGACCTTTTCTGGGATCAAGAAATGCAGGTTCTCCCGATTCTTGCTGAAATGGAGAACAACGGAATCTGTCTTGATGAATCTGTTCTTAACGCCTTACGTGCCGATTTTGACGACCAGTTGAAGCAGCTGGAGCAGAGAATCTATAATCTGGCAGGGCATGAGTTTAATATTAATTCCCCCAAACAACTCGGTACTGTTCTCTTTGAAGAACTGGAACTGCCCCACGGACGAAAGACCAAGACCGGTTATTCAACCGATATGAAAGTGCTGGAGAAACTGGCGAAAAAACATGAACTGCCCCAGGAAATCCTGCGTTACCGAACCCTTGCCAAGCTGCTGTCAACCTATGTTGAAAAGCTGAGCCAGCTGCGCGATCCAGAAACGGGTCGGGTACACACCTCTTTCAATCAGGCAGTTACCGCCACCGGCAGACTCTCCTCCAGTGACCCTAATCTGCAGAATATTCCCATTCGAACAGAAGAGGGGCAAAAAATCAGAAAAGCCTTTGTTCCCGGCGAAGGAAAGCTGTTTTTATCCGCCGATTATTCCCAAATTGACCTGCGGGTACTGGCAGAATACTCCCAGGACCCAGCGCTATTGGAAGCCTTTAACAACGGAGACGATATCCACACCAGGACCGCTGCAGAAATTTTTAGCGTATCAGCACCATTTGTTAACGCCGAGATGAGGCGGGTTGCCAAGTCCATCAATTTTGGCATTGTTTATGGCATGAGCGCCTTTGGGCTTTCATCCCAGCTTGATATCAGCAGAAAGGAGGCTCAACGTTTTATCGACCGTTATTTTGGACTATATCGCGGCGTTCAGCAATTTATGAAAACCATTGTCGAACAGGCAAGAGAAGACGGTTATGTGACAACCCTCCAGGGTCGACGCCGCAGCGTACCGGATATCCTCGCAAAAAATAAAAATACCCGGGAATTTGCCGAAAGAATGGCAATAAACACGCCTATCCAGGGAACCGCGGCAGATATTATCAAATTGGCGATGATCAATTGCCAGAAAGCTCT
>PDWJ01005784.1_pt2 | contig 10896 bp, 8 predicted proteins | sample 1430881 | NCBI WGS metagenome assembly PDWJ01 (sample SAMN01162460, study PRJNA174530) | Oral metagenome, whole genome shotgun sequencing project. | biome: Marine environment; feature: Marine mammal; material: Swab sample of the gingival sulcus; isolation source: swab sample of gingival sulcus... | reverse complement strand
ATTAACGATAATAACCTGCAAGGTGTATATTATCCAAATGATGTTGAAAAAAGAGAGTTTGTTGACGAGTTTTCAAAAAATCTGGAAAAGGCAGACTTTGCAAAGTTTATGGAAGGCGAAGAAAGAGTCGTCTTCATCGTCAATGATGGAACCCGTCCGACCCCTACAGCAAAAGTGCTTCAGGTAATCTATGATGATATCAAGGATAAAGATATCTATTTCATCATCGCCACAGGTGCCCATAGAGCCCCAAATGATGAGGAATATGAATACATTTTTGGAAAAGAGATCTATGAGGATCTGAAAGCCAAAGACAGAATATGGTCACATGATGCCAAAAATGATGAGATGGTCTATTTAGGTAAATCTACAAACGGTACTGAAATGTATCTGAATAAAATTGTAGCAGAAGCTAAAAAAACCGTCGTTATCGGCTCTGTTGAACCCCACTATTTTGCCGGATACACAGGTGGCAGAAAAGGCTTTCTACCCGGTGTGGCATCCTATGAGACCATCACACAAAACCATCAACTGGCTTTAAATAAAAGCGCAAAAGCCCTTGCATTAGATGGCAATCCTGTACATGAAGATATGATGGATGCCATGAATGTATTAAAAGAGATCCAGGTATTTTCCATTATGACCATCTTAGATAAGGATCATAATATTTACGAAACCACCTGTGGGGATCTTGTAGACTCATTTTACGATGCCATCGACAGTGCAAAAAAGGTATTTTGCGTAGACATAGAAGAAAAAGCCGAAATTGTAATTTCCGTGGCGCCCTATCCAATGGATATTGACCTTTACCAATCTCAAAAAGCCATAGATAATGGGAAGCTTGCCCTTAAAGAAGACGGCATATTGATATTTGTATCACAATGTCGAATGGGAATCGGCGGAAAAACATTCTTTGACCTGATGGCGTCCTGTGATACCCCCCAACAGGTTCTTGATAAAATCAAACTTGAATATAAACTCGGGTATCACAAAGCCGGTAAAATGGCTGAGATAAACACATGGGCACAGACCTGGGGCGTAACAGAGCTGCCGGAAGACGAGATAAAAGCGGTACACATTACACCTTATGAAAGTGTCGAGGCGGCGTTGGAAAAAGCCCTTGAAGTAAAAGGCCAAGATGCCAAAATAACAGTACTTCCATTGGGATCTCTTTCAGTACCCAATATATTAAAAGAATAGATAACCAAACGTCTTTAAGACAATGGGTTAACTAGTTAAATTAACAGCGGTGATGCGGTTTGCATTGCCGCTGTTTTTTTAACTCCCAACGAGCTGTAAGGCCCATGGTCTAATGTATTAGTGCAGAACCCAAACGTCGGTTGAAAGCTTAAGAGTCATGTTTATTCCCTTACCGCCACCCGAATCCCCTGAAGACAGTGCGTCATGGATCTTTCTCTTTGACCGCACCGGACTGATAATTGACCCTGAAACAGGACAAGTCCCTATGCTTGAAATGCACCGGGCCCTGGCCCGCAATGGCCTCCATCCCTTCGAAACCCTTTACGGCACCCTTTGCTGCTGCGGCACCCTGGAAGAACTGCCGGAATCGGGATCCTCCATACTCAACCTCAGAACATTCTACCACAGTGCCGACGAGGCCTTCCGCCTAGCCGTTACCTGGGGTCGTTTTATAGCGGATCTGCACACCAATAACCGCTTTTGCGGCCGGTGCGGCACCTTAACCCGAATGATCGGGTTCACGGCGGAATATGAGAGTGGAAAGATAAAAATTGATCCCAAGGAAATTCTGGCGGCGGAATGGTTCAAAGCAGACCAATTGCCCTTGATTCCAGACAGCTATACCCTGGCAGGAAAGCTGATCAGGGATTTTAAAACGAAATTAAACAAATCATGAAAAAGCTAAACCGTTTAACATCGGCTTATATATGGCTTCCCAAAATTACGACGCACCAGATTTGCATTTCCCCTCAATTATGCTATTCTTTTAAAAGAATAAAATGTTGCCACCATCGGGAGACCCTGCCATGAAAAAGCTTCCCATCGGAATTCAGACCTTTCAAAAGATTCGTAAAGATGATTACAGCTATGTAGATAAGACCGGCATTGCCGTTGATCTGATCGACCGTTACCAATACGTGTTTCTGTCCAGGCCCCGGCGCTTTGGCAAGAGTCTGTTTCTGGACACCCTGCATAATCTGTTTGAGGGGAGAAAAGAGATATTCAAGGGCTTAGCCGCTGAAAAAAGCCATGACTGGTCAAAAAGCTATCCGGTCATCAAGATTTCCTTTGGTGCTGGAGAGTTTCGTACCAAAGAGATGCTTCATGTCACCATGCTGGAGGCGCTCAGAGATAACGAGAAGCGCCTGGGGATCTCTTGTGAAATTGAGGCTGTTTCCGCCAGATTTTCACGCATGATTAAAGCGGCGCATGAAACATACGGCCAGCCTGTAGTGATTCTCATTGATGAATATGACAAACCCATACTGGACAATATGGATCAGCCCCAGATGGCAACAGAGGCCAGAGAAACCCTGAAAGCCTTTTATTCTGTCATCAAGGACAATGACCCTTATATCCGTTTTGCCTTTCTCACTGGTGTGACCAAATTCTCCAAGGTGTCCGTTTTCTCCGGGATCAACAATATTGTCGATATAAGCCTGGAAAAACCATATGGCATAGTCTGCGGCTATACCCAGAACGATCTGGAAACGGTTTTTGCGCAGCACCTTGAAGGCGCGAACATGGACGAGATCAAACGATGGTATAACGGGTATTATTTCATGGGCGACCATGTATATAATCCCTTTGATATTTTACTGTTTATCGCCAAAGGAAAGGAGTTTAAAAGTTATTGGTTTGAGACCGCCACCCCAACATTTCTGATCAAGCTGCTGAAACAGCATTGTTTTTTTCTGCCGCAACTGACCCATATAAAGGCCGGGGAAGAACTGCTAACCGCCTTTGATATTGATGATATCTCGCCAATCCCCCTGCTTTTTCAGTCTGGCTACCTGACCATCAAGGCGGTTCGCAAACGGGGAATCTTTGTCTCCTATATCCTGGGGTTTCCCAATCTGGAAGTATCTGCCGCTTTTACCAACTGCCTGTTGCGTCTTTTTACCGGGACTTCCCATCGCAATGACATACAAAGCAATCTGTACTTTTCTCTGGAGGACGGCGATATGGAACAGTTCAAGACTGCTATTCACGCCTTGTTTGCGGCGATACCCTACCACAACTACACCAACAACGATATTGCCCGCTATGAGGGCTTTTACGCCAGCGTCATTTTTGCCTGGCTATCTTCCGCCTGGTTGCAGCTTACCGTGGAAGAGTGCACCAACAAGGGTCGCATTGATATGAGCGTGGAAACGGATGAGACTATCTATCTGATTGAGTTCAAGGTGGATATGCCCCGGCAAAAGGCCCTGAAACAGATCAAAACCAAGGGCTACGCGCAAAAATACCAAGCCAGGCGCAAAAAGATTGTTCTCATCGGTATTGGCTTTTCCAGCGAAGAAAAAAACGTCACTGAATTTGTCTGGGAAGAGGCGTAACAGGGGACGGACAGATGCACATCATTAGCTGCAGCCAAATTCCTGATGCTTGGCTGCGATGGTGTCAGCCATTTTATCCAGCTCCTTATACGCCGCTTCTCCGGGTCTGCCTTTGCACAATACCGGATCAATGATCTGTGCTTTCAGGTTGGGCAGCATCCCGGCCAGCACCTCCACAGTTTTGCCGCCCCAGCCAAAGGATCCTATAATTGAGACAAACTTGGTGTCTGGCTTGAGTGCATTGGTTAAAAAGGCGGCATAGGCTGCGTATGGATGAGGGCCGGTCAGAACAGTAGGGGTGCCCACAACTATTGTGGCGGCATCAATTAGAGAACAGGCCAGCTTGCCTATATCGGTGACAGCAAGATTGAACTGTTCTGCCCGCACATCTCTTTCAACAAGTGCGGACTGGATAAATCTGACCGTGACTGGGTGCGATCATTTCAATATCATATGCGTTAAGTTTTTCAAGATTGCGTTTGACCATGGGCCGAAAAGGCATGAGGATTTCAGCAAAATAGCGTTTTGCCGCTTCATAAACCACGCCCTGATCCGTCACATAAAGGTCAGACGATGCATAATGAGATCCCATAAAATCACAGCTGAACAAAATTTTAAACTCACTGAGATAGGCGACCATGGTTTCAGGCCAGTGAACCCAGGGTGTGTGAATAAACGTTAGTGTTTTGTCACCAAGAAAAAGTTCTTCCCCGTCATCCACACATTGAATTTTATGTTCCGGCAGATCCAGATGGTGCATAAGCAGATTTTTCCCTTTGGGTGTGGCAATCACTTTTGCTTCAGGAAATTTTTGCAACACCTGGGGAATGGTTCCCGCGTGATCCTGCTCGGAATGCAGTGAGATAATATAATCAAGCCGGTGGATCTCTTTGAGCTGTTCCATCAACTCCTGGGCCATGGGCGGATCAACGGTATCTATAAGCGCAGAACGCTCACTGCCCTTAATAAAGTATGCATTATAGCTGGTACCGTCCGGCAGAGGGATCAGTGAGTCAAAAAGTCGGCTGTCCCAATCCACAGCACCCATCCAGTAAATATCTTCTGTGATTTTTCTTGGTTTCATTATTTTTCTCCCTAGAGTATCTTTTAAAAGATCGCTGATCTATCGGGTTTCTTCCCAGATCAACACAACATAATTATATTCTGCAATATGTCTTAAATCCATGCGCTAGCTCCTTGATATAGATCAAGAAACTTTAAAAAAGCAGGTTGTTTTGGATATTTTTTCTTATTCGTATTCCTGAATGGTAACACCCACCTGTTTTTTAAGAAAATGCAAAAAGGTCTCCAGTTTTTCCAGTTCTTTTCCCTCTCCATTGACCTGAAGCCTTAAGAAGGGTCTGTCGTGCTGAACCGTTACAAGATTCAACAAAGAAGCCACATTTTCATAAAGTGGACTTAGTTCAATCACACCGCAGGCAGACGCTGTGGCGTGAATACTTTTTGCCAGTCGATAGCGTCCGTTACCGCCTGAAAGTTTTCCAAGCGTATCATCTGCTGTTTTCTTTAAATCTGAAAACAGAAATGAAAAGGGACTGAACCGTCCCAAGGCTGGGTGTAAGTTTTCCATCTGACGGCGATGGGGTGTTATATCAACGCCATAGTCCTGCCAGAGAAAGAGCAGATATTCACTTAAAGGCAGCCATGATATTCGAAACGCGTTTTCAATGTTCGTTAACAGATGCCCGTTGACCTGTGGATTGAAAACACAGGCAGGATCACCGTGTATCAAAAGCACAGGACGATCATCCTTTTTTGCTCTAATGGTCGATGCCATATCAAGAATAGTATCCAATGAATTTTCTTTATCATACTGGGCCATGAACGCCGCTCTGTCCTCCGGCAAAGCTGCCATGATCACATCCCCTGCCATGATGTCCAGCCACAGGGCTTGATCATGATACAACTCTTCCATCAGGGGGCTGACGATGATGGTCTTTGTATATCCCTTCATGTCCAGGTGGGTGCGGATGGTTCGGCTGAACTGTCCATCCGCCTCGGAGCCGCAGTTTTGCATCAGCACCATCTGATGGGGCTTTGGGGCCTGTTTTGCATATTTGAGCACATCACCAAGCAATGCTGTAAAGGTAATATATTCCTTGGTCCGGGTCATCCTGCGGCCCTGCCTGAGTGATTCATCATCGGTTGGCGGCAGTTCCATGCAGTCAAACCCGTTTTTTTGTAGCCGGGATGCGGTCAGGCCGCTGTATGGAAAAAGATACGGCAGAAGAACCGGTCTGGTTTTGTCCAAGGTGTCAACCCCGCCAACAATAAACCGGTTGGGCAGGTCAACATCCGTTTCCCTTTTGCCTTCCCTGCCGGTTTCATGGGTTTCAAGGGAAGAGAGAAACGCCTCAACCCGGGTGACAAGTCCAACCGGTGAATAATGTTCGTCCACTTCCAGTACCAGCCAGGGCTTGTCCCCCATGATCTGTGCGGATTGATGCACCAGCATGGAGTCCGGACCGCAGCCATGGTTGGTCAGATACACGGCAAAAAGCCGTGGGTCATTTCTGACAATCTGCATTCCCGTCAGAATATGGACGCCAAAAGGCCAGTATTGATTGGGATATTCACCGCTTAAATCCGTGCTATGGGCATCAAGATGGGACAGGGTGATAAGCGTATATCCCCGGCTTAATAATTGTTCCGCAATGCCCATGCTCAGTACCGCATCATCCAGTCCGTAATTTCTGGTGATCAGCACCAGCACCTTTTCGTCTGCCTGAACCCTGTCAAGAATCTGTTTTCCGGTTTTTTCGCATGCATTATTGTATTTTTTCAATGCCCGTCCGCCCTTGGCCATGGCAGCCACACACCGCAATTTTGATGCACCAAGCCGGCTTCCAATACCAACCATTGCCCTGGCAAGTTCTGGAGCGCCCATATCCATTTTCAACACAGGATTGAGAAATTCAATCTTTTTCTCTTTGAGGCCAAGCCGTTTTGCATATCGTGCAGCCACATTCTGCATAAACACACAGCCGTAATTATTGACAAGATGTGAGCTTTCATGGCGCATGGTATACACCGATGGCATGAAGATGGCATCAACGTTTTGTTCCATCAGCCATGAGATATGACCTAAAATCAGCTTGACGGGATAGCAGGTTTCCTCTTCCACCAATTCCTGACTTCTGCGGATAATATCCTCATTGGTTTCAGGCGAAAGCAGAACGTTAAACCCCAGCGTTCTGAAAAAATTGTATGCCATGGGAAACAGTTTATAAATCATTAAGGCCCGTGGAATACCAATGGTCTTTTTGCCTGGTTCAGGAAGACCGTCATAGCGGCCCATATAATATTTCTGGGGCGCATAAAAAAGCCGTCTGTTTTCATCAATTCTTTCTTTGCCTGCAACAGGTTGTTTTTCGCCCTCTTTTTTCAGCGCGTCATCCCGCGCCATCAAAGCGATACCCAAAGCGCCTGTTACAGAAAAATATGGGGTGACCTGAATCTTTGGAAAATAGTGCCTGAATGCGGCAATGATGCCGTCATTATGGGCCAGGCCCCCTGAAAAACAGATATGTTCTCCCACAGGTTTGTTGCCCACCACCTTGTGCAGATAGTTGTGAACAATGGAATAACAGATCCCTGCGGCAATGGACGCCTTGTCTGTGCCTTCACCCAGTTTTTTTTCAATCTGGGACTTGATAAAAACCGTACAGCGCTCGCCAAGTTCTGCAGGTCTTTCTGCGCCAAGTGCAAGCGTGCCAAAGTCATTGAGATCAATTTCAAGGCGTTTGGCCTGCTCCTCCACAAAGGAGCCTGTTCCGGCGGCACAAACCTTGTTCATCTGAAAATCAGCAACCTGACCATGACTGAGCCGGATAAATTTTGAATCCTGACCCCCGATCTCAAAAATGGTATCCACATGGGCAAGCGTTGCGGCAGCCCCCCTTGTCTGTGCGGTAATTTCATCACGAACAGTCAATGCCCCCAGTTTTTTGCCCACCCGCATCCGGCCTGAACCTGTTGTGCCGATTGCGGCAATATTGACCGGCATACCCAGTCTGCCAGGTAAGGCCTGAATCCCTTTTTCTGCAACGGCAAGGGGGGCGCCGCTGGTTCTTAAATATTGATAGTCCAATACCTGACCCGCCTGATTGATTAACACCAGATTGGTGCTGGTGGAACCAATATCAACCCCCAGATAGGCAGGTTCTCCAGGCTGCATGGGATGAATATTGTGAAGTCCTTTGGTCTCCACCTCCTTTTTAAGGGGCGGTAACATGCTGATCATGGTCAGGGGCTTTGCGGGCCGGAAGGATTCAGGTGAATACGCACTTTTCTGGGCCTGTGCAAGAATGGCACAGCCAATGGCGGCCAGACATGGGCTTTCATCTGAGTAGTGAAGGGTATCCAGTTTGAGTGTTTCCTGCAGCGCCTCTCTGACGGCGGCGTTTTTTGACACCCCACCGGAGAAAACCAAAGGGTTTTTGACCGTTAGATGACGGATAATGGTTCCCCGAAAGTTTTTCACCAGAGAATATGCCAATCCCCTTAAAATATCCGGGGTGCTTGCCCCCTCCTGCTGGCGGTGGATAATATCTGTTTTTGCAAAGACCGTGCAGCGTCCTGCAATGCGCGGCGTGGACGTTGCCTTGGCAACGATGGCGTTAAAGTCATCAATGCACATGCCAAGTCTGGTCATCTGATCTTCAAAAAAAGAGCCGGTTCCGGCAGAGCAGGAGCCGTTAAATGAAAAATTGACCTGTGCCTTATCCACATCACAGATATATCTGGCGCTTTCGCCGCCAATATCAACAATGCAGGCACAGTCAGGGAACACGGCTTTTGTCCCGGCGACAATGGCCGCCATTTCATTGGCACGCAGGTGTTGCGCAAAGCCCCCTGACATGGACCCGCAAACCATGGCATAAGCGATGTTGCCGCCAAATTCCAGATTGACCGCTTCAATCATGTCAGAGAACACAGCAAGGGCATCTCCGCCATGCATACGATACCGGGTCATAAGGCGTTGTTGATTTTCATTCAATACAGCGATTTTCACTGATGAACTGCCAAGATCACAGCCAAGCGCCAGTTCTTTCATCTTTGCCTCCAAATTAGACTTTAGATTTTCTGACCAGTACAAGCAGCATTTTAAAGGGTCTTAATGCGTTCAGTGCGTGGGGCACACCTTCGGGCATCACAATCATCTGCCCGGCTTCCAGTACATATTTTTCATTGTCAATTGTGATTTCCACCTGACCATCGAGGATATACGCCATTGCATCTCCCGGCGCCGAATGTGTATTCAGCCCTTCGCCCTGGTCGATGGCAAAGAGTGTCACCCCGACACCGGGGTTCTGGCTGAGGGTCATGCTTGCGACCTTGCCTTTTTCATATTCAACAATATCTGCCAGATCATAAACTTGTGAATGTTTGATATTTTTAATTAACAGTGCCATTTTCTTCTCCTTACTGATTGATGGTTATCTGCAGCATTTTAAACGAGCCTAACCCACCCACGGCATGGAGCACGTGGGCGGGGACAGCCAGCACATCACCCGTTTTGAGCCTGTATTCTTTTTGATCACGTGTGATTTTTGTTTCCCCTTCCAGCAGGTAGTACATGGTGGTACCCAAATACTTTTCTTCACTGACCATTTCTCCATCTGCAAAACTAAACAGATTCATATGAATCTGTTCGGAGTTGGAAAGTGCCATACTGACCACCTGATTGACCTTGGGGGCTATAAGCCCTGCAAGTTGTTCAGGGGCGTCCATTGAAATATTTTTTATGGTTTCTTTTTGCATTGTTCCTCCTTAATTAATAATTAACCCGACATAAGAAGATATTCCTTGATCTGGATCAATTTTTTCAAAATGGGCTTCATCTATTAATCAAGGTTTTAGGCTCGTTATTAAGCAATGTAGTGCTTGACCAATGGATAAAAGTAACATGAGGAGCCGTGTACGGAGCCGTATGCACGGTTCTGTGGGCAGACGGGAATTGATGGACTCCCTCTGACCCGATGGACGCGGTTCGGTCATGACCTGGCCGGCGTAAGGCCATGGTGTGAACAATCGTGGTACTGGACGGAGTCAGCACCGCGATTCACGGGGCAATATCATTTATCAAAAAAGTTAAGCATGCCATATAAAAAAGGGCATCAAATGTTTTTTTAGTTACCACTGTCAATTTTTATGGTAAAATAATACCGGGTATTTGCTTTCTGCACACGGCCCGTATTTTTCAACCCTTTATTCCGGAGGTAACGTCATGAGAAAACGTATTTTAAGACAGATTGTCTTTGGCATCGCAGCAGCAACCCTGGCCGCCGCGCCAACATTGGCAGAGCCCATCGGCGATGTTACGCTGGCCGATGGGAATTCGGCGATGACCTTTGTAAGCGGCACAGGTATAAATGAGCACACCGGTGAGTCCTATGAATACAATGGATGGTGGACCGGTGAGGAGAGCTGGAGAGTCGATGGGATTCCTGTGAGTTATACATCCAAGATGTGCTACCGCGACAACGCCATGTTTGATGATCCCGACTTTGACTGGGACTCGGATTCCCGGGTTCAAAGTGATAATCTATATCCGTTGTTAAATGTTGAGGCGTGGGATGTTTCCGATACCAATGGCGATGGAAATCATGACCGGTTCAGCATCACTTACAACGACGGGACGTTAAAAATCAACCAGACTTACGCACTCAGGGGTGACGCGGCTGGATCAGGAAGATCAGAGGTGACCCATACAACAACATATGAAAACATCTCAGGCACCGAAAAAGATTTAACAGCGTTCCAGATCCAGAATTTCGACATCGGTATCGAGTCAATCGAAAGTGGCGGCACGGTAGATGACTGGACAGACGATTATGCCCTGATCATAGCAGATCAGAATCTGGCAAAGATATGGGATGATGAGGCTGAGGTGACAATCTCGATGGACGAGATGGCACACTACTGGATTGCATGGAACAAGGGGTGTGCAAACTTCTATTTTAAAAAACTCGGCGTCCCCGGGGAAACCGATCTTCCGCAAATTTCATCTTTTGTACCTGATGGGACAGGCAATACAAAATTTGTCTTCCAGTGGAACTTCACCCTTGCCGATGGTGAGACCTTTGAGTTATCGAACACCTATGAATCCTCACCGGTTCCCGTACCGGGCAGCATGCTGCTCTTTGGTGCGGGTATCGCCGGTTTAACCGCAATACACCGAAGAAAGAGATAAGGAAGACAGCAAAAAATAACACCCCTGTTTTCCTTGCTCTTTTATCCGTAGTTTTCGCTGCGGCTTAAGGGTCCATATGTCAATTTCACCCTTAAGCCGTATCTTAGAGCGTGTTTGATAATTGATGAATCGGCTGCAATC
>PDWJ01007421.1_pt1 | contig 10901 bp, 9 predicted proteins | sample 1430881 | NCBI WGS metagenome assembly PDWJ01 (sample SAMN01162460, study PRJNA174530) | Oral metagenome, whole genome shotgun sequencing project. | biome: Marine environment; feature: Marine mammal; material: Swab sample of the gingival sulcus; isolation source: swab sample of gingival sulcus... | reverse complement strand
CAAAGAAGGTGTTTGGTATGCCAAAGGAGTTATTGTCTTAAAAGATGGAGAAATCAAGTTTAGAGCTAATGAAGACTGGAGTAATAATTATGGTTTAGGTGATTCAGAGGGAATGTTAAAAGAAAATAGCAGTAAAAATATTCCTGTAAAAGCAGGAACGTATGATATTACCTTTGATTTGAGTAATACGGATGCTCCAACTTATAAATTAGAGAAACGATAAGTAATTGGTTTTTAATTGATAAAATAAAAGCGGTAATCGTCATTGATTACCGCTTTTGTGTTTTATAAGCTCTTATGCAATCATAAGAGAAGCTAAATCTTTCTTTCTAACACATTACTTACAAGCAATTTTTTGAACTCTATTAGAATGACGCCCTCCTTCAAAATTAGTATTTAAGAAGGTTTCTACAAAATCTAATGCTTGATGTAAAGAAATAAATCTCGCAGGAATACTTAAAACATTAGCATCATTATGCTGGCGAGCTAAAGCTACTAATTCCTTATTCCAACATAAAGCACAACGTATTTCTTGATGTTTATTAGCCGTCATTTGAGCTCCGTTTCCACTACCACAAAGGATAATTCCTCTTATTGCCTTACCACTTGTTACCGCATCAGCAACAGGATGTATTGCATCCGGATAATCCATGCTTTCTTCTGTATCTGTTCCAAAATTTAGCACCTTATATCCTTTCTGTTCTAAAAATTTTACAATTTCAAATTTGTAAGCTGTTCCTGCGTGGTCATTTCCAATAGCTATGGTCATTTTTATAAATTTATTAAGTTAAACTTTGCAAAAGTAAACATATTTTATTCTTTTCTTTAAAAATTTAAATACTTTCTGCAAAAGCAATTGTTGCAATACTGATTTTAGAAATACCCTTTTCTCTCAATGCTAAACAACAGGACTCCAGCGTTGCTCCTGAGGTGACAACATCATCTATCAATAATATATGGGCATCTTTTAATAATTCAGAAGGCATTGCCTGAAAAACATTTTTTACATTTTCCCATCGTGTTATTTTTTCATTTCTATGTGTTTGAGAATCTTTTTCTTCAATTTGCCTAAGAATTTCCTCATTATAAGGAATATTGAGTTTTTTTGACAATGTTCTACCAAATACAGATAATTGGTTATAGCCTCTCTTTTTCTGTTTCTTAGGGTGTAACGGAACCGAAATAATTATATCAACAGTTGAAAATCGCTGACTTTCAATCATTTTATCAGAAAGAAAACTACCTGCAAACTCCCCTACTTCTTGTCTGTTCTTATATTTTAAATGATGAATAAGGTCTTGTACTTTGCTTCCTTTTTTAAAATAAAACAATGCTGTCCCTGCCTCTAAAGGAACTCTCCCTCGAAATAATTGCTCTAATTCATTATCCGGTATTTTTGAAAAATTAGTATAAGGGAGTTCATTTTCACATGACAAGCAAATAGGATTATATTGCTCACTTATATCTTTACCACAAGACAAGCAGTATTTAGGAAAAAACAAGTTGAAAATATTTTTTATAATCATTTTGCCCAAAAATACAATAAAAAAAGGGTTTTTAAGTTGATATTTTATATATTTGTGGAAACTTTAAACATTATAAAATATGGATGCTAAATCAAATAATTTGTGGTGGTGGATTGTTATCTCACTTCTTGCTTTAGGGCTAATAGGTCTTGGAATATATTCTTTTCAGACTCAAAAAGAACACACAAAAATTACAAATGAAATAAAAAAAGAGAAGGAGGAAATTGCTTCAAATTTAGACGATATGATCGTAAAATATGAAGATGCAATTTCTCAAAACACATCCTTATCAACTGAATTGGAAGTGGAAAGAGATAGAATTCTTTCGCTTAGAGATTCTATAAAAAAGATAAAAAAGGTCAATTACGCCTTAATCAAAAGATATAGAAGAGAAATTTCAAACTTAAAACTTTTAAACCAACGATTATTTAGAAAAAATGACTCCTTGAGAAATGCAAATCAGTCACTATCTCTAAATTTGGAAGCAGAAAGAAAAAAGGTTGAAAATCATCAATCACGAATTAACAACCTTACAAAGAAAAACTACGAGTTAGAAGGAAAAGTAACCGTTGGCTCTGTACTTAAAGTAGATAAATTTACAACAACTGCTTTAAAAAAGAGAAGTAGTGGACGATTAGTAACAACCTCACGTGCAAGAAGAGTACAAGCTTTTAGAGTGAGTTTCTTTGTTCAAAAAAATGTTATTTCTGACAAAGGAAAACGAACTGCTTATATCCAAATAAAAAATCAGAATGGAGAAGTTGTAGGAGAGAAAAAAGGAGAACTAGAACTTAGTACCGGTAACAAGATTACTTATAGTGATAAGATAGATTTTGAATACGAAAGAGAAGAACAAGAAGTAATAGGTTTGGTAAACGTCGTTAAAGGTTCCGTAAAAAAAGGATTTATTGAAATTACTGTTTACATTGATGGGGCACTTGCCGGAGGTTCAACTTATAAAGTAAAATACTAATAAATAATAATATTGATAAAAAGCCCGAAGTTTTTCAAAACTTCGGCGTAAAAAAGTATGACCTTTTATTTGAACCATTTTCAAATGAAAATCAGCTTTTTTAATCATTATTTTTGTATCATTACAAATTGTCAAAATTCTAGAATCCAAAGAGAGTAAAAACTCGTCTTCTCTACCGGAAACACTATAACTTACTAAAGTATCTTCAGGAATTACCATTGGTCGAACATTTAGATTATGAGGGGCTATCGGAGTAAGACATAAACTCTTTGCTTGTGGTGTAATAATAGGCCCTCCACAACTCAAAGAATAGCCTGTAGAACCGGTAGGCGTCGATACAATAAGACCGTCTGCCCAATAAGCCTCTAAATACTCATTGTCCAAAAAAGTCTTAATCGTAATCATCGAAGCTGTATTTTTTCGACTTACAGTAACCTCGTTAAGTGCAAAACGAAAATCTTCCAATTCCTTATGAGGAGGATTGGCTTCTACCTCTAACAACGTAAGATTTTTAGTAACATATTTTTTCTTAAAAAGCATATCTATAGCAACTTCTATATCATTTTTAGAAATCGTTGCTAAAAATCCCAAACGACCGGTATTAATTCCTATCGTAGGAATTAGAGAGTCTCTAATAAAAGTAACTGCTCTAAGCATCGTACCATCCCCTCCTATCGTAATCATAAAATCAAAGGAACTATCTAATTCTTCATGGGAAGAAAAAGTGCTGACAGAGATATTTTGAATAAATTCTTTAATGACTTCAAAATAGTCTTTTTCCACCACAATATCAACGGAATAACGCTTTAAAATAGCGAAAAGACGCTTTACATAAACATGGTCATCATTTCTATATTGTCCGTAAATTGCTACTTTCACAAGAAAATTATTTTAGATTAAAAACTGAGATATTTTTCTAAATACTTTGAATTTTCTTCAATGTCTTCAAAAGAAGTATCCTCTTGATGATTTGAAAGAATTTGATATTCATAACGTCGAAAGGCTTGAAGAACTTCATTAATATTATCAATACTACTCTTTATCAAAATATAGGCTCTACCTTCAAAAATCCTCACTAAAAACACTCCTAAGATTTTCCCTCCGCAACTCTCTACAATCTGAACAACTTGACTCAAGGTGTAGTCCTTTTCTTCTTTTGAAATGAGAAAAGATGTTCCCTCTGTATCAAAAAAAGGAATATTTCTGGCACTTTCCAAAACAGATGATAAACTTATACTTCCTATAATTTTATGGTGTTTAACAACAGGTAATACTGTTGCCTCATTGATAATGAAAAGACTTAATAAGTCCATCTCATTTTGGTATTCTTCTACGCTGAAATGTTGAAATAAATAATGAACCTCCTTTAACCCTTGTTCTTGATTTTCAACCTCTAAAAGCTCATCATACGCTACAACTCCTACAAAAAAATCATCTTTATCAACCACATAAATATGTGAAACACCTGTTTGTTCCAGATGGCGAATTGCCTCTGAAATGGTATCTTGCTCTGAAAACGTAACAAAATCGATATTTATATGTGATAAATCTATCATAACGCTATTAAATATGTCGCAAAGTAACTAAAATAAGAATAAAATCCTTTAGATTTGCAAAAATTTTTTTAATTATACAGAAAGCAATGACAAAATTAAGTGTAAACATAAATAAAATTGCCACACTTCGCAATTCAAGAGGAGGAGATGTACCTAATGTTGTAAAAGTAGCTCGTGATGTAGAATCTTTTGGAGGACAAGGGATTACCGTACACCCCAGACCGGACGAAAGACATATTACATATCAAGATGTACATGACTTAAAAAAAGTAGTGACTACGGAATTTAATATTGAGGGAAATCCTATTCCTAAATTTATAGATTTAGTATTAGCAACCCAACCTACTCAAGTAACCTTAGTTCCTGATGCAGAAGACGCTATAACTTCTAATGCGGGTTGGGACACCATTAAAAATCAAGAATTTTTAAAAGAAGTAATTGCAGAATTTAAACAAAATAATATTAGAACATCTATCTTTATTGATACGGATGCTAAAATGATAGAAGCAGCTGCTAAAACAGGAACAGACAGAGTTGAATTATATACAGAGCAGTACGCTGTAGACTTTGCCAAAGGAAAAAAAGAAGGTGTTATTCCTTATGTAGAAAGTGCAAAAATTGCTGATAAATTAGGACTTGGAATAAATGCCGGACACGATTTAAGTTTGGATAATATTGCATTTTTTGCTTCGCAAATACCTAATCTTTTAGAAGTTTCCATAGGACACGCTTTAATTGCAGAATCTTTATACTTAGGTTTAGAAAATGTGGTAAATATGTATTTAGATAGACTCTCATTGAAAAAATAAAAAGACAAAAGATTTAAAGACGAAAGACAAAAGGACTAAAAACGATTATTAAACAAAAAGCTTATAGCCTAAAACATGATATTACATTCTAAAATAATTGGAGAAGGAACACCAATATTAATTCTACACGGATATTTTGGCATGAGTGATAATTGGAAATCTCTTGGAACACGCCTTTCTCAAAAGGGTTTTCAAGTACATCTTATCGACCAAAGAAATCACGGCAGAAGTTTCCATACAGAGGAATTCGATTATGACTTAATGAGTGAAGACCTCTACCATTATATAGAGCATTATAATTTAAACGATGTTATTCTGTTAGGGCACTCTATGGGAGGAAAAACAGCCATGTTATTTTCGGTAACACATCCTGAAAAGGTTGCTAAATTAGTAGTCGCAGATATTAGCCCACGAGAATATCAACCACATCACAATTTAATTTTGAAAGCTTTAAACATCGTTGATTTTAGCGTTCAAAAAACAAGAAAAGAAGTGGAAAATGTTCTTAAAGAATATATCAAAGAGCAAGGAATTATCCTATTTCTTCTTAAAAATGTCTATTGGAAAAATAAGGGAGAATTATCATTTCGTTTTAATCTAAAAAGTTTGACAGAAAACAACTCTGAAGTCGGAAAGGCTTTACCATCATTTACTTTTTTTGAAAAAGAAACACTATTCATGAGAGGTGCCAATTCACAATATATCACCCAAGAGGATATGCCTTTAATTTCGGCTCATTTCCCAAAGGCTTCAGTTGAAACTATCGAAAATGCAGGACATTGGTTACACGCCGAACAACCTGAAAAATTTCTAGAAATATTTTTAAATTTTGTAGAATAACCTAATAATATTTAAAGCTTCTTTTCATAATTTAAATAAATGGTTATTCATTGGTGAGCAAAATAAATATAATTATTTCTTTTGATTAGCATTTTTTATTAGTAAATTGCACATTAGGAATTTCTTTATAAGAAATTCCACTATAATTTTTCACTCTTTAGCACATTTAATTAACTGTTTCAACATCATTGTACGTTTTTTAAATGAGGTTAATCGTTAAAAATAAAAAAATGCTCAAAAAAACACTCTACATCTCTCTACTTCTTTTGCTATTTGCTTGTGAAAAAAAATCACAAGTTACAGAGTTGTCTGTGTATTTTTGGAAGACCAATTTTAAACTGACAGATACAGAAACTGCTTTTTTAAAAGAGAATAACGTACAAAAAATTTACACTCGTTATTTTGATATTGGCTTAAAACAAAACCAACCTATCCCGATAAGTCCAATTGATTTTAAGGATAAAGAATACCGGAATTACCAAATTATTCCTGTGGTTTATATCAAAAATGAAGTTTTTAAAAACAAAGCTATTCTCATTGATGATTTAGCTCAGAAAACTGCTGATTACATAGAGCAAATTAACAGAAAACATCACATTTCAATCAACGAAATTCAAATAGATTGTGATTGGACATTGACCACAAAAGAACGTTATTTTTCATTCTTAAAAAACTTACAATCACACAGCAAAAGCTCATTAGTAGCAACTATTCGACTGCATCAAGTAAAATATTTCAAAAAAACAGGTATTCCTCCTGTGGACAAAGGGGTGTTGATGTATTACAATATGGGCGAGTTGCTAGCACTAAATGAAAACTCCATTTACAATAGTAAAACGGCTAAAAAATATATCAAAAGTTTAAAAAATTATCCGCTTTACGTAGATGTCGCTATTCCGATTTTTAGTTGGGGTGTTCAAAATAGAAACAATCGAATTGTTAATATCATAGGCGGTATGCGTACAACAGATATTCAAGAGTTACCCAACACCCAATCACTGGAAGATAATTTATATTTAATCACCAAAGAAACGGTTTTTAAAGGACGTGTTTTTCAAAAAAATGACGTTATTAAAATAGAAGAAGTTTCAGAAAATGATTTGAAAAACAGCATCAAAGAAATCAAAGAAAATTATAAAACAAAACCTAAAACACTCATTCTTTACGATTTAAAAGAATCTAATATCAATGCTTATGAAAACGACCTTTTTAAAACCCTTTGTAAAAATAGCTAGCATTATAGCTATCGCTTATGGCATTTATACCTATGCTTGTGTTGATGATGGAGGCGAATATACCTCTACTTTTTCACCTGAAATTGCATTAAAAAATGACAATTATACACCGTTGTTTTTTGATGATTATACTTTGTTCTACAATGGAGCTAACGCTTTGGTTAAACACGAGTTTTTCCAAAAAGAAAATGTAAAAGATTGGAAAAAATATTTAGATGGATTGATAACTGAAAAAGCTCTAAACTATTACTTATATAACGAAGAAGTAACCCAAAACCTCGACAAATGGGCAAAAAACATCAACGAGGGAACTACTCCTAATTTACCATATAAGGTCAATACTAAAAACCAAAAAATTAAAAACTTTTTTACATTTCTAAAAATAGCTAGAGGTAGTGAAAAAATAACCAATCAAACGTATGATTATTGGAATTATGATGAACGAGAAAAATTAATAGCTGATGAAAAATCTGTACAAAAAATAGAAGATTTTTACAACAAAACCTCTTCTTCTGATACTTTTTTCAAAAATAGGATTTGGTTTCAAACAATAAGAATAAAATTTTATTCTTCTAACCGAGCATCTGTTATTGACTTCTTTAATAAAACAGCCGAAAACCAACCTAAAAACAGCTTGTATTACAGGGCTTTAAATTATGTTTCAGGAGCGTATAAATCACTGAAAAACTATACAAAAAACAATATTATTTTAGCAAAAATTTTTAATGAATATCCTATTTTAATACATTCTGCTGTTTTTGAATATCGCCCACTGAAAAAAGAAAAATTTCAACAAACACTCAAAGGACTATCTCGCGATGACCAAGATGCTCTTTGGGCAATGCAAGGCTATTATGGAGATGAATTTTTAGCGATGCAAAGCATATATAAACTCAATCCTCATTCTAAAAACATTGACTTTCTACTTACCCGCTATATCAATAAATTAGAAGATATTGATAGTATAAAAAATGACAATACTAAAAACCAATGGATTGTAAATGTTGCGAAAGAAAACAAAATTCAAAATCCATATTTGTGGGATGTAGCAAGTGGTTATCTTTCTACTTTGTCTTCCAACTATCAGCAGGCAGAAGATTTTTTCAAAAAAGCAAAGGAATTAGCACAAAATACTTCTCAAAAAAAGCAAGTTCGATTATTAAATTTACACAATGAAATCAGTCGATTGGATAAAATTGACGAACAAGATGAAATAAAATTAACTGAAGATTTAAAGTGGCTAATGACTGATTTAAATTATTTCTCAAAAGATAAAGACCTTGAAAATCTACGATTTACATATTTGCAATCATTTGCACACAAGCGTTTTTCTAAATTATATACCCAAAAAGGCGATAAAATAAGAGCAGAACTTACTAAACCCAATCAAGAATTCTATAAGAATCTTGAAAATTCAATGGCTATGGAAAAATTTATGTTGAGAAAAGATATCAGTGATTGGGACAAAATATGGCTTGAACAATATCCTCATAATTTAGGAGACATTCACCAATATAGAGCGATTTTAGCATTTTATAATGATGATATTGACAAGGCAATTGAGGAAGTAAAGAGCACACCTATTGTAATGACAAGGGAATTTAACTTTGAAACAAACAAATATAAAAAAATACCTTATGACTATAAAAATTCAGAACTCTTAGCTAATCCTTTCAATGGAAAAATCAAAGATTGTGCAGATTGTGACCATCGAAAACACAAAAGAAAAAAGAAAAAATACACGGTACTTTCTGTATTAGAAACCATTAAAAAAATGCAAACAAATATCAAAAATGAAGAAGATATTTACAACAATGCTCTTTTGGTAGGAAATGCGTTTTATAATATGTCGTATTACGGTAATGGTCGAAAATTTTATTACAATAATATTTTAGACGAATACAGCATTCATATTTCCAATAAAAATAAAAACTTACTGATGGTTTTAGGAATGCATAATGCTAAAAAATACTATACTATTGCCAAAAATCACGCTAAAAATAATGAACAAAGAGCCAAAATCACCTATCTTTTAGCTAAAGTAGAACGCAATGAATTTTATACAAACAACAATTTTACACAAGAATACTATTATCCTTACGATAAAAACAATATCATGTTTAAAGAATGGCAAGGATTTAAAGAATTAAAAGACAAATACTCAGACACCAAATATTACCAAGAAGTACTGAAAGAATGTGGATATTTCAGAAAATACATCCAAAACTAAACATTTTAAAAATAGAAGGCTTCCTAAAGAAATTAAAAAAGAAACTTCTTTTTACAAAGTAAAAAAGTTGTTTTTGAGCGGTTTATATTGCAATTTGATTCTAAAAAATAAAATAAGTATCTTGCCCAAAAAACAAAATATGAATTTTTACAAAACAGCTCAGCTCATTACTTTTTTAGCAAGTAGTTTCTTTATGTATTCTCAAAATGTTTACTGGCAACAACAAGCAGATTACACCATGTTTATAGATGTCAACGCTAAAGAATACACCTATAAAGGAACTCAAAAAATAGTTTATACCAACAACTCTCCGGACAGCCTAAATAAGGTTTTTTACCATCTTTATTTTAATGCTTTTCAGCCTAATAGCGAAATGGATATCCACTTGCAAAATATAGCAGACCCTGACGGTAGAATGGTTAATGCCAATAAGGAAAGTAGAATAAAATTCTTGAAACCTTCTGAAATAGGATATTTAAAAGTTTTGTCTTTAAAACAGAATGGAATCCCTGTAGCCTATAAAGAAGAGGGAACAATATTAAAGGTTTCTTTAAATGAACCTTTGGCTCCGGGCTCTAAAACAGTGTTTGAAATGGAATTTAAAGGACAAGTTCCTGTAATGATTCGCCGAGCAGGGAGAAATAACAAAAACGGAATTGCTTTATCCATGACTCAGTGGTATCCTAAAATGGTACAATACGACCAAGACGGCTGGAATGCTTATCCTTATTTAGCAAGAGAGTTTCACGGTGTTTGGGGAGATTATGATGTGACATTATCTATTGACAGAAACTATACTGTAGGAGGTACGGGCTACTTGCAAAATCCGCAAGAGATAGGGCATGGATATGAAGACAAATCAAAACCTTTAAATGTTTCAAAAGGAGAAAAGTTAAATTGGCATTTTATAGCTCCTAAGGTTCATGATTTTACCTGGGCGGCAGATCCGGATTATGTACACGATATTGTCAAAACAAAAGAGGGAGTTGATTTACACTTTTTTTACAAAGACACTCCAAAAGATAAAGAGGTTTGGAACTATTTTCAACCCTTGACCGTAAAAGCACTCGAATATTTTAATAAAGAAATTGGTAAATATCCTTGGAAACAGTATTCTGTCTTACAAGGAGGTGACGGGGGAATGGAATACGCTATGTGTACTTTGGTGGCTGACAGAGGCAAAAGGTCTATCGGCACTGTTTTCCATGAACTTGCCCATGCTTGGTTTCAGCATTTACTAGCAACCAATGAAGGAAAATATCCTTGGATGGATGAAGGATTTACAGAATATATTTCCACACTAGCTGTACAAAATATTATAAAAGGAGAGGATATTATTTCTACTGAAGAATATGAAAGCTATTTTCGCGTTGTGGAAATGGGATTAGAAGAGCCTTTGACAACACATTCCGACCGTTATTTGACAAATGTAGCATATGGAATGGGAAGTTATACTAAAGGCTATATGTTTTTGACACAATTAGCCTATATCATTGGTCGTAAAAATGTAGAAAAATCACTCAAGGAATACTATAAAAAATTCAAATTTAAGCACCCTACTCCAAGAGATTTTAGAAAAATTGCAGAACGTATATCAGGAATACAATTGGGATGGTATTTCAATGAATGGTTGGAAACAACTCACACAATAGACTATGCTGTGACAGATTATTCCAATGATAAAATTACGCTAAAAAGAGTTGGCAGAATGCCAATGCCTATAGATTTAAAA
>PDWJ01005170.1_pt1 | contig 10901 bp, 5 predicted proteins | sample 1430881 | NCBI WGS metagenome assembly PDWJ01 (sample SAMN01162460, study PRJNA174530) | Oral metagenome, whole genome shotgun sequencing project. | biome: Marine environment; feature: Marine mammal; material: Swab sample of the gingival sulcus; isolation source: swab sample of gingival sulcus... | reverse complement strand
GGCTTTTATTGAAATGGTTCCTACCGATACCGTAAAATACGAAGTAGATAAAACCAGCGGCTATTTAAAAATAGACCGACCTCAAAAATATTCCAATGTGATTCCTGCTCTTTACGGTTTTCTTCCGCAAACTTTTTGTGGCGATAAAGTGGGGGAGTTTTCTAGTAAAATGTCCGGAAAAGAGGGAATTAAAGGAGACGGCGACCCATTGGATATTTGTGTTTTAACCGAAAAATCAATTTCACATGGCGATATTATTGCAATGGTGCGTCCCATTGGCGGCTTTAGAATGTTAGATGGCAACGAAGCTGACGATAAAATTATTGCGGTATTAATTAACGATGCCACTTACGATTCGTACACCGATGTATCAGATGTGCCGGAGGTAATTATCGACCGATTAAAACACTATTTCTTAACCTATAAAGATATGCCGGGTTTAGAATCGCAGGCAGAAATTACACATACCTATGGAGCCGAAGAGGCTAAAGAGGTAATTCTTCATTCTATGAATGATTATAAACGTCGATTTGAAAATTTAGAAGACGTATTAAAACACGTATAGAAATAGAAATCCTTTGGTTTTTTTTTGGAATCCATATTAAAAATGCGATAGAAATAGGGAGACAAATAAGTTTTCTAAGAAATATATCAGCAATAGCCTAAATAAAGCCCCAAAAGGTTTTGGTATTGAAAAGCGGCGTAAGCCAAACCTTTGGGGGCTTTGGGGAATATATGACCCTTTCAGGGTCGAATATTTACAATCAATGATAATAGACAATCCTATTCAAAAAAACAAGGACACCAAATTTGATGTCCTTGTTGTAATCGTATAAATAAGATTTAATCCCCGCAATCTAAACTATAATTTGCAGTATAATCTTTATGCCAATCTGTCGGAATATTATTTAATTGATTTTCGTTTACCTGAATACATTTTAATTCGGGGTTTTCAGTACATACAAAATGGGCATACCACCTGTTTCCCATTCCTAACTTAAGACAATTGCTCACATCTAAGTTTTGTAATTTACAATTATTAATAAACAGCCCCTCTAAATTTGGCGTTTGACTTAAATCTAAAGAAGTTAAATTGTTATTAGAACATTTTACCAATATTATGTTTTCACTATTAATATTTAATTGTTCTAATTTATTATTATAGCACTCTAACTGTATAATTTTTTTATTTTGTGAAATATCCAAGCTGGTTAATTGATTTTTAGAACACCGCAATACTTTTAATGCTGTATTATTACTAACATCTAAATTGCTTAATTGATTTTCAGAACAATTCAAGTTTTGTAATGCTGTATTATTACTAACATCTAAACTGCTTAATTGATTTATAGAACACCAAAATGTTTTTAATGCTGTATTATTACTAACATCTAAACTGCTTAATTGATTTCCATAACACCATAATTCTTTTAATACTTTATTATTACTAATATCTAAACTGCTTAATTGATTTTCAGAACAATTCAATTTTTGTAATGCTGTATTATTACTAACATCTAAACTACTTAATTGATTTATCTCACACTGCAATTCTTTTAATGCTGTATTATTACTAACATCTAAACTGCTTAATTGATTTCCAGAACACCAAAATGTTTTTAATGCTGTATTATTACTAACATCTAAACTGCTTAATTGATTTCTAGAACACCAAAATGTTTTTAATGCTGTATTATTACTAACATCTAAACTGCTTAATTGATTTATATTACAGTCCAATGCTTTTAATGCTGTATTATTACTAACATCCAAATTACTTAATTGATTTTCATCACAATACAAATCTTGCAATACTGTATTATTACTAATATCTAAACTACTTAATTTATTTTTACTACAACTCAATCCTACTACTTTGCCATATAAACGTATATTTTTATTACCTAAAACATAGGAGGCTATAACATGATTATTAATATTCGTTACTGCTTCTCCGTTATCTTTTGTGCCATTATTATTAAGGTCTATCCATACACCTGATCTGTCTTGTTCATTGGCATATATAGCAAGTCCTATAGTTTCCCCTACAGATTTTTCTGTGGTAAATTCTATATAAACCTGCTCAGCAGGCGGGGTATCGCCGCCCCCGCAATCTAAACTATAAGTTGCTGTATCGTCTTTATACCAATATTTCGGAATATTATCCAATTGTTCTTGGCTTACTTGAATACATTTTAGTTCGGGATTCATATAACAATATAGTTGCATTAATTTTTTATTTTGCGAAACATCTAAACTAGTTAGCTGGTTGTAACGACAAAACAAATACACAATTTCTTTATTTTGCGAAACATCTAAACCGGTTAAATTGTTGCTATCACAAGACAAATGCCAAAGTTTTTCGTTTTGAGAAAGATCTAAATTGGCTAATTGATTGTAAGAACAATATAGCCTTTCTAACTCTTTATTTTGCGAAACATCTAAGGTGGTTAATTGATTATTATCGCAATCTAAATATCTAAGCTTTAAATTTTGTGAAACATCTAAATTGGTTAACTGATTATTAAAACAAGACAAATACCAAAATTTTTTGTTTTGAGAAATATCAATAGAGTTAATATTATTTTTTCCTATTTTCAACCATTCTAATTCTTTAAACATAGAAACATCAATACTATTTAGATTATTATTTCCGCAATTAAGCCCTTTTAAATTTGTATAATTACTAATGTTAATATGGGCTATTTGAGGAGAATTTGGATAAAACAAATATTCTAAAGTATTGGTATTTTTAGGCAATAATAACTCTTTTAATGTTTCTTGTCCCACCGATAATTCCTTTAATTCCGAATGCTCTGTTACATCTATTTGTTCTATCTTATTTTTGTAACAATAAAGTTTTTTTAGAGCTGTGTTTTTTGAGACATCTAAAGAAGTAAGTTTATTTCCGCCACAATACAACCCTTCTAATTTTGTGTTTTTTGAAACATCTAATTTTTCTATTATTCCCGGATAAACCCATTTGTTTTTTTCGTTATCCCAATAACTTTTAGCACTACAATTTAGTGCCTTTAAATTTACAAAAGCCTCGATTCCTGTTAAGTCTGTTACTTTTTTATCTTCAGGGGTATTTACTGTTGTATAAAAACGTATTGCTCCGGTATATGCTTCTGCTTCGCTTACCTGTATTTCGCCATCGTTATTGGTGTCGATAATTCCAACTTCAATATTAGAGGGTTTAGCTTCAAACATTTCCATTTCATTGCCGTCTTCTTTGGCTAATCTGTTTTTATTTGGTTTGCAAGATATTTGATTAAAACCGGCGGCATCGGAATTCGATTTACCTTGCTCTACCAATATTTTTTTTAAGTTAGCATCGGGGATATTTACGATTTTATCATCGTTTTGCCCGGAACAATCATTGCTATACTTTGCAGTATCGTCTTTTTCCCAGCCTTTGGGTATGTTGTTTAATATTTCCTTATCTACTTGAATACAACTTAATTTAGGGCTTTGAGTAAGATCGACAGCAGGTTCTTCTTTGTCGCCAACCATGTTTTTATTGTTGCCATTGGCAAGATTTACACTTTCTAAACTTGGGTTACCTGCAGCCCATAATAGGCTTAATTTGGGCAACATGCTTACATCTAAACTATTTAACTCTGTTTTGTAGCAGTGTAAATATTTTAAATTTGAATTGGCACTTAAATCTAAATGCGTAATTGGATTATTGGCAATATCAAAAAATGTTAATTGAACATTATTGCTGATATCAATATTCGATAATTGATTCGATAATAAATATACTCTTTTTAGTTCTACATTTTTGCTTAAATCAATCTGTTTTATAGAGGTATTATCGCAAGAAAACATTTGTAGTTTTTTGTTTTTCGATACATCTATTTGTGCTATTGGGTTGTTGCCGCAACTTAATTTTTCTAAAAGAGGAAATGCAGTTACATCTATTGTTTTTATTTTATTGTCGTCGCAAGCTAATATTTTAATGTTTTTAAAATACTCTAATCCTTTAAGTGAAGTAATTTCTTGTTCTGCAATTTTTATTGCTCCGTTATAGGCTGAAGCTTCGGGTAACGAAATTTCTTTATCGCCGTCGGTATTAATATTTTTATCGGCAACTAAAATATCGTGCAGTTTTTTATCTTCAAAAGTTATAAAAAAGCCTTTATCTTTATAATAATTGCTGTTACCGTCTTTTTTCCAGCCTTTAGGCGGATTTTTTACAGTGTTTTCATCTACAATAATAGTGGTAAGTTTTGGGTTTTTTTCGGCATTCATTACCTTTATTTTGGCATTATTGCCATTGGCAATGTTTAGCTTTTTTAATTCGCTGTTGTTCGACACATTTAATTTCTCTAACTTTTTATTTTTAGAAAAATCTAATGTTGCAAACTTATTAAAAGAACAATTTAATGTTTTTAATTCGGTATTTTTACTTGCATTTAAAGTTGTTAACAGGTTATGCGAACAGTCGAGATTTTTTAATTTTACATTATCGGCTATATTAATGCTTGTTAGTTGATTATAGCTGCAATTGAAAATTTTTAAATTGCTGTTTCCTGCTATTTTTAGCGATTTTGTTTTTGCACCGGCTTCTTTTTTAGTTGTGTCTTTAGCCGTTGCCTCCATTGTTTTGGCTGTTATTGTCGTAATTTTATTTTTCTGACAATATATGGCTGTTAATTTTGTGTTGCGGGTTACATCTAAAGTAGTTAATTTGTTATTGGAACAATCTAATTCAGTAATGTTAGGAAAAGCATCTAATCCTTTTAGCGAGGTTAAACCTTTGCCGCTTACATTAATTTTTCCGGCATAAGTTTGTGCCTCTTTTTCTTGAATTTCGTCGTCTTTATTGGTATTGATAGACGTGTTTGCCACCAAAGCTGCTTTTAAGCCGGCATCGGTAAATGTTACCACCTTTTCGGGAGGTAAATCGGGTTTATCGTCTTTGCTGCATGCAAAGAAAAACATTGTGTTCACAAGCAGAAGTACTGCTAATAATTGTAAATTTTTTTTCATCGTTTTATATTTATTAAGTTATGCAAATAATAATTTATATTTAAACAATTGCCTACAAAGGTGTTAATATTTGTAAGCATTAAAAAATATTGGGGAAAATATGCTGTATTGCCTTACTAAAAGGTATTATTTAGGGGATAACAGGTTATTTTAGGGGATGCTGTTATATGTAAATAAATAAGGAATAGCAAACAGAATAAATCCTATGCCTATAAGTTGTAATTTTTATAAGCATAGGATTTTTTTTTATAGGCATAAAATTTTTTTCTATGCCTATAAAATTTTGAGGTTACTATTTATGCTTTTTATAAGTAAGTGAAGCAAGTGTTTTCTTTATTCCCTTTCCGGGTGTAAATACTACTTTCGATTTTTTTATACAAGCGGCATTTACCTCTTTTTCGGTATCACGGGGTTCGCTGCTAAAACTTACACGCAAACTGCCCAATTCTCCCAAACGGATAATTTGTCCGTTAGAAAGTTGAGCATTTATAACATCAACTAAAGCATAAAGTACAGCACGAATATCAGCACCGCTAACGGTACTTATTTTCTCAATATCTTGGGTTAGCCCCTCTAAGGTGCGTTCGCCCGACATTTTGGGTGATGCATAAAACTTTTTTACGCCACCTCCGGCAACTCCCGGTTGCCCTCTCTGAATAACATTAAATTCGACTGACATAATTATTTGTTTAAAAAATTAATAACAGGTCTAATTTAATTCTATCTATTTATTATAACAAATTTTTAGGAGAATAGGTTGTAAAGCGATGACAACAGGAGCTATTTAAATGAAAATATAACTTTTAAACTGTTTATACGTGTTCATTTTAGCTGTTAGCCTTTTGCCTTTGGTTCTTCTGTTTTTTGCCTTCATGGGCGTTTTTTTCTAGTTTTAAAGTTATAACGATACTTTCAATATTAAAACCCTATCATTAAATTTTTATTTATACAATATGGCAATTCGTTGATTTACTTGATTTAAAAATTTTCTGCTTATGGATAGATTATTATTCATTATGGATAAACGAGTTTTATGAATTCTACCCTGCAATACATTGTGCGAAAGGTTTACAATATAACATTCGTTAATTTGCACGAAATATTCCGGTAAGCCATTTAATAACTCTTTTAACGATGATTTTATAAAAAACAAAGCACCATCGGTTCGCTGTAGCCAAACATAGTTTTTTCGAACTTTATTGCCCTCGGGAAGTTGGTCGGTTGTAAAAAATGCAATTTCTTCAAAAAGAATAGGCGTGCGAGTAATTTTATCGTCACTTTTTATTTTTAAATCGCTAATGTAATCAACCAAACCAATAATACCCTGTTGCGTTACGGGTAATTTGTTTTGCTTTTTTTGTAATGCCGTATATATCGCCCGAATAATTTCAGTAGGATTAAGATGCGGTTTTGTTTTTACAATAAAATTCTCGTGATGCGTTTCTAAGCCCTTGTAGAAAGTATAATCATCGCTGAAATCGGTAACGTAAATAAACGGTATATCATACTTTTTGTAAAGCATTCTGCCTAAATCTAATCCCGTAGATTCGCCTTGTAAGTTAATATCTAACAGTACTAAATCGGGAGTTTGATGTTGAATTGCGTTTAATGCTTCGGCAACGCTCGGAGTGTATTCAGCTACCGAGAAATGTTCACGCAACAATACAGTTTTCATTCTTTTATAAAGCAATGCTTCATCTTCTACAATTAAAATATGAGCTTTGGTTTTCATGCGGTTTTAAGATTTATTATTTAGGAAAATCAATATTTATGGTTACGCCATTTGTACCATTTAAGACAAATGAGCCTTGCAACTGTTTGCTTAACAATTGCATTACCTCCATTCCAAACGATGTAAGATTTTCGATATTAAAATTGTTGGGCAATCCTTTTCCATTATCGGAAAGTTGCAATTGATAGCTTTCAGCTGTTTCCGATATATCAATTTTTACATTTCCTTTTTGATTTGGAGAAAACGCATATTTATACGAATTGGTAACAAATTCGTTGATAATTAATCCTAAAGGGAATAGTTTTTCGGTTCTTATTTGCAAAGCAGGCGATATGTTTTGCTGTACCTCAATATTGGGATTGGCAAATGAGTTTTCAATATTATTTACCAAAACAGCTACATATTTTTGTAAATTCAAGTTGGTTATATCTCTATTTCGATAAAGTTGAGCATGAATTTCGTTAATACTGATAATTCTATTTTGCAAATCGGTAAGCCGTTGTTCTAAATTGCCTTGTTCTATATCTAATTTAATATCTTCTACCAACGAATCGATAATTGCCAGATTATTTTTTATTCGATGATGCAACTCTCGTTGTAACTGTTCAATTAGTTGCTTCTGCTTTTTATTTCTGCTATTATAGTAAAACAGTACTGTTAATACGGTAATTACCAATGTTAAAATAATTACAAGTCCCCATTTCTTCCTGCTCTCTTTTACCATAAGCAATTGTTGATATTCTTTTTCAGCCTTTAATTTTTTGTTTTCAATTTCTTTCTTTTCCGCCTCATATTTTATGGTGTTTTTAGTTATCTGTTTCTTCAAATTTTCGTTGTTTTGCACTCCATTTAAATAAAGTATCCGCTCAAGAGTATTTACAAGTTTTGGGGTATTCCCTGTTTTTTTCATAACGTGCATCAACTCTTTATTATAACGCTGTTGCACCTCAGTAGTTCTTCCTGTTGTGTCGATTTGTTGCAATAATACCAAAGCCTTTTGATATTTTTTTTCAGCAATCAATAACTTTGCTTGTGCTACCTTTAAAACGGCATCGGCTTCGTAATAAAAATCTTGCATTTTATCTTTTGCCAATGCCAAAATTTCTTTTGCTTTTTCTATTCTATTCTGTTTTGCTAACAGTTGCACATAGTAGCCTAAATAAATTACATATGTTTCTTGAATGGGTATATTTTTCTGTTGTGTAACTTCTATTGCTTTATCGAAAATTTTATTACATTCTTTAATTTTTCCCTCTTCGTAATAAATATATCCTAAAATAAATTCTGCATCTAAAAGATTAACGAAATCTGATTCCTTTTTAAAATATTTAATCGACTCTTTTAAATCTTTAATTGCGGCAGTATTATTGTCAATATTATTATTTAAGATTCCTCTCGATTTATAATACAATGCCTCGTACCAAGGAGACTTATTTACCTTATTATAGTCTGCCAGTTTCTGCAGCCATTCTGCAGCTTCGACATATTTTTCGTAATTAAAATACATTACAACATTACTCAAAGCCAAAGAACATAATCCTGAATAATCGTTTGCTTTTCTGAATAGCTGTTCTGATTTTTTTGCGTAGAAAACAGCACTATCCAACTGATTTAATATTTGAAAAGCAGAGGACATATTCTTATAGGTGCTTCCAGCAATTTTTAACGATATTGCATCCTTATTCTTAATGTTTCTTAAAGCTTTGCGATAATAGATAAAAGCAGTATCAAACTTATTCATAACGGAATAGCAGGTGCCTTTTAACTTATAACCTAAACTTGACAAATTATACGTTTTTGCCTTTTGGGATGCTAATAATTCGTTGATTTCAGCTAAAGCTTTTTCCACCTGTCCCTGCCTAACATAAAAAGCAAACATCCCTTCTTGAATATGAACCATCTCCTCTCGATTGATACTCTCATTAAACCTGTTTTTTACGCTGTCGATTTTATTTTGCTGTGAAAAAACAGTATAACTGCTAAATAAAAAAAATGTTGCAATAAGTGCTTTTACAAATGGACGTATAACGTTTTTCATATTGTTTTGTGTTTTTATATGTTTAAAAAACAAAAATAATAATAAATAATATAAAAACAATTCTTAAATGGCAGATAAATAACACATTAAAGAGTTTCGGAAGAAAACAAAAATGGGACAACAGGCATTAAAAAAAGGGAATCATGTATTATTTAAGGGAAAATCTTATCTTGCGAGAGTTTATTTTTGTATAAATGTTTACAAATATTTTTACAATATTTTATTGCGTTGGGGGAGGGAATAGCCTTTTTATTTATACGTTTAACTTAAATTCTTTACGAAATACTTCTGAATTTTAGGGTTAAAACTCTAATTCCGGCAATATATTAAATCCTTATTCCTTAATAATCTCAATAATCTCGGTAGTAGAAATCGACGGTGTTCTTTCCAGATAAACCACTTTGCAAAGCGATTTAAACTCATCGAAACGCCCCTCCCAGTCGTTGCCCATTACCAAAACATCGGCGTTGTATTTTTTTATATAGTCGCCTTTCAGCTCTAACGACTCTTCGTAAAAAACCTCATCAACCACCTTTAAGGCTTCTATTATTCTCAATCTTTCTTTTTCGGAATAGACCGGATTTTTCTGCTTTTTAGAGTAATTTAAAGCATCGGTTGAGATACCCACAATTAAATAATCGCCAAGTGCTTTGGCACGTTCTAAAATTCTTAAATGTCCGATATGGAACAAATCGAAAGTTCCAAATGTAATTACTCTTTTCATATATCTCTTTTCGCTTTTAGTTATTAGCCTTTGGTTATTAGCTTTTGGCTGTTGGTCTAATTGTCACATTAACTAATTGTCAAATTGCCACATCGTCAAATTAATTTAACCGTAAGGACGCAAAGTTCGCAAAGGGGCTTCTTCCGTCTTCGGTCTTCCAGCCTTTTTTACAATCCTATCGGCAAAGATAATGTTTCCGTATAAATTCAAAAATTCGTTTAGAGCTGTTATCATCAATGTATTGATACGATTTTGCAATAATCTCTTTCCGTTTTTCCACAAACGAATCCTTTCCGTTTAAAATATCCAACAGATGATTTTCCAATTGATTTTGATTGACCGATACAGCACCAACTATAAAATCGTTAAAGAAGGTGTGCAATTCGCGATCTTTGGTTTCGTATTTTTCTCTATCGTAAAGCAAAAACAGAATGGGGCGGTTTAACAGAATATAATCCATATAAATGGAAGAGTAATCGCTAATCATTATATCGGTTTCGTGCAAAAACGGATATACATCGGTTACATTATCGTACCATAAAATTCTATCGTAATCTGCCGAAATGGATTGATATTGCGGCAGAGGGTGCAGCTTAAACACAAATACCAAATTATTAGCGGTAGCGAATTGATTTAACCGCTCTAAGTCTATTATGCCGTCAGATATGCCATCGCCGCCGGTATCGCGGAAAGTGGGAGCATAAAGCACCGATTTCGCTCCGTTTTTTCGAAATTCCGCCACTTTTTGAATGGTCTCCGTATCGGAATTTATCAGCTTGTTTTTATACTTATAGGCATTGACAATTATATCGTTTCGGGGATAACCCGTATTGATAAAATTATCGGCAATAAATGCAGGTTGAAAAAATTCTTTGGTAAAAAACTCTCCCGTTGAAATAATAGCTTGATATTTGGGTAGTTTTCCCACAAAATTCAGAATAAATCTGCGGTAAAACGAACTTGTTTCCTGAATAAAAAACTTATTGCTGCGTTGTATCTTTTTAAAGCCTATACCGTGCCATATCTGTATAATTTTTGCCCGCCAAAACAGCTGAAACCGACAATTGTCCATCCACGAAAAATTATCTACCACAAACACCCTGCTTCTCAGCATCAGCCAATAGGCTTTTAGCGACGGGTAATACAAAATATTATCGTATTGCTCTTTTAAAGTTTTATAGGTCGCTTTGTTTGCAGTCAGCAGATAAAACTCTTGTTGAGGTTCGTTCTCCGAAAGGTAAAGGAAAAAGAACTTAATGTTATCGATAAAAAGTCCGTCCTTAGCTCCCATTAACAGCATTAAATTCTTTTTTTTCGGAATGAAATAGGTAATGGGAACAATAAAAATCCATCCCAAAAGGGTGGTGATAAAAATAACGGGTTTGGAATGTTTATTCAGATTCATCGGT
>PDWJ01005169.1_pt1 | contig 10902 bp, 10 predicted proteins | sample 1430881 | NCBI WGS metagenome assembly PDWJ01 (sample SAMN01162460, study PRJNA174530) | Oral metagenome, whole genome shotgun sequencing project. | biome: Marine environment; feature: Marine mammal; material: Swab sample of the gingival sulcus; isolation source: swab sample of gingival sulcus... | reverse complement strand
CTTCATTCGTTCTACAAAATTCGGATTTTCAGTTTCTTCTTTGAGCCTTACGATTTGTTCTTCTCGCATTTTCTTTTCACGAAGTTCCTGTTTTTTCTTGTAGGACAAAATTTCGCCACAATTTTCACAAATATCTGTGTCAATGTTTGTTGTGTTGCAATTCGGACATTTTTTGTATGAACTTGTTACCGACATTTTTATAGATTAATCATTTAAAAAACTAACCAATTCATAAAAAAAATCTTTTGGATTTTCAGCGTGTAACCAATGTCCTGCATTTGCGATTTTTACAATTTTATAATTTGGAAAATGTGAGTTAATCAATGGTCTGTCTTCTTCTGTGATATAACCCGATTTTTCGCCACCCAAAAACAGTGTTTCGCCTTTAAAACTTGTATTGTTAGGAAGAGCAATAATGATTTCTTCGTAATTTTCTGTTAAAGATTTCAAATTAAAACGGAAATTTAATTTTTCTTTTTCTTCCCAATATAAACTTTTGCATAAAAAACCACGAATACCAATTTCTGGGATAAATTCAGCAAGTTTTTGGTCAACTAATTTTCGTGTATTTTGTACCGAAAAATCAACAGAATTTAATGCTTTTAAAATAGCATTATGATGTGGCGGAAAACTTTTTGGCGACATATCCGCAACGATTAATTTATCTAACAAATTAGAATAAGTAACCGCAAAAAGCATCGCTACTTTTCCTCCCATTGAATGTCCTAAAATACTTGGTTTTTCTAACTGATGGTCTTCAATATAATTCCTTAAATCTTCAACTAAAAGCGGATAATTAAATTCGTCAGAATGAAAACTGCGTCCGTGATTTCGTTGGTCAATAAGATGAACTTCGTAACCTTCTTTTGCTAAATTTAAAGCGTGAGTTTTCCAGTTATCTCCCATTCCGAGATAGCCGTGTAAAATTAATAAAGGTTTTCCTTCGCCTATGATGTTTGAAAATAGTTTCATATAATATTTTTAATTTTTTTCTTCGTTTTCCTTTGATTTTAGATATGGATAAATCGTATAAACAACTAAAATTCCGCCAATTATATTTCCTATAATATAAGGATAATTTATGATTTTGTGATTAAAATAACCAACAATAGAGTTCAAACTTACCCAAATCACCATAATTATGATTAATGATTTGATGTCAATCATTTTACGATTAAACGTTTTATCAATTATAAATCCAAGTACTATGAAAAGTGGAAAAAATAAACTTGTATCCAAAATTTCAAAAATAAAATTAATTGTTTCGTTATCTTTTATATAACTTCCAAAAAATATTTTTAATAGAAGTTTTACAAAGCAAATTATTCCAAATAAAACAAGACCACTACGATTTTTTCTAAAAAATTCCATATTTCTTATTTTCTAACTTCTAACACTTAATTTGTTAATATACATATTAATAACATTCTGAATACCAAGGTAAATACTTTCAGAAATTAATGCGTGACCGATAGAAACTTCGGCAAGATTTGGGATATTTTCAGCAAAAAACTGAATATTATCCAAACTTAAATCGTGACCTGCGTTTATTCCTAAACCTAAATTGTGAGCTAATTCTGCCGATTTTATATAAGGCTCAATCGCTTTTTTGTTGCCTTTTTCGTATTGAGTAGCAAATTCTTCGGTGTATAATTCAATTCGGTCAGCACCAGTTGCTTTTGCTCCTTCAATAAGTTTTAAATCGGTATCAATGAAAATTGAAGTACGAATTCCTGCGTTTTTAAACTCCGAAATCACTTCAGTTAAAAATGATTTGTGCGTAATCGTATCCCAACCAGCATTTGACGTAATTGCATCAACAGCATCAGGAACGAGTGTCACTTGTGTTGGTTTGATATCCAAAACCAAATCCATAAATTTTTTAATCGGATTTCCTTCGATGTTATATTCGGTCGTTACAATGTCCTTTAAATCGTAAGCATCTTGATAGCGAATGTGACGTTCGTCAGGTCTTGGGTGAATTGTAATTCCTTGTCCTCCAAACTCTTGAATATCTTTTGCAACTTGAACTAAATTTGGAACATTTCCTCCACGAGCATTTCGTAGAGTTGCTATTTTGTTTATATTTACGCTTAATTTTGTCATTTTTTTAAGTAATTTTTGAACACAAAAATACATATAAATTTGTATGAAAATAATTTTTTATAGATTTATAATTAAAAAAGTTTATTTTTGTAAAAAACATTTTCAAAGTGAAACAATATTTAGATTTAGTAAAACACGTTTTAGAAAACGGAAACGAAAAAGGAGACCGAACAGGAACAGGGACAAAAAGTGTTTTTGGCTATCAAATGCGATTTGATTTGAGCAAAGGTTTTCCATTGGTTACGACTAAGAAACTACATTTAAAATCAATTATTTATGAATTATTGTGGTTTATAAAAGGCGATACCAACATTAAATATTTGCAAGATAACGGTGTGCGAATTTGGAACGAATGGGCGGACGAAAATGGTGATTTAGGGGCAATTTACGGACATCAATGGAGGAACTGGAACAGCGAAGAAATTGACCAAATTAAGGAAGTTATTGAAACCTTAAAAACCAACCCAAATAGCCGAAGAATGTTAGTTTCAGCGTGGAATCCGAGTGTTTTACCTGATACGTCAAAATCGTTTTCGGAAAATGTAGCCAACGGAAAAGCTGCCTTGCCTCCGTGTCACGCATTTTTTCAGTTTTATGTGGCTGACGGAAAATTATCGTGTCAGTTATATCAACGAAGTGCCGATATTTTCTTGGGTGTTCCGTTTAATATTGCGAGTTACGCTTTGCTAACAATGATGATGGCACAAGTTTGTGGTTACGAGGCAGGCGAATTTATTCATACGTTTGGCGATGCTCACATTTATAACAACCACAAAGAGCAGTTAGATTTGCAATTATCACGCGAACCGAGAACCTTGCCTAAAATGAAAATAAATCCGAATATAAAAAATATTGAAGATTTTACATTTGAAGATTTTGAATTAGTTGATTATAATCCACACCCACATATTAAAGGTGTTGTGGCAGTGTAAAACAAATTTTTTAACGTTCAACTTTCAAACTTTTAACGAACAATGACAGTAACAATAATAGTAGCAATAGCAAAAAATAACGCAATCGGAAAGGGAAATGATTTAATTTGGCATCTTCCTGCGGATTTAAAACGTTTTAAAAAAATTACAACAGGTCACACGATTATTATGGGGCGAAATACTTTTGAAAGTATCGGAAAGCCTTTGCCAAATCGTAGAAGTATCATTATTACTCGTCAAAAAGATTATAAAATTGAAGAGTGTTTTACGGCAAATTCTATTGAACAAGCGTTGGAACTCGCAAAAGACGAAAACGAGGTTTTTATCATCGGGGGAAGTCAAATTTACAAACAAGTTTTAGAAAAAAACTTGGCAGACCGATTAGATGTTACACTCGTTCACGAAGAATTTGATGCCGATGCATTTTTTCCTAAAATAGATTTAAATATTTGGAAAGAAACTAATCGTGAAGACTTTAAAGCAGACGAAAAAAATAAATACGATTATAGTTTTTTGACGTATCAAAAAAAACATTTGTAAGAATACAGAATGTAGAGACACAGCATGCTGTGTCTCTACGGATATATGATAAAAATCACAAAATGAAAATAACCGAAATAACCAAAATATACGGAACTCAAAAAGCAGTAGATAACATTTCGTTTTCTGTAAAGAAAGGTGAAATTGTTGGTTTTCTTGGGGTAAATGGAGCAGGGAAATCTACCACAATGAAAATGCTAACAGGCTTTGTAAAACCTACAAGTGGCGAGGTTTTTATAAATGATATTGACGTGGTTAAAAATCCGATTGAGGCTCAAAAACATATTGGTTATTTACCTGAACACAATCCGTTATATTTGGATATGTATGTTCGTGAATATTTAGAATTTCAGGCAGAAATCCATAAAACCAACAAACAGCAAATAAATGACGTTATTGAAAAAGTTGGTTTAACCCCCGAAGTTCATAAAAAAATAGGTCAGTTGTCAAAAGGATATCGCCAAAGAGTTGGTTTGGCATCGGCGATTTTACACAACCCTGATGTGCTTATTTTAGATGAACCGACCACAGGTTTAGACCCAAATCAGTTAGTAGAAATTCGCGAGTTAATCAAGGAATTAGGCAAGGATAAAGTCGTATTATTTTCTACGCATATTATGCAAGAGGTTGAGGCAATTTGCAGTCGTGTGATTATTATTAATAAAGGTAAAATTTTGATTGACAAACAATTATCGGAATTAAAAGAAAACAACGAACAAACCATTCATATCGGTTTTGATTATAAAATTGAAGAACAATTTTTACAACGATTGCCACATATTAAATCTATCAAAAATAATTACGACAATTCGTGGACGCTTACTTTTTCATCGGAAGAAGATATGCGACCAAAATTATTTGATTTCGCACAAGAAAACGGACTAAAAATTTTAGAATTAAACACTGAAAATAAAAGTTTAGAAAAATTATTTGTTGAACTGACAAAAAATCCTTGATTTTTCAATTATCAATTCTCTAAAAAATGAAAAAACTAATCTTACTTATTTTATTGTTATTTTCATTAGGTAGTTTTGGTCAAAAAACTTTTACGATAAGCGGTATTTTGACCGATAAATCTAATGGTGAAACGCTTTTTGGAGCATCTGTTTTTTTTAAAGGAACGACAATCGGTGTGAATTCAAACGAATACGGATTTTACGCCATAACAGCACCCAAAGGCACTTATACTTTGGTATTTTCTTACGTGGGATATACTTCTATTGAAAAGAAAATTATTTTAGATAAAAATATTAAACTTAATGTTGAATTACAACAGGAAAACACTAAATTAGAGGAAGTTGTAATTTCATCAGAATCTAAAAAAGTGAATTTACGAACTCCGCAGATGAGCGTTTCAAAATTGTCAAGTGCTATGATTAAAAAAATCCCCACAATACTTGGCGAAGTCGATATTCTTAAATCGGTGCAACTCTTACCTGGTGTTACGAATGCTGGTGAAGGAGCATCAGGATTTAACGTTCGTGGAGGTGCAGAAGACCAAAATCTAATTTTACTTGACGAGGCAATTATTTATAATTCTTCGCATTTGTTTGGGTTCTTTTCGGTGTTCAACAACGATGCGATTAAAAATATAAAACTCTATAAAGGCGGTATTCCTGCAAAGTTTGGCGGACGAGCGTCATCGGTTTTGGATATTCGTCAAAAAGATGGAAATAAAAAGAACTTAAAATTATCAGGAGGAATAGGTTTGATTTCAAGCAGATTAACCATAGAAACGCCTACATTTAAGGATAAAGGCTCGTTTTTGTTGGCTGGTCGGACGACGTATGCTAACATTTTTTTGGCAATGTTGAAGAATGAAAATCGTGCTGGTTTTTATGATTTTAACCTAAAAACCGATTACAAAATCAACGATAATAATAAGTTGTATTTGTCGTCATATTTGGGAAAAGATAACATTAATTTTGCTCAAACTTTTATGAATTCCTACGGAAATATTTCGGCAAATTTACGTTGGAATCATTTATTTAACGATAATTTATTTTCTAATTTATCTTTGATTTTTAGCAAATACGATTATGATTTAGAACTTGAATTTGTTGGGTTTAAATGGAGTTCGGATATTAAAAATTATCATTTAAAATACGATTTTGGTTATTACTTAAACGATAAAATGACCTTTGATTTTGGGTTGAGTACGATTTACTATCAATTCAACCCAGGGGAATTAATGCCTACAAAAGCAAATTCGGATATAAATTATGCAAAACTTGATGAAAAATTTGCTTTGGAATCGGGAATTTATCTTGATTTGGAGCATAAAATAACGCCTAAATTTACAGCAAAATACGGATTGCGTTCGTCTTATTTTTCACGTTTAGGACATCAAAAATTAAACATTTATAAAGATGATTTGCCTGTTGTTTATAACAAAGATTTAAAAATTTATGAACGTGCCGAACCGATAGGCAACGAAGAATATGGCAAAGGCGAAAATATAAAATTATTTACAAATTTAGAGCCTCGTTTGGCGTTGTCGTATCAATTTAATAAAAATTCGTCATTCAAAGCGAGTTATAATAAGATGGTGCAGTATTTGCATTTGATTTCAAACACAAGTTCGGCAACACCATTAGATGTATGGACGCCGAGTGGCAAGTTTTTAAAACCTCAGATTGCAAATCAGTATGCTTTGGGTTATTTTAGAAATTTTAACGAAAATACCTATTCGCTTGAATTGGAAACCTATTACAAGACAATAAAAAACCGTGTGGATTATATTGATGGAGCAGATTTAGTGGCGAACAATACGATTGAACGAGAAATTTTATCAGGAAATGTAAGGGCTTACGGATTGGAATTTTTACTGCGAAAAAATAAAGGACGGTTTACAGGATGGTTGGCTTATACTTTGTCAAAATCGGAGCAACAGACCTTAGGCGGACGTGCTGGTGGTTTGGGTATAAACCAAGGAAAATGGTACAACACAGCGTATGACAAAACGCACGATATATCAATAACAGGGAATTACAAACTCAATGACAAATGGCGTTTTGGAGCAAATTTTATATTCCAAACGGGTCGTCCTACAACTTATCCTAATGGACAATTTGAGTATGGCGATTTTTCAGTCCCTACTTATTCTGTAAGAAACTCAGACAGACTTCCTGCCTACCATCGTTTGGATATTTCTGCTACATTAACATCACGTAAAAATAAAAACAGACGTTGGAAAAGTGAATGGGTCTTTGGTTTTTACAACGTTTATAATCGTAGAAATGCGGCATCGATTTCGTTTAAAAGAAATGCAGACACACAACATAACGAAGCTGTGCGAACAGCCATTTTTGGGATTATTCCGTCTATTAGTTATAATTTTAAATTTTAATTGCGATGAAAAAGTATATCATAATTTTAAGTATTATTTCAATATTCAATGCGTGTACTGACGTGATTGATGTTGATGTGCCAAACACAGGAAAACGGCTCGTTGTTGAAGCGTCGATAGATTGGAAAAAAGGCACAGATGGAAAAGTGCAAACTATAAAATTACGCACTTCTACACCATATTTTGATAATAATAAACAAACAGGTGTTGAAGGGGCAAAAATAGAGGTATTTAATGAAAATAATGGCGATAAATTTGAGTTTAATCCGACTTCAAAAGGGAATTATATTTGTCGTAATTTTATCCCAAAATTAAATAATATTTACCGATTACGAATTGAGTATAATGGTAAGACATATCAAGCAACAGAGCAGATGGTTGGTGTTAGTGATATTAAGGAAATTAGTCAGGAAAAGTATGAAGTTTTAAATAAAGAAATCACTAAAATAAACGTATTTTATGACGACCCAAAAGGAATGCAAAATTATTATTTAAGTACGCTTAATAATGAAAATATACCTTTAACAGCACAAGTTAGAGATGACCGTTTTTCGGACGGAAATACCAACAAAATGCTATATACAAGTGAAGATTTTAAGAAAAATGCAAAGGCTGTAATTCGGTTGTATGGTGTTTCTAAACATTATTTTAATTATATGCGATTACTCTTGGCACGGGTGGGAACGCAAGGAGGCTCGCCTTTTCAGTCAGCACCCGCAAAAATGTACGGAAATTGTAAAAATATAAATAATCCTAATGAAGATGTTTTGGGATATTTTCGTTTGTGTCAATTTTCTGAAACAACATATATAATTAAATAATATTATATAAAAATTTCGTAGATTTGCAATTGAAAATTCAGACTTTTCTGTAGTCTTGTAAATTATGTGTACAAATAGCATTTTAGGGTTAAACATATCCATAATGAGTTGCTGATGGTAAAAATCATATCAATGAATTTATTTAATACAATTTTTAGCAAATCAGAAAAAAGTCAATTGAATGATATTTGGACAGAAATAACATCTATTGATCATTTGAATACAATTTTAGAACAATCAGAAAGACAAGTTGTTGCAATTTTTAAACATTCTACACGCTGTTCAATTAGTAGAAAGGTTTTAGCACAATTTGAAAAACAAATTTCTTCAAAAAATATTAAATGTTATTATTTAGATTTGCTTAATTATAGGGAAATATCTAATGAAATAGCAGAACAAATGAATGTTGTTCATCAGTCGCCACAATTAATAATTCTAAAAAATAAGGAAGTGGTTTTGCACGTTTCTCACAACGGAATATTAAATGTAAATTTAGATAATTTCCTTTAAAATTACATTTGAATTATAATAAATTAGGTGCTATATTAAAAAAAACACTTACTTTATATGATTATTTGTAAATTAGGTTGTAAATTTGTTTTTTTCAAAATTTATTTAATTTGAGCGAAGCAAAGAAACCCAAAAAAGAACTTTACGATTATCAAAAGGAAGCCTTGAACAAAATTTTTAAGGCTTTTGAGGAAAAACCAGACGATTATCATTTGTTATATCAACTTCCAACGGGAGGAGGTAAGACTGTTATTTTTTCTGAAATTACACGTCAGTATTTGAAGCATCACAAAAAAAAGGTGCTAATTATGACGCATCGTATAGAGTTGTGCAAGCAAACACATAAGATGTTAAATGAATTTCACGTTGAAAATAAGATAGTTAATAGTAAAGCCGATTTGAGTGACCAAAATGAATTTGATTGTTTTGTAGCAATGGTTGAAACGCTTAATAATCGTTTGAACGATGATAAATTGGATATTTCTGATGTTGGTTTGGTAATCATTGATGAGGCACATTATAATTCGTTCACAAAATTATTTAAGTTTTTTGATAGTTCATTTATTTTGGGGGTTACAGCAACACCTTTGAGTTCAAATATCAAAACGCCAATGCGTGATAATTATGACGAACTTATCGTAGGGGAAAGTATAGGTACGTTGATTGAAAATAATTTTTTAGCAAAAGCAAATGTATTTTCGTATAATGTTGGTTTGACTTCGTTGGAAGTTGGTGCTAATGGGGATTACACTGTGAAATCTTCTGAGGATTTATATACAAATTATACGATGTTATCAAAGTTAGTTCAGGCATATGAAGAACGAGCAAAAGGTACTAAAACATTGATTTTTAATAACGGAATTAACACCTCACTACACGTATTTGATACCTTTAGACGAGCAGGTTATCCGATTGCTCACTTGGATAATACCAATACGAAAAAAGAACGAAATGCAATATTAAAATGGTTTCATGAAACGCCAAATGCTATTATTACTTCGGTAAGTATTTTGACAACTGGGTTTGATGAACCATCGGTAAAATCAATTATTTTAAATAGAGCGACAAAATCATTGACTTTGTACTATCAAATGATAGGACGTGGGTCACGAATTTTTGAAGATAAAAATGAATTTAATGTTATTGATTTAGGTAATAATTTCCACAGATTTGGACCTTGGGGTGCTGATTTAGATTGGCAAAAAATGTTCCGTTCGCCTAATTTCTATTTAGATAGTTTGTTATCTGACGAGGAAATTGAAAGCGATTTTCGTTATGAATTACCAAAAGAGATACGAGCCGAATTTGCAAAAACATCAGATGAAGATTTATATTTTGATGTTAAAAAAGTTTATACAACAGCAATTGCAAGTGGCGAAAGTTCAAAAGTTGTTTTGCAACGTGCTATTGAACACCATACGAAAATCTGTGCTGAAAATAGTGAAGATATGTTTGATGCGTTGATTTTAGCAAAGCAATTAGGAGGCGATATTGAGGATATTATTAATCGTTATTCAAAGTGTATTTGTAAATCTACGAAAAATTTTATTGACTGGTTAAACGATGATTATAAAAAGAAATTAAATACTTATATCAGAAGTAATTTTGATGAAGTTTATGAACAAATTCACGGACATCCGCCGATAGAAGAGTAATAAACTTTTATGAATAAATAATTAAAAAAGGTTATCATTTAATGATAACCTTTTTTAATGTACTCTATTTTTATTGCCTTAAATTTTAGTACATAGCAATATATAAGATGTAACCTAATTCAGTATCCTTGTATCTAGATACTGCCATTTTACCTTGACTGCTATCTCCATTTTTATAGAAATAATAACGCCCACTTGAAGACATATGGTCATAAGTGTAACCATTCTTTTTTGCTAAGTCTATAAACTCTTTTGTGAGGCGATATACACCATCTAAACCTCCGTAAAAAGCCAAAGTATAATCTTGGAAATAATAAACTGTTTGAGTTAATCCAAGTTTATCACCAGTCTTATAAATCCAGTGAATACGGCTAACGGCAGTATTCTCACCATTTTCAACTTTGTAGTATCTTTTGTCTTTTGTTATTCCTTTATCTTCATAGTTTAGTCTAGATTTTTCAACAACAAAGACCCCATTATTATCTTGTTCGTATTTTAAAACATCTGCCTCTGATTTCCATTTTACAAATGCAGGGAATTGAGAAAGAGTTGCTTGGTCTTTTTGTTGAAAAGCTCTATATCCAAATTTATAAAAAGGAGCTCTGCTATCTTCCATAAATTCAACTACCGTCTGTGTTGTTTTATTTACAAATTTTTCCTTATCAACTTTCTGCCAATCAAGAACAGACTTAAATCCTTTTTCTGTAATTTTTTCATAACCATTTTTTAATAAAAAGTCTTCAAACGCTTTTTTCTGTTCGTCAGTAACATTTGCATCCTTAGGATATAATGTAGCCATTGAGTACCCTTTCAAATTTGCTGTATAACGTAATTCTTTAAAGAAATCATCATTAAGTACTTCATATTTTAACAAAGTAAAAGAATCTCCTGACGTTCCTGAGGCATCTTTTTTCTGTTTATCTAAAAATTTTGTTTCTTTTGTTCTACCTTTTTCAAAATTTTCAATTTCAAGGTCTTGTTGTCCCCAA
>PDWJ01005166.1_pt1 | contig 10908 bp, 14 predicted proteins | sample 1430881 | NCBI WGS metagenome assembly PDWJ01 (sample SAMN01162460, study PRJNA174530) | Oral metagenome, whole genome shotgun sequencing project. | biome: Marine environment; feature: Marine mammal; material: Swab sample of the gingival sulcus; isolation source: swab sample of gingival sulcus... | reverse complement strand
TAGCGGTCAGCGGCAATTTGTTTGGCTAACGCCATCAGAGGGCTTTCCGGTTCGGGAGCTTCTTCCGGTGCAGGGGCAGTTAGCGTTCCCTCCACATAGTGCCAACCCAGTCCCTGGTTATCCGCCAGCTCAACATAGGTACCCGGCAAGGTACTCACGAACTCCTGTGAGCCAACAATGACATTGACCACGACATCGTTGTTCAGTAATCCAAAACGCTGTGCCATGTTTATTGACTCCATTCAACCAGGACAAAACCAGAACCACCGTTACCACCGGGGGCTCCTTTACTGTACGTAAGATTACCGTTATCACCGCCTCCACCGCCGCCGCCACCAGCGCCAGTATTCGGGGCCGCCGCTTCACCTGATGTGGCCGGTTGTGAGTGCCCTGTCGAGGTACCTAAGCCCCCGTCGCCACCTTTACCACCCAGACCTGCTCCGCCACCGCCACCGCACCAACCCATATCGCTGGTGTAACCATGTGGCCAATGGTGGACACCGTTTGAGCCACCAGGGATACTGAGGAAAGGTTGTCCATTAGCTAAGGCAATTTGGCGATAATACTGCTGCCAGTGATTATCTGAGGTTGGGTTGACAATTTGGGGGTTGTACCACTGCTTGCCACTACCACCCAAACGGCTGGCAAAATACTGCCCGGTGTCAGTGTTACCACTAAATTCTGGGTACTGTGGTGCATCAGGCTCCGTTCGATTACTGTGCGTAGCAACTGGTGCGCCCAAGCCACCCCAAACAACCAAATCCCCAAAACTGCTATCACCGCCTTTCGTGATATATGCTCCACCTGAGTTATGCGCATCTGCGGCAATACCACCAGCCCCCACAATGACAGGAATGGTATTTCCCGGTGTCACAGGGATTACCTGACGAACCACACTGCAACCACCGTTACCACCACGCCCCCCATGACCCGGTGAATTGTTATAGTACGCCACGGTATACCCATGCCCCCCAGCTCCGCCGCCACCACACATCGTGACATACACCCGGGTCACGCCCTCGGGCACCACGAAGTTACCTGAGGTAGCAAACAACTGCTGTTGCATACCGCCACGGCTGGCTTCGATCAACGCAGGTAAGCCGTCAATCGCGGTTTTTACGCCCTTGAGCATGGGTTGTAAGTTTAATAAGGCAGGTATCATGTCCAGTGCGCTCCTGTGATATTGTCGTTTTGGTCATAGCTTACGTTCAGTGTGCCTTGCACCAGCCACGGCGTAGGGTTGGCGGTGAAATTGCCGGTGTTGGCTACGGTACAGGTCTGTAAAAACCCGTTTTCGTTGTACACGGAGCTTAATTTCACGCCTTGCTCGCCATTCCAGAATAATTGCGTTTCCGGCTGCTCTGCTGTGCCGCTGCCGATTTCCGTGCCGTAATTCCAGCCGGGCACCATGCCGCCGAGCATAAACTGGGTGAGCATATCGAGCTGCTGTTGCCAGTTGCTTTCATCCAGTGCGGTTTTGAGTGCAGCCGCATCCGCCTGCGCAGCGGCCAGCACGGCTTGAAATTCAACCACGAGGGGCTGCAAGTGCTCGTTGACCAGGCTTTGCGCCAGCACATCGGTCTCGTTGTGCATGGTTTGCAGCAGGGAGCGGGCCTCATTCAGCACTGGCACCAGCGTCGAGTCGATACGATCAAGGCCAAAGGCCTGGATGTCTGAAACCGCTGCCTTCCAATCGGCGCGCACCTTCTCCAGTGCGTCCAGACGCAGATCCAGGTCAGCCCATATAGCATTAAAATAGTCTTCACCCAGGCGAGTGAGGCCATCGGTCATCCGGTAAATCGTGAGTCGTGTTGCCATTTTTTAATCCATTAGATGGGTGATTAAAAGGTCGCTGATCATTTCTCGGTCATCGCGGGTAAAGCCGAGTAGCCGGCGCCTGGCATAGCGCGTGGTAACGCCCTGTTTGTTGACCTTACCGCGCAAGCCGTACTGGTGAATGCGCGCGATGTAGGCCGCTCGGCCGCTGTAGCCCACCGACACGCCCTGGGCGCTGGCGCGTATTTTTAGATAACGTGCGGTGCGTAGCTTGGTAAACATTTTGCGCTTGGCACGACCTTTCTTGTTGCGTAAACCCTTTTGCGGCTTACGTGCTTCAAAGGCGCTGCCATCAGGGTTTTTCTGTGCCATGATGCGCCGCTGCTGCGAGCGTCGCAGCTCGCGACCAATAGTGCGCGTCACCTTCCGGCGCTCAGCGGGTTCCAGTTTTGCCAGCAGGCCTTCCGCCCAATCCTCGATGTGTTTTAAATCATCACTCATAGCTCAAACCGCAAACCTTTACGCGGCGGGTGCGGGGTTTCGATGTCCGCGCCGGTGGGGGCAGTGCTTTGCCAGGAGCCGATCAGCTCGCCGGTGTTGCTGCGCAGTTCCCAGCTCTGGGCGGGTAAGTGCTCGACCAGTTGTGGTTCGGCGGCGTGGGTTGCGCGGTAGGTGTTTTCGCTTTGCTTTTGTACAATAACTCGCTCGGTCAGCGCCACGGTAATCGACAAATCCACTGTGGAATTGTCAATAATATCCGCCTCAAAATTGATGGCCTGCTTTGCCGTGTCGAGATTGGCGGTGAGCTCTGGTTGATGTGTGCGAAGCCACAAAAGCAGGGCGATAAAAACCGCGTCAAGGTCGCCAGTGAAATCCACCAGCACCACGTTTAAGGTGTAGCTGTACTCAAACGACATACCAGTCGCCGCCGTGGAACGGATGTGACCATTGTCGATAAACACCAACAGTTTATCGGGGTTGGCATCCAGGTTCGACACGCGCTGGCACAGTTCATCGCGCAAGCTGTCCGGCTTAATCACTACATTCGTCCTTCTAAATACAACTGAAAGATAAAGCCCACCACGGCACCGGCAGTGGTGGTCAGGCCGGTGAGCGTCCACAGCTTACGCTCGACAATACGCAAGCGCTCATAAATCGGGTTTATCTCGCCCGTGCGCATGCCGGCCAACTCACGACTTAGGGTTTGTTGTGAAATCAGCAGTGAACCAATGCGCTCTTCTACCCGCGCGAGCGCTACGAAGGCTTTGGTCATTTCGTCGATCTTGTGATCGATTTTGTCCAGCCGTCCTTGCAGGTGTTCCATTGATCTATCGTCAGTCATCGTTTCAATTAACGCTTGTTGTCTCAATTGGCCCTGGCGGGTTTCACGCTGTGGCATCGCGTTTAATCCGCTTCCACGCGCCCTTAGCTTTTTGGCTTGCCACGTAGCCGTTCAACAAGAAGTGGGCCAGCTCCCAAATGCCTTTTGCCTCGGCATCCGTGGTGGACTCACGCTCTCGAATAACGTCGACAAAAATTTTAAGGGCGCCATCGAAGGCCATCAGCTTCACATCGCCAAAGCCGTGATCGGGTATCCACTGTTCCAGCTTTTCGGCTGTGTCAATCACGAACTCTTTAACCTCAGGGCCATGTTTGCCAACTATGTTGTTTGTGCCGGTGATGAATTCATCCACCGCGGTGAAAACCTGTTTGATTTTTTCCAGAATACTCATTTTTAAACCTCAAAGTTACAAGTGTCAGTTAGTATTACGCCGTTGATTGCTGTGGCATTGGTAATCTGCCAGTGATCGTCAAGCTGGAGCCGGGCGCTTATCTTGCAATCCCACTTTGTCGCTGGTAACGAGTGTGAGCACCCAATTAACCAGAGCGAGCAGGCACACAGCAATGGCATCCACGGTCTTGGTGTCGATTTGTACATTGATGCCTATTGCCTCTCCAAAATTGACTAATGCCCAAATCAGTGACACAAGCATCGATGCCGTGATTTGGCGTTGTTTCCATTTCGCGGGGTCGGCGACCACGCGACCTTTTTTCATTAAGTCCCACAGGGCTTGTAGCTTGCGAATCATGCTATTTCTCCGGTGTTGGAAGTGGTGACAGGACTGTCCGGCGTTGATCGCGCATGTTTTTTGTAAGCACTCGCAAGCCGTTTTGAATATGCATTGACGTGATAATTTCTACCGTTATAAATGCGAGCAAAGTCGTTCCAGTCACGGCTTTTTAACGCATTGTGCAAGCGTTTGTCGGTCACAATAAACGTAACGAAAGCTTCCAGTTGCTCGTGCTCACCTGCGTTCATCGCATCGGCAAAAGCCTGTACGCTGGTGTAGCCCAAGCGCTTCCAGTGAAAGCCCATTATTTGAAAAAGTCCCCAACTGGCTGCTGACAGTGCGGCGCTGTCGCTGATCAAGCGAGCGCGTCTAAGTTTGCTGTACTCGTCTATGCCGCCCAGGTAGCCGCCAGGTTTGATATTGATAATATCGGGGTGCAGTACTTCCAGCTCGCCAATGATGGCTATTTGTTGCGCATCGCCGTTGGCTTCTTTGAGCAGCTCCCGTCGCATAACGTGGCGTTCAAACAGAATTTTGGGACAACCATTGTTGAAAAAACCGCTGCCGCTGCTCTCGATGTCAACCACGGCTTTTAGCGCAGCGACGGAAACATCCAAGCCCTGTGCCGCATTGTATAAATCAGAGGGAAGCAAATAGCGTGGGTACGTCATATTTTTGAGTGCAGTCCACGTTTTGGGGCCGACTATGCCATCGGCTTTTAAGCCGATACGGCGTTGATAATTCAGCACAGCCCGCTTGGTGCGCAAACCAAAGATGCCATCGGTTGAAAGCATCGCACCCTGGGTGTTGAGCTTGGCTTGCAGGGTTCTTACGTTCATGCCCAGCGACCCCATTCTTAAATAACCGATGGTAGTTATGTCCATAAGTTCACCACTTCCTGTGTACTGCTACGACCGATCTCGGGCAGATTTATCAATACTCCGGCTGGTAAGACGACGGGCAGACTGGCCAAGCCGGGATTGGCAGTGAGTACCGCCTCGGTGACCACCGCGGTCTTGCCGTAGTGTTGCCAGCAGATTAAGTCCACGGTATCTCCTTGTTTACTGCGTACCTGTTCCATCAAATCAATTCCACGGCGGTGTGATCTCGCCCAGTAATTTCCGCCACAGCCCAACGCGCGTCACGGCGATAGTCGTCAGCACTGTGGTCTTTGGCATCGCCGCGCTCATCGCCTGATGCGGTGGCGCTGTGATCGCGGTAGCGCTCAAGCAGCAGGGCGTGGGCGGTGGCGTACACCGCCTGGCGATACAGCACAAAGTAGTGATCTTCCGTGGACCACGATGGAGCGGGCACATTTTCCGTGCTGGTAAAACCGAGCTCCTCCTGAGCGGATTGCCACAAAGCCAACTGTCTGTTCACATCAATCATTGCAAGGCGCAGAGCAAATACCGCGCGATTTTCTGTGATGGAGCTGTCTACGCGGTTCACCGTGCGAAAGTCGTTGCTGTCGATGTCCGGCCAAAAGCCGTTGTTTCGCAGCGGGTCTTGCGTGCCCTCGCTGCCTGTGCCGTAGGAAATCAGCCCCATGGTGTCCTCGCGTCTCTTCACCAAAAAAAGAGGGTGAGCCGGGCGGCCGTAGCGGTGCTACTTGGCCCAGCGCCCTCCGGCGTCGGCGTGCGACTCGGTATGACAGCGCTACTTGTCGCCGTCTTTGTTTAGTTCGCGCTGCATCTGTTCAATGTCTTTCTTAACGCCGACTTTGGCGTTATACGTCAGCGCGCTGTTCAGGTGATCCAGCGAGGCCACCAAGTGGTAGCGCTCGCCGCTGTACTTGTGCCAGGCACGTTGCGCATAGCCCGCCGCTTTGTGCAGCTTGGCGCGGATTTGGTCGTGCATGTCCGCACCTTCGGTCAAGTCGATGGTGGCTTCGCTGATGCGTGTCAGCACCGCTGAATCGCACTCTGGCTCGCGCACCTGCAACAGCACTTCTTCAGCCACCTGCTCGGCCACCAGGGCAGCGGTGTCGCGCGCATAACGGTCAGGCGTGGTGAGCTTGTGCTCGATGGCATACCTGGCCACTTCCAGACCTTTTTGCAGTTCGCCCACATCAAAAAGCCAGACCATCACGGTCATTAGCACGTCATCCTGGGCGCCACTGCCTGCCGATAAGACGCCATCGATGTAAGGCATAAAATCAGGTAACAGTGCGCGCTTTTTGTCCGCCTTGGCCTTGATCGACTTGATGCCTTTCAAAGCCCGGCGAGCTTCGTACAACGCCGCTTGCATCAATGTGTACTGATCGCCAGCTTGCGGCGCGCCTGCGCTCGCTGCCCCCGCTGCTTTTGCAGCGGCGGCTTTCTCAAAATGCTTTCTGGCCAGACTTTTCATGGATTACCCCAGCGTGATGTTTTCAATCAAACAACCAAAGCCGTAGTCCTCGACCACGTAGGCGTCGTTAGAGGACTCGTAGTTCTCAACGCGCTTGCGCTCGGGCTTGTCTTTCAGATAACGGCGGCGGCTGCCGTTTTGGAAATACAGCGACAGGTTTTCCAGACTTGTCACCAAAATGGTGCCATCCGGTACAAAAGGAGCCCGTGCAGCCGAAATACCGCCCACACGTTTTTGGCTGATGATCATGTCCATGGCGCGTGCTTCTGTGGGCGTTTCAGCGTGGGCGCTTACCAGCGGGAAGTATTTATCCGCCAGCAGTTTACGACCCATAATCGCTACCAGGTCGGTAGATTCGCGGTACCAGGGCTCGATTAACTCATTTACTGCGTCATATACCAGCGCGTCGAGGTTTTCATAGTCGCCGCCGGAAGCAACAGAGATTGCGCCGGCGGTCGCGCCGTCTTTCAGTACGCGCTCTGGCGCGTCGGTGCGGTATTTTTGCAACCAGCCGATGTTTACGTCTTGCAACAACGGATTGGCAGCGCGGTCGGATGCCACGGCCGCTGAAGTGCCGTTAAAGCCGATCATAATGCGATCAAGCGCTTGCTGACGCAAAATTACATTGCGCAGGCGGTTCTGAAAGTCGGGGAACTTCGCCCAGGAGTCCAGCTTCGCCCAGGAAATGGCAGTATCAAATTCAGTGGAGACACATTCATAGGTGGTGGAATCCAGTGCAGAAATATCGCGCGGCTGACGATCATCGTTGGCGACGTTGGTGCGCCCGGCGATGGGGCCGGTAACGCCCAGACCCAGTTTTTCGCCTTTCAATTCATCCACGCCTACGATGTTGATTTGGCTCAAAAACTCGGAGCTTTCCTGGATGTGGGTCTCCAGTGTTTGCTGTACTGATGGCTCAACGGCAAAGCTTTCGCGCGCGCTTTCCACGCCGGAAAGCTCAGCGATGCGCTGGGAATATTTGTTAAATTGTGCTCGGGTATCATTACGCATGGGGTTTGCCTCTAGCAGTCGGTTAATTGTTCAGTGTCGCCGCCAGCAGTATGGCCACGCTCTGGGGTGTCGGGTGTGTTGTCAAGCTGGGTATGCAGCGAGTTGAAACGCGCCAACAGCTCTTTGTGGGCTTTGCGCAGCTCGTTAAATTCATCGATGCCGGGAAGGTCACGAAGCTGGGTTTCCAGCGCGCAGTTGCGGTTGGCAAGCTCGATCAGGGTGTCTTCTAAATCTTTGCGAAACGCACCATGCTGCTTGTTTGCGTTTTCGCTGTGGCTTTTAAACAATGACTTCACCGCATCAAGCAGTGAGTGTTTTTCGACATCTTCCGTTTCGGTTTCTTCGGTGAAGTCGAACCGAGTTTCCACTGCTGCGGTGAATAAATTTTCAGGACGCTGTTTCCGTGCCGCAATAGGTGAGCTGTCACCGGATTTCTGGCTAAATTCCAGCATACTTGTACCGAGACTGGCGGGAGTGTCGGTAACAGCCAAGCCAACCAAATACGCTTCACCAGTGCCTGCGAAATCGGTGTCTACTTCCATGCTGGTGTAGATTTTTTGGCGTTTTTCATTGATTGCTTTCAACTCATCGGTCGGGTTGATCTTTGCGTATAAACCCAGCTTGCCGTCTTCTGCCTTGGTTTTTAAAGCAGTGACATCACCCAGGGCAGCAAAAGAGCTATCGGGTAACAGGCCGCGAATGTGCTCAAGCCAAATTCGCGCGCCGTATTTTTTTGGATCAAAGTTCTTGGCCATCTGCTCAATCCACGTGCGTGAGATATTGCGGCCGTCTGTGGTTGCGCCTTCGGTGGCAACTCGAAACCATTTACTCATTGTGTCTGTCCTGCGGTTGGTGTTGAATATGGGTCTAGCTTCACCTTCTCGCGCGGCGCTCGCAATGTGCCGCAAGTGTATTTTCTGTGTATACACTGTCTTTATGCCGCCCTCTCGCGCGCGTGCTGTTAGCGTAAGGACATGAATACACAAGCCGTAACAAACACCAGCGAATCAACGCGAATGATCGCCCGCAACCTGTACTGGCAGGGCTGGCGTATTGCGCGTATTGCCGAATATCTGAACGAAAACCCCAGCACATTGCACACCTGGAAAAATCGTGATGGCTGGAAATCCGCTTCGCCGATTGAGCGTGTGGAAAACTGTATCGAGGAACGACTTGTACAGTTGATCGCGAAAGAGGAGAAGGAAGGTCGCGATTTTAAAGAGATCGACCTGCTTGGGCGGCAAATTGAGCGCATGACCCGTGTGCGAAAGTATCAGGAAACGGGTAGGGAAGGTGATTTAAACCCGAATCTTGAGGCGAGAAATAAAGCGTCGCGAACACGCAGAAAAAGGCGCAATGAGCTTACCGAGGAGCACATCGAGCGGCTAAAGCAGGCATTTCTTGATGAGCTATTTGAATATCAGGAGGGCTGGTACCGAGCCGGGCAAAAGCACCGCATTAGAAACATTTTGAAAAGCCGCCAGATTGGTGCAACGTGGTTTTTTGCTCGCGAAGCGCTTGTGGATGCAGCCGAACATGGCCGCAATAAGATTTTCTTATCTGCTTCAAAAGCCCAGGCGCATATTTTCAAAAACTATATCGTGAGCTTTGTTAAAAACGTATGCGATGTGGAACTGCGTGGTGACCCGCTGATTTTAGATAACGGCGCAGAGTTGCGTTTTCTCGGCACCAATGCAAAAACCGCGCAGGGCTATCACGGCGATATTTATCTTGATGAATACTTCTGGATCAACCGCTTCCAGGAGTTTCGCAAGGTCATTTCCGGCATGGCGATGCACAAAAAGTGGCGTCAAACTTACTTTTCAACGCCATCGAGCCTCAGCCACGATGCTTATCCGTTTTGGTCTGGAGAGCTGTTTAACAAAGGCCGCAAAAAAGACCGCCGCGTGGAGCTGGATGTCAGCCACCAGGCACTCGCGCCTGGGCAGGCCTGCGCCGACGGCCAGTGGCGGCAAATGGTCACTATTGAAGACGCCATGCGCGGCGGCTGCGATTTGTTCGATATTGACCAATTGCGCCTTGAGTACAGCGATGCGGAATTTGCCAACCTGCTGATGTGTGAGTTTGCCGATGATACCTTGTCGGCGTTTCCGCTGTCGCTGGTGCAGCCCTGCATGGTCGATAGCTGGGAGGTATGGGATGATTTTCGCCCCTTTGCACCGCGCCCCGTGGGCGATTGCGGCGTGTGGATTGGCTACGACCCCACGGGCACCGGCGAGGATGGCGATGGTGCTGGGCTGGTGGTGCTGTTGCCGCCGACGCCTGGCATAAGCAACAAGCATCGCGTGTTGGAAAAGCACCGCTTAAAAGGCGAGGACTACCAGGCTCAAGCCGAATTTATTAAAACCTTCGCGCAAAAATATCACATTGAAAAAATCGGCATCGACGTGAGCGGTTTGGGCGAAGCGGTGGCCGAACATGTTGAAAAATGGTTCCCCACAGTGAAGCGCTATCGCTATGACGTGGCACTCAAAGCGCGGATGGTAATGCAGGCACAACAGATTATGCGCAAAGGGCGGCTCGAATTCGACGCGGGCTGGTCGGATATGGCGCAAGCGTTTATGGCAATTCGCCGCGAGCTCACAGCAAGTGGGCGGCAATTCACTTACAACTCTGGCCGCAGTAAGGCCACCGGCCATGCCGACCTTGCCTGGGCAGTGATGCACGCGCTGCACTTTGAGCCCCTGGACGGTCCTGTCGGTGGTGAAGGCCATTCAATTTTGGAGATATACGGATGAACGATAACGTCCAAAGCGCATGCGCAGAGGCTTTCAGCTTTGGTGACCCAGAGCCGGTGACCAGCCTGCGTGATATTTGGAACGATGGCGCACTGCTGTCACCGAACGAATGGCGCGAGCCGCCTATTCCATTCAGGATTTTGGCGAAGAGCTACCGCGCCACCGCTCACCACGGCAGTGCCATGCAGGTCAAGCGTAACATTCTGATGCGCACGTTTCAGGCTCATCCGCTACTTGATCGGCAGACCTTTTCGGCCTTCGCCCTGGATTATCTGGTGTTTGGCAATGCCTACCTTGAGGAAGTTCGCGCCCGCACCGGCAAGCGGCTGCCCTTTCGTCACCTGCGCGCCCAGTTTGTGCGCAGGGGTGGCGACAATGCAGAGCGCTACTGGTGGGTTCCCAACTGGATAGATCGTGCCGAGCTGCCGCGCGGCCGCGTGGTGCACATTCTGGAGCCTGACATCGATCAAAGCTATTACGGCGTACCGGACTATATAGGCAGTTTACAGTCGGCCTGGTTAAATGAATCGGCCACATTGTTTCGCCGGCGGTATTACCTCAATGGCTCGCATGCAGGGTTTATTCTCTATCTCAATGACCCGGCGCAAGACCAGGCCGACATCGATGCGATACGCAAAGCGCTCAAGGAGTCCAAAGGTCCGGGCAATTTCCGCAACTTGTTCCTGTACTCGCCCAATGGCAAGAAAGATGGTGTGCAGGTGATTCCGGTGTCGGAGGTGGCGGCGAAGGATGAGTTTTTTAATATCAAAAATCTGACTCGCGATGACCAGCTTGCAGGGCATCGTATCCCGCCGCAGCTTATGGGCATTGTGCCCCAAAACACGGCGGGCTTTGGCGATGCGGAGAAGGCCGCGCGTGTGTTTGTCGCCAATGAGCTGGAGCCACTGCAAGCGGCGATGATGTCAGTCAACGACATCGTT
>PDWJ01005165.1_pt1 | contig 10915 bp, 6 predicted proteins | sample 1430881 | NCBI WGS metagenome assembly PDWJ01 (sample SAMN01162460, study PRJNA174530) | Oral metagenome, whole genome shotgun sequencing project. | biome: Marine environment; feature: Marine mammal; material: Swab sample of the gingival sulcus; isolation source: swab sample of gingival sulcus... | reverse complement strand
TGAATGCCTTGAAGCCCGCCCGCCCCTGCATATACCAAGCGATATGCTTGCGCGCAATGCGCGGGCCGTGATAGTCGCCGTAGAAGGCATAGAGCGTGTCCAGATGCTCCAGTAGTGTGTGTCGCACTTCATCGGCAGTGGCCGGGGCGAGGGTCTCGCCGGTGTCGAGATAGTGGCGCACCTCGCGGAAAATCCACGGATTGCCCTGGGCGGCGCGGCCGATCATCAAACCATCGACGCCGGTGTGACGCAGCACGGCGGCGGCCTTTTCGGCGCTGGTAATATCGCCGTTGGCCAGCACGGGAATGCGGATATGCTGCTTGACGGCGGCAATCGTGTCGTACTCGGCCTCGCCCCGGTACATGTCCTGGCGGGTGCGCCCGTGCAGGGACAGCAGTTGAATGCCGCAGTCCTCGGCGAGCTTGCCAATGCGCAGGGCGTTGCGGGTGTCGGGCGTGAGGCCGGTGCGGGTTTTCAGGGTGACGGGCACATCCACCGCATTGACCACGGCCTGAAGTATCTCGGCGACGCGCCGCTCATCGGCCAGCAGCGCCGAGCCGGCGGCGACATTGCAGACCTTTTTCGCCGGGCAGCCCATATTAATGTCGATAATCTGTGCGCCGTGCTGCACATTAACGCGCGCGGCCTCGGCCATCATCTGCGGCTCGGCTCCGGCAATCTGGACAATAATCGGCCCCGGCTCGCCCTGGTGGTTGAGGCGCAGGCGGCTCTTGCGGGTATGGCGCAGCTGCGGCTGGCTGGTGACCATCTCCGAGGGTGTCCAATCTGCACCGAGGCGGCGACACAACTGGCGAAACGGCCTGTCCGTCACCCCCGCCATCGGCGCGAGCGCGAGCAGGCGGTCAAACTGGTAGGGGCCGATTTGTAGCGGGGAGCGTGACATAGGGGGCAAAGTTTAGCCGCTTGGTGGCCGATTAAAAAGTGAGGAGTCTTACTATCAGCGCCAAAAGTGCGCTATGCGGATAGTCTAAAAACAGCCTTGTTGAATACTTTTCTATGACTCGGGCGGGCGATATTCCAGTGCCGCCAGTTCCTCGCGGGTAAAGAAGGCTTTGATTTTCAGGAACAGCCGCTTGATCAAACGGAACAGTTTCGGCAGCGCCCAGGCCATCAGGGCGATAAAGCCGATAAGTATGACGAGGAAAACCAGCGGGTGGTAAATCATCGCCAGCAGGCCGGAGACCACGACGATATCTTCACCCACGGACAGGCCGATATTGGTGAAAGGCTCGGGGGAGGTGTTGACCAGCAGGCGCGTACCGGCCTTGGTCAGATGAGAGCCGGCGGCCATGCCGCCACCGACCAGACCGGCGGCAATATGGATGGCGGGGGCGACATCGCCGACCGCGCCTGCGGCCAGCATCGCCCCGGCGGGGATGCGGATAAAGGTGTGCAGGGTATCCCAGCCGCTGTCCACCCCCGGGGTTTTGTCGGCAAAGAACTCCACGCAGTACATAAAGCCTGCCGCCGCCATCACCAGCGGGTCTTGCACAACGGCCAGCTCTGCAGGCAGTTGCATATAGCCCTGGTTGCCCATAAAACCGAGCACAAATACGGTGGCATACAGATTGATGCCGCTGGCCCAGCCGATGCCCATGGTCAGGGCAATCACGGCAATCAGTTCTTGGTAGGGCATGGGGTTTCCGGCTCAGAATAAAAAATAAAGTATAGCCGTTTCTGCCTGCGACTTGAATAAACCGGCAAACCCCCTATCTCTTTTATATAGCAACGAATTTAAAGAGGTAATACTGATGCGAATGGACAAACTCACGACCAAGTTACAAATGGCGCTGGCGGATGCGCAGTCGCTGGCGCTGGGGCGCGATAACCAGTTTATTGAGCCGGAGCATATTTTGCTGGCACTGCTGGAGCAGCAGGACGGCGCTGCCCAGCCGGTGCTGGCCAAGACCGGGGTCAAGGTCGCTGCCTTGCAGCAGTCCTTGCAGCAGGCGGTGGAGACGTTGCCGCAGGTCTCGGGCACGGGCGGTGATGTGCAGCTGTCCAATGCGGCGGGCAAGTTGTTGAACTTGACCGACAAGCTGGCGCAGCAGCGCGGTGATCAGTTTATCTCCAGTGAGCTGGTCTTGCTGGCGGCGCTGCAAGGCGGTGGCCGCGTGGCGGATTTGCTGAAGCAGGCGGGAGCGAATGCGGATAGTCTGGAGGCGACCATTGCCCAGCTGCGCGGTGGCGAGGCAGTCAACGATGCCAATGCCGAAGACAACCGGCAAACCCTGGACAAGTACACCATTGACCTCACCGAGCGCGCCGAGCAGGGCAAGATTGACCCGGTGATTGGCCGCGATGAGGAGGTGCGCCGCGCCATTCAGGTATTGCAGCGCCGCACCAAGAACAACCCGGTGCTGATTGGCGAGCCGGGCGTGGGCAAGACGGCGATTGTCGAGGGACTGGCGCAGCGGATTGTCAATGGCGAAGTGCCCGAGGGCATCAAGAGCAAGCGTTTGCTGTCGCTGGATTTGGGTGCACTGATTGCCGGGGCGAAGTTCCGTGGCGAGTTTGAGGAGCGCCTCAAAGCCCTGCTGAATGACCTGAGCAAGCAGGAAGGCCAGGTGATTTTGTTTATTGACGAGATTCACACCATCGTCGGCGCGGGCAAGGCCGATGGTGCAATGGATGCGGGCAATATGCTCAAGCCGGCACTGGCGCGCGGCGAGCTGCACTGCATTGGCGCGACCACGCTGGACGAGTACCGCCAGTATATCGAGAAGGATGCGGCGCTGGAGCGGCGCTTCCAGAAGGTGCTGGTGGATGAGCCGTCGGTGGAGGATACGGTGGCGATTCTGCGCGGTTTGAAGGAGCGCTACGAGGTACACCACGGCGTGGATGTTACCGACCCGGCGATTGTCGCCGCCGCGCAACTGTCGCAGCGCTATATCACCGACCGCCAGCTGCCGGACAAGGCGATAGATTTGATTGATGAGGCCGCCAGCCGCATCCGCATGGAAATCGACTCCAAGCCCGAGGCGATGGACAAGCTCGACCGCCGCCTGATTCAGCTCAAAATCGAGCGCGAGGCGCTGAAGAAAGAATCCGACGATGCCTCGAAAAAGCGCCTCGCCGATCTTGAGACGCAGATTGCCGAGCTGGAAAAGGAGTACGCCGATCTGGAGGAAATCTGGAAGACCGAAAAGGCCGCCGTACAAGGCTCCACCGATGCCAAGGAAGCCCTGGACAAGGCGCGGATTGAGATGGAAGCCGCCCAGCGCAGCAACGATTTGGCGCGCATGTCCGAGCTGCAATACGGCGTGATTCCCGAGCTGGAACAGCGCATTGCCGCCGCCGAGAATGCGGATAGTCTGGAAATGACCCTGTTGCGCAACAAGGTCACGGAGGAGGAAATCGCCGAGGTGGTGTCGCGCTGGACGGGGATTCCCGTGAGCAAGATGCTGGAGGGCGAGAAGGACAAGCTGCTGCGCATGGAGGAGGCGCTGCAGCAGCGGGTGATTGGCCAGAGCGAGGCGGTCAAGGCCGTGTCCGATGCCGTGCGCCGCTCCCGCGCCGGGCTGTCTGACCCCAACCGCCCCAATGGTTCTTTCCTGTTCCTCGGCCCCACTGGCGTGGGCAAAACCGAGCTGACCAAGGCGCTGGCGCACTTTTTGTTCGACACCGAAAGCGCGATGGTGCGCGTGGATATGTCCGAGTTTATGGAGAAGCACTCGGTGGCGCGCTTGATCGGTGCGCCTCCCGGCTATGTCGGCTACGAGGAGGGCGGCTATCTCACCGAGGCTGTGCGCCGCAAGCCGTACTCGGTCATCTTGCTCGACGAGGTGGAAAAGGCGCATCCCGATGTGTTCAACATCCTCTTGCAGGTGCTCGACGATGGCCGCCTTACCGATGGTCAGGGGCGCACGGTGGACTTCCGCAACACCGTGATTGTGATGACTTCCAACCTCGGCTCGGCTGAGATTCAGACCTTGAGCGATGTCGCCAGCTATGACGATATGAAAAAGGCGGTGATGGAAGAAGTTGGCAAGCACTTCCGCCCCGAGTTTATCAACCGTATTGACGAGGCGGTGGTCTTCCACGCCCTGAGCGAGGCGGATATCCGCGCAATTGCCGAAATCCAGCTGCAACAGCTGCGCGCCCGCCTGCACGAGCGCGAGCTGCAACTGGAGATCAGCGATGCGGCACTGGACAAGCTCGGCGAAGCGGGCTTCGATCCCGTGTACGGCGCGCGGCCACTCAAGCGGGCGATTCAGCAATACCTGGAAAACCCGCTGGCGCAGCGCTTGCTACAGGGGCAATACGCCCCCGGGCAGACTATCCGCATTGATGTCAGTGATGGGCAATTGAGTATTGCCTGAGCCATACAGCGCCCGGCCTATGTTTGACATAGGCCGGGCTTGACCAAAAGTCACAAATATTTCATTGGCTGGTGGTTTTGCGCTTGTATATACTGATTGAACAAGCTGGAAACAAACTGCACGATAGCGAGGGTGCTGTTGCTCAATGAAATTATCACAATGGATGAATAGTACAGTTGCCGGGCTTTGCCTGGTGCTGTTGTCGGCCTGTTCGGCGCTGGCGAGTGCGCCGTCGCCCTCGGCCAAACAGCTGGCGCAACGCCAGCTCTACGCCCAGGCGCAAGATGCCCTGCAAGCCGATGATTATGCTACCTTCAAACACCTCAAAGCCCGCCTGCACGATTACCCCCTGTACCGCTATTTGCAATACGCCGAGCTGAAAAGCCAGCTGGGCGATGTCAGCCGTGCCCAGGTCGAGCACTTTCTGCAGCAGTATCCCGACTCATATTTAAGTGGTTATATGCGCGGCCTGTGGCTGCACGAGCTGGCGCGCAGGCAGCAGTGGCGGGCGTTTTTGCGCCGCTACAAGCAGGATCAGCGCAGTGACAAGAGCCTGGCCTGCCATGCCGTGCAGGCACAGATTCAGCTGGGCGCGTTGTCCAAGCCCCGCCTGCGACAGCTGGCAGAGGAAAAGTATTTGGTCAACTTCAGCCAGCCGAGCGCCTGCGATCCGGTCTTTGCCTGGCTGGAGGCGCAGGGCGGTATCAGCAATCAGCTGCGCGGGCAGCGGGTTGCGCTGGTGCTGGATGCGCGCAACTGGCGGCTGGCGCGGGCGCTGAGTAAACAACTCACCGGCGCACCCGCTCGCCACTATCAGGCGTGGCAGGCGATACGGCGCAAGCCGGAGGCCATCTTGCAGCGCCGCTATGTGGCAGATACCGCGGAGCACCGCGAGCTGGCGCTGTACGCGGTCAATCGCGTATTGGCTGGAGATTTGCACAAGGCCGAACAGCTCTGGGCGCAGTTGCAGCAGCGTTACCGCTTTGCGCCACAGGCACGCCTGGCCTTTAGTCGTCGCCTGGCCATACGCAGCGCCCAGCGCCACCATGATGATGCCCTGGCGCGGCTGCTGGCGCTGCCGCAAGCGGCGGTGAATGCGGATGTGCGGGCGTGGCGGGTGCGCGCGGCCTTGCGCGAGCAAAACTGGCAGGCCGTGCAGCAACAGATACTGGCGATGACTCCCGCCGAGCAAGCGCAGGACGAGTGGCTGTACTGGCGCGCGCGCGCTGAAATGCAGCTGGGCAATGCCCCTGTCGCTCAGCTGGCTTATCAGCGCCTGGCCGGGCAGCGCGGTTACTACAGCTTTCTCGCCGCAGAGCGCCTGGGTCAGCACTACGCCTATACCCCGGACTCCCCCGCCGCCGATGCGCGCGTATTGCGCGCCTTGCAGACACGACCAGCGTTGCAGCGGGTGCGCGAGCTGTTGGCGCAGCGCCAGTTCAACTATGCCCGGGTGGAGTGGGCGCGGGCGATTCGAGATTTTGATGCCGCCGAGCTGCTCAGTGCTGCGCAGCTGGCGCATCACTGGCAGTGGCACGAGCAGGCTATCCGCATAGCCAGCAAACTGGGGCATTACGATGATTTGGACTTGCGCTTTGCCATGCCCCACCGCCGCGCTGTCGAGAGCCACGCCGCCGCTGCGGGCATAGACCCCAACTGGGTGCAGGCGATTATGCGCCGCGAGTCGGCCTATGCCGAGGATGCCCGCTCAAGCGTTGGCGCGCGCGGTTTGATGCAGCTGATGCCCGCGACGGCCAGACACGTTGCCCGCCAGCAGGGTTGGCCCTGGCAGGGGGTGGCTCAGCTCAATCAGGCGGCGACCAATATCCGCTATGGCGCGGCGTATCTGGCCGAGCTGAGTGAAGAATTGGGCGAAACACTGGGTGACCAGCTCGGCGGCGAGCTGGGCGCGCAAATACCGCTGGTGAGCGCTGCCTATAACGCCGGCCCCAGCCGGGTGAAAAAGTGGCTGCCCAAGGCGGGCGCGCTGCCCGCAGATATCTGGATTGACACCATCCCTTTTGCTGAAACCCGCCAGTATGTCCGGGCGGTATCGGAGTATATGAGTGTATTTACATGGCGCTCGCAGGGGCAGCCCGCCCGACCCGCGCCGCATCTGGACTACACCCGCCAGCAGGTTGGCGGAACCTGGCTGGCAGCAAACCAAGTCAAAGCAGCGGGGATTTAAGGCTTCTTTGCCTGGAGAACCTCTGAATAAGTACTCCTACAGACTATCCGCATTAAGTAAAATCAATCACTTGCGCTATGCGGATAGTCTGTGCAAGCACTTGTTGTAACGGTTCGTTTGACCATACAGGCAGATAAAAAAAGCCCGCTGTACATTCGTGCAGCGGGCTTTTTTAGTTTGTGCTTGCAGCTTGCTAGAATTTTTCCGGCATTTTCAGGCTTTGCACGCCACCTGGCAGGGAGGCGAAGTAAGCGGCCAGTGCGGCGCGGTCTGCGTCAGTCAGGCTGGCGGCCATGCCGGTCATTGTCGGGTCGTTGCGGCGGCCATCCTGATACGATTTCAGGGCATTTTCTATATAGCTGGGGTGTTGCCCGGCCAGGCTTGGCCATGCGGGGTTGGTGGCAATGCCATTGGCACCGTGGCAGGCGGCGCAGGTGTTGGCCTTTGCCTTGCCCAGGGCGATTTGCTCAGGCTTCAGGTCAATCATTTTTTCCTGCCCCGAGTATTTTTCTGCGGCGAAGAAAGCGGCAATATCGGCAATGTCCTGATCGCTCAGGTTGGCGGCGTTGGCTTTCATGGTGGCGTGGCTGCGCGAGCCTTCGCGGTAGCCCTTCAGGGCGTTTTCAAGAAAGGCGGCGTTTTGCCCAGCCAGTTTGGGAACCTTGTATGAAGGGTAGACATTAAAATAGCCCGTCACGGCGTGGCAGCCCATGCAGGTTTCGGCTTTCTTCTTCCCCGCCACCGGATTGCCAGCGGCATGAGCCGCCCCCGCAGCAAGCAGCGCGACAGCCGTTAAAAGGTGTGTGATATTCATTTAGAGTCGCTCGTTATTGTCGCCTGGCGCAGTGCCTGGCTGTTTATAGTGTATAAGGAACGGATATTAGCTGAATTACCCCCCTGCTGCCAGTGTCTGCTCAGGCAGTGGAAAATGCCGGTTCGCAGACTATCCGCATTGTGCCAGGGCTGGGTTTTGCTGCATTTGCAGGCTCGGCAGAAGCCGGGGCAGGGCGTGCGCGGGGGGTTAAAGCGGTGTCTTCGGTGCTTCCCTGTGTTAATAGTGCGCCGACCTTGCTAGAATTGCGCCCCTTTTTCAACAAGCTTTTGCAAGAGTTCCAAGATGATGCGCACCAACTACTGCGGTCAGGTGACCGAACAACACCTGGATCAGGAAATCGACGTTTGCGGTTGGGTTCACCGCCGCCGCGACCACGGTGGGGTGATTTTTGTCGATTTGCGTGACCACACGGGGCTGTTGCAGGTGGTGTTTGACCCCGACCGCGCAGAGATTTTTGCCATGGCGGAGCGGATTCGCTCGGAGTTTGTGCTCAAGGTCAAGGCGCGGGTGCGCCGCCGTCCTGAGGGTACGGAGAACCCCAATATGCCCACCGGCATGGTCGAGGTGCTGGCGCTGGATTTGCAGGTGCTGAACGCGGCGCACACGCCGCCCTTTCAGATTGACGACGACCATATCAATGAAGATAACCGCCTGACCTATCGCTATATCGACCTGCGCCGCCCGGTGATGCAGGAGCGTTTGCGCCTGCGCGCCAAGGTCACCCACTTTATGCGCAACTATCTGGAAAACAACGACTTTCTGGACATGGAGACGCCGATGATGACCCGCGCCACGCCCGAGGGCGCGCGCGATTATCTGGTGCCCAGCCGGGTGCATCCGGGCGAGTTTTTTGCCCTGCCGCAGTCGCCCCAGCTGTTTAAGCAGTTGTTGATGATGTCGGGTTTTGACCGCTACTATCAGGTGGTGCGCTGTTTCCGCGATGAGGACTTGCGCGCCGACCGCCAGCCGGAATTTACCCAGCTGGATATCGAGATGTCCTTTATCGACGAAGAGGACATTATGGGCATGATGGAGGGCATGATGCGCGGCCTGTTCAAGGAGACGCTGGATGTGGACATTCCTGGGCCATTCCAGCGCATGCCGTATGCCGAGGCGCTGGAGCGCTTTGGCTCCGACAAGCCCGATTTGCGCATTGATCTGGAGTTGGTCAGCGTGTCTGATCTGATGAAGGATGTCGATTTCAAGGTCTTCTCCGGCCCGGCCAATGACCCGCGCGGTCGCGTTGCCGTGCTGCGCATCCCCGGCGGTGGCAGCATCAGCCGCAAGGAGATTGATAACTACACCAAATTTGTCAGCCGCTACGGCGCGCGCGGTTTGGCCTATATCAAGGTCAACGATGTCGCCGCCGGGCGCGAGGGCTTGCAGTCGCCGATTGTCAAAAACATCTCCGATGAAGCGCTGACCGCACTGGTCGAGCGCACCGGCGCAGAGGATGGCGACATCCTGTTCTTTGGCGCCGACAAGGCTACCGTCGTCAACGATGCCCTGGGCGCCTTGCGGGTTGAGATTGCCAAGGACTTGGGGCTGGTTAAAGAGGGCTGGAAATTCCTCTGGGTGGTGGACTTCCCGATGTTTGAATACGACGAGAAGGACGGCAGCTACAGCGCCTTGCACCACCCCTTTACCGCGCCGAGTATCGACGATGCGGATAGTCTGGCAGCGCAGGCCGAGACCGTGCTCTCGCGCGCTTATGACCTGGTGCTCAACGGCACGGAACTGGGCGGTGGCTCCATCCGTATCCACACCCCTCAGATGCAGCAGGCCGCGCTGAACATTCTGGGCATTGACGCGCAGGAGGCCGAGGAAAAATTTGGCTTCCTGCTCAAGGCGCTGGACTTTGGCTGCCCGCCTCACGGTGGTATTGCCTTTGGCCTGGATCGCATGATTATGCTGATGTCGGGTGCGCACTCCATCCGCGACGTGATGGCCTTTCCGAAAACCCAGTCGGCCAGCTGTCTGCTGACCGATGCGCCCTCGGCGGTGGACGCGCAGCAGCTCAAGGAGCTGTCGCTGCGCATCCGCCAGCCCGCCGTGGAAACCGCCTCTTAATGCCGTACGCCCCGCTCCGCTGTGTGCGGGGCGGCTGGCGCGCGCCGAGTGCGCAGGAGAAATCATGTCCGCTGTCTCTATTCCCGTAGAAATCAACCGCTACGCGCTGATGTCCGATGAGGACTGCCAGGCGCGTATCCGCACGGCCAAGCAAACGCTCGGCGATGACTTGTTGATACTCGGCCACCACTACCAGCGCGATGAAGTCTTTGAATTTGCCGATGCCTCGGGTGACTCGCTGAAGTTGTCGCGGATTGCCGCTGCCTCCAAGGCCAAATACGTTGTCTTCTGCGGTGTGCACTTTATGGCCGAAGTCGCCGACATTTTGACCAGCGATGAGCAGATAGCGATACTGCCCGACATATCTGCTGGCTGCTCGATGGCCGACATGGCCAATCTGGCCAATGTCGAGCGCTGCTGGCGCGAGCTGAACGAAGTGCTCGGCGATGCGGATAGTCTGGTAACACCCACAACCTACATCAACTCGGCGGCGGACTTAAAAGCCTTTTGTGGTCGTCACGAGGGGATTATCTGCACCTCCACCAATGCCCGCCATGTGCTGGAGTGGTGCTTTGCCCAGCGCGAGAAAATCCTCTTCTTCCCCGACCAGCACCTGGGGCGCAACACCGCCTACCGCATGGGCATTCCGCTGGAAGATATGGTGGTCTGGGACTTTGACCAGCCCTATGGCGGCTTGACCCACGCGCAAATAAAAAACGCCAAAATGATTCTGTGGAAGGGCTTTTGCTCCGTACACCAAATGTTCCAGCCCGAGCAGATAGACAACTTCAAGGCCGAGCACCCCGACACCCTGATTATCGCCCACCCCGAATCCAACTTTGAAGTCTGCCAAAAAGCCGACTACGTTGGCTCGACCGAATACATACTCAACACCGTGCGCGCCGCCGAGCCGGGCACGCGCTGGCTGGTCGCCACCGAGCTGAACATGGTCAACCGCCTCGCCGAAGAAATGCAGGCCAAGGGCGTGGACGTCCACTTTATGTCGCCCACCGTGTGCATGTGCTCCACCATGTTCCGCATCGACCCGCAGCACCTCGCCTGGGTGCTGGACAATTTGGTCGAAGGCAAGGTGGTCAATCAGGTAAAAGTCGCGCCCAGGGAAACCGAACAAGCCCTGAACGCCCTGCAAAAAATGCTGGATTTGCCGATTTAACGCTATGCGGATAGTCTGTACAGCCTATCCGCATTACGCTCCACGCAATGCTAAAACTCCTCCCCTCCCCGGGAGTCGTCCGTATAGCAAGGCAGGGTGAGAGGTTTATCTGTTTATGCACCAATCAGCAGCGATTATCTTAATCCACGGCATCTGGATGAACTCCTTGGAGATGCTCTACCTGCGCCAGCACTTCCGCAAGCGCAGCTATACGGTCTACGGCTTTAACTACCCCAGCCTGCGCAACAGCCCGCAAGAAAACGCCCAGCGCCTCAAGCACTACATCGATCAACGCCCCGAGCAAG
>PDWJ01005161.1_pt1 | contig 10917 bp, 11 predicted proteins | sample 1430881 | NCBI WGS metagenome assembly PDWJ01 (sample SAMN01162460, study PRJNA174530) | Oral metagenome, whole genome shotgun sequencing project. | biome: Marine environment; feature: Marine mammal; material: Swab sample of the gingival sulcus; isolation source: swab sample of gingival sulcus... | reverse complement strand
AAGAATTGCCGGCTGGGATGGTAATTAAAAGGCGTTGATAAAGGATAAAATTTGATGAAAGCCCGTTTATTTTTTGTTGTATTTTTTATTTTTTTCCCTGTTCTGATTTTTTCTCAAAGTAAATTTTTAGAAGATGGTGTGGGTGGTTCTAATTTCTCAATTATTAGTGACTTTGATGATTCCGGGTATATAAGCTCAGGAATTTATGCCGGTTATTCAATCGGCGGTATTATGGACTTTGGGGTTATGCTGAATCTTGGTCTGCCTAAGCAGGAAATGGATTTTGCGTTTATTTATGATATAATCGTTTTGAAACAGAATGACTATAATCCAGTCAATTTTCAGCTTGAAGGAGCTTACGGCTTCACCCATTCATTAACCGATCAAACTAAGGATCTTAGAGGATTTAATCTGGGCGCTTTTTTATTTCATGAATTCTTTAGAAAATCAGTTGTCAGTGTTCTTTTGGGAGCAAAGGCTAAATACAGCAATTATTTAAACGTCACCTATGACACCAGTGATCCTAATAATCCTGCAATATTATCGTCTATGAGGGTTGAGAAATTTTTCTATGGCGGCGAGATTGCAATTTCTTTGAAAATTTTTAATTGGCCTGTTATAAGTGCTGGCCTTACAGGATTTTATATACCGGAAGCTGCGGGTATTGAATTTGAACCATTCTTATCTTTAACTACAGGTTCCTGATACCAAGGGCTTTACGCATTTCACTGGGGGTTGAGCCGAACTTTTTTCTGAATGCGGCACTGAAGTCTCCGGGGTTATGGTATCCTACCTTCGTTCCTACATCAGATATACTCTTATTTCCTTCTTCAATAAGCTTTTTTGCTTTTTCAAGTCTCATTTCGGTAAGTGTCTGGTGAGGGGTTTTTCCGAAAGCCTGCCTGAAGCCTGTTTTAATTTTATAGTCGTTAAGGCCGGTAATTCTGGAGAGTTCATGAATTGTCGGAGGATCATCCATTCTTTTTTCAAGTATATGTTTTGCTTCTCTTATTTTCTCAATTTCCGGAGCAGAAAGGATCGTTTTTATCGAACCCATACCCTCATCAAGATAGCTTATTACATCAATTGCAAGATCGGTGCATATTTCCTCAATTACGAGTGATTTTTTATTGCATCTGTCTGTCTCTTTCTTAAGTTCATAAATCAGTTTCTGAATCTTTTGGGGAGGAAGGAAGCTGCATGTTGTTATGGGGGTTTTTCTATTTTTAGATGCCTGAGCTATTGCGTATGGAAGGTTGTGGCCGGATTCGCGGCAGTAATTTTCAAAGGCCTCCGGGGTAAAATATATTTCAAGAAGCTGAATATTCTGATCTCCGGGGATCATTATTTGTGATTCCATCTGTCCTTCCGCAATTGATATATGTCCCTGTCCCTGATAGTTGCTGAATTCTTTTTTTCCTTCTTTAAGACTGCTGTTGATGCTTCCCCCGAGAATGAAGCTTAGCTTTATAAAATGAGGCATTTTCCCTTTAACATTAAACTGCATTGGTTTTGTGGTCTTAATATCTGTAAGTGAAATGGATATCCCTTTGGAAACCGGCATGTATTTGAATATACCATTTATAAATGGTTGAGAAATCTCACAGAATCTAAATTGGTTTGGATCGGTTGGAAATAAGTCGGATGATATTAACTCCTGCAGGGTTTTTTGTATATCTTCTTCGTTTGATACCTGATAATAATTCAACACCGGCCCCCGCTAATTAATACCGATTTCGGTAGAAATAAGCAAAAAATCTTTATATATTAACTAATGATATTAGTTGAGATAAACTTGTATCATTAGTTTATACAAATATTCAGGTTTTTACAATCTTTTATGGTTTATTTAGTGGAGGTCTGGTGTGAAGCTCATTACTGTGAATAGATTTTTTAAAAAGTTTGCTGTTTTTCAAATAAAATTCAGGTGGCTGCTTCTTGGCGGTCTTATTCTGTTAACAGCAGCAGGTATCCTTGGGCTGGGAAAAATAAAACCCGCGGATTCAATGACCGGCTGGTTTGATGATAAAGACGAGATTGAAATTCAAAGACAGGAATTTGAAGAGCGGTTTGGAAATAATGATCGGGTAGGAATACTGGTTGAGGCTGATAATATCTTTGATTATGAGGTCCTTACAATGATAAGAGCCCTTGGAGAGGATTTGTTAAATAATGTTCCCTATGCTGAGAAGGTTTCCTCTATTACCGAGGTGCAGATTTCGCTGGGGACAGAAGATGGAATGGCTGTAATAAATCCTATCGGTGATGTTATTCCTGAAGATCCTCAGAAGCTTGAGGAAATTAGAGATCTATGTCTTTCACGAAGTTCACTTGCCGATAAGCTTGTGTCCTCTGACTGTAAGGAAACATGGATAAGCCTCTCTCTAAGGGAGTATCCTGAAGAGGGAGATCCGGAATATAAGGATATTGAACCCCTTTATGAGGTAGGGGAGGCCGCAATTGCGATAGTTAACGACTCCAAATGGAATAGTGAAAAATACAGTCTTAAGGGTGCCGGTCTGCCGTATTCGGAAACAGAAGAAAAAGAATTTATGGGAAAAGAGATAGCGTACAGGGCTTCCATGGGTTTTATTATTATGGTTATCCTTCTTGCGGTATTTATAAGATCATTCAGGGGAGTTATTATCCCCTCGTTTACAACGATTGCGGGTATCATTGTTGTTCTTGGTTTTATGGGATGGTTTAATATCGATGTGGATACAAGTCTGGTAATGCTGCCGATTATTCTCGGTATGGCCTTATCAGTCGGCTATTCTATTCATCTGGTAAATTCGTTCAAGAGATTATATCTGTCCGGCAAGCCCAGAAGGGATGCGGTAACCGGTGCTGTAGAAAAAACAGGCTGGCCGATTCTTTTTACGGTTTTTACAACGATGGGCTCAATGGTTTCTTTCTCTTTTATAGGAATTTCGCCGATAAGGTGGCTTGGACTTAGCTGCGCGGCTGTGGTTTTAGTTGTTTTTCTCTATGTTATCATTCTTGTGCCTATTCTTTTCAGTTTTGGTAAGGACAGGCCCTCTAAAGAAAAGAGTATTGAGGTTAGGCACTTCAGAACTGATGGAGTTTTTCTTGGTATAAGCGGTTTTGTGCAGAAAAACAGGAAACTTATGCTTGTGCTTTTTATCGTTCTTGCAATAGTGTCTGTGCCCGGAATTATGCGGATTAATGTTAATATTGACAGTTTTGAATTTATGGGGGTTAAACTGCCGTATATGAAGAGACTTTATGATATTGTTAATTCACGTCTTGGTTCTTATGTTACCTATAATATCACTATTTCTTTTGATGAACCTGACCGAGTTAAAGATCCTGAGGTACTGAATAACTTTGAGAAGCTGCTTGAGAGGGCCGGAGAATTTGAGCTGACAAAGAGATCTCCTTCAGGGGTGCCGAAGATATTCTCAATTCTGGATATACTGAAGGATATGAACCAAACCCTTAATGAGGACAAAGCAGAGTTTTACTCAATACCTGAAAGCAGAGACCTTATTGCCCAGCTGCTTTTTCTATATGAGCTTTCCGGCGGTAATGAGCTCTATCAGTGGGTTGATGATGAGTTTTCAATGTTAAGAGCCCAGATTGAGCTTTATCAGTTTGAAACAAACGAGATCAGCTATGAACTTCAAGAGCTTCAGTCAATGGCGGAAGAGCTTTTTCCCGGAGGAGAAATAAGGTTTGTGGGTGATGCGGTTCAGTTTGCCGAAATGAACGACATGGTTGTGTTTGCCGAGATTAAATCATTCCTTATTGCGCTGGTGATTATAGCAATACTGTTATCGATTGTTTTTTCGAGCATTAAAACAGGTCTTATTGGACTTATTCCGAATATCGCTCCGGTTCTTGTAATAGGCGGTATTATGGGTTATTTCGGATTCAGCCTTGATCTTATTACAATGATTGTTATGCCTATGCTTCTCGGTATCGCGGTTGATGACACAATCCACTTTATTAATCAGATAAAATATGAATTTGAAATGACCGGAAACTACAGGCAGGCTATTAATAATGCCTTCACTTCAATAGGTCTGACGCTTACAATGACAACCGTTATTCTTTCGTTTGGATTTGGGGTTTTTACAACCTCACTCATCAGTGCCTTCAGAAATGTAGGTTTTCTTGCTCCGCTTGGTTTGTTAACTGCTTTGATAGCTGATTATCTTATGACCCCGGCACTTATGATTATTACCCATCCTTTTGGGAAGGAAAAAAGATAGAGAAATTTTGGAATTTGGAGCAAAGTTCCAAATTCCTTACACAAAAACCTGCATCCATGCGGTTTTATAAAAGGAGATAACTATGAGAAAAATTTTTTTAACTGGAATATTTTTATTTGCGGCTGCTGTTTGGAGCTGGGCTGCGCCTACAGGTTATGAAATTATGCGGATGGTTGAAGAACAGCCTTCCGGAGATTCGGGTAAGCAGATTACAAGTATGCAGCTTATAAACAGCAGAGGCAGTGTCCGTGAGCGAAAGCTTATTTCTTATTTTAAGGATTATGGTGATGTTAAGAAGACTGTAATTGTTTTTCAGAAGCCGGGGGATGTTGAGGGTGTAGGATATCTGTCATTTTCATATGATGAGCCCGGCGTGGATGATGATACATGGCTTTTTCTTCCGGCATTGAGAAAATCAAGGCGTATTTCAGGTTCTTCCAGAAATGATAATTTTATGGGTACTGATTTTACCTACGATGATATGGGAGAGCGGAACATTGAGGAAGATACACATAAATTCCTTCGTGAAGAGCAGCTTAACGGTAAAAAATGCTGGGTTGTTGAGTCTGTTCCGAAAGAGCCTGATATGTATTCCAAAAGAATTTCATGGATACAGCAGGATGTTCTGATGCTGGTAAAGGTTGAATACTATGATAGACAGGATAAGCTTATGAAGGTTTTGAAGGCCTCTGATATCTCAAAGGTTGATGGCATCTGGACCGCGGGAGTAATGGAGATGGAGGATCTTCATAAGAAACATAAAACCGTAATTAAATTTGATGAGACAGAATACAATATTTCAGTAAATGATAACTTTTTTACGGTTGCCAATCTTGAAAGGGGGCGCATAAGATGACTTATGGAAAAGGATTTTTATTAAAAAGAATCCATTCATTCTTAATTATCTTATTTATTTTATTGGTTTTTACTGGCGGAAATATTGCGGCAGAGAGTGAGCTTGAATTTGGAGGTTTTGCCGATACCCTTTTTGCCTGGAGATTGGGCCTTGATGACAGCACCGGAGCGCAGCTTCTTGCTGCTAAAACCCGTCTGCATCCGGAGATCGATATCTATGCCGGTGATGCCTATTTTACCGCTTCTGCTGATTTGGAATACAACAGCCTTGTTGAATCAAGGGTTAATTTTGCCCTCAGGGAGGTTTATGCTGAATATGCAGGAAGTTTTTTTGATTTCAGGCTTGGCCGACAGATTATATCATGGGGCAGGGCGGACGGCCTTGAGATAACCGATATAATCTGTCCAAAGGATAAGACAGAGATTATAGGGCGTGAATACGATGACAGCCGTCTTCCTGTAGACGGATTATCTTTCAGGTTTTTTGGTACATTTTATACCATAGAAGCTGTTCTGATCCCGTTTTTTACCCCCTCAGCCCTGCCCACAGATGATGAAAACCCGTTATCAGAGATCTTCTTCCCCAATACTATTTCTTTTCGCGGGATGATGATTCCTGTAACATATGGTGAGGCAAAGCGTTCATATGATCTTAAGGATGGTGAAGCCGCGGTTCGGGCTTCATTCTTCCTGCCCGTTGCTGATTTCAGTTTTTATTTTTTCAGAGGCTGGGAGGACGAACCTTTCTGGAATATGTCGGTTACGTTTCCGCCTCCCAATTTTGAGGTAAGATTAGATCCTGAATACGGCAGAATCTGGATGGCCGGACTGGATGCGGCCTTTCCGTTTGCTGATTTTGTATTGAGGCTTGAGTCGGCCTGGTTTTCAGGGCGCAGATATATGTGCGACGCTCCCGATGCCGAATGGATTGGCAAGGATCAGATAAAGGCCATGGCCGGTCTGGACTGGACTCCCGGGGCCGGATGGATGATTACAGCTCAGTATCTTGAAGACTGGCTTATCGATTATGATGATGCTCTTAAGAGGGATGAACGTGAGCCTTTGGCAACCCTGAGTCTTTCAAAAACCCTTTTAAGGGAGACTCTAAAGCTTTCTGCCGCTGCCATGATGGGTTTTAATTATTTTGATTCAGTAATCAATATTTCCGCAGATTACGCGCTGACTGATGAGTTTCATTTATCTGCCGGAAGTGATATCTTTCTTCCCGGCCCGGATAATGATGGATATTTCGGAATGCTTAAAAAATTTTCTTCTGTAAATATAAAGGGAAGGTTTAATTTTTAATGTGCTGTGGGGATTTCAAAACTCCATGGGTTTTGGAATCCCTCTCTGATATTAAGAGATTAAGACTCTTTTGAAAAAGTTGAAAAGCCTCAAAGATTTTTAAGATAATCAGAAGGATTATTAATGGATATGGTATTCGAATTACCAATGCTGTCAGTATTTTCGATAAAATAAATATCAGCTAGATCCTCAGCCTTTTCATGGATCATTTTTTTGATGAATTCCCGATAAGTCGTATGATAGTGTTCGGTTATTTTCTGTAATTGTATTTCTTCCTGTTTATTTAGTCTTACAGATTTTGTTCCCATCTTTTATACACCTCTCCTCTTATTTCTATATCTTCTATAATCAATGAATTATGATCTATTCTGAAGATTCCACGATATGAACCTATTCTTAAACGGTAAAAATCCCCTTTATTGGTTTTAAGTTTCTTTATATCAAATAAATTTGTCTCTCCTGCTAAGGCTATTGCCTGAAAAGTGTTTAAGAACTGACTTATAACCCTTTTCGGTATTTTCCTTTTTCTTAACTTTTTATCTAATTGCTTACTAATTTCCAGTTTGAGACCCATGGATCAATTATAACAATATGTATACATTTGTAAACACTTAAATACTGTACAGTAGGAGGGAATTTCAAAGCTTCATGAGTTTTGAGATTCCAACCTTGAATACAAGTGCCAAAGAACCTCCTGCTGTAAATTTTTTCCCATACCAAGAACTATAACTTGACAATTACAAAAACCTATAATACATTTACATATGAACATATAAGCATGTGTTTATTGAATTGGAGAAGGTATTAATGGCATTTGAAGATAAAAAAATTTCTTGTCATCTTACAGAAAAGGAAGCTGAAAAACTTAAGAATAGTCTTCCGTTGGAAGAAGAAATTCAGGATTTATCCGATTTTTTCAAGATCTTCGGCGATCCGACCCGAATCAGGATATTGTTCCTTCTAAAAGAGGGTGAGTATTGCGTTCATGATATCTCAACCCTGATTGAAATGCAGCAGACTGCAGTTAGCCATCAGCTTAAGCTTTTACGCCATGCAAGGCTTGTTAAATACAGAAAAGACGGTAAACAGGTTTTTTATTCTTTAAACGATGAGCATATTGAAAAGATCCTTGCCGTAGGCTTGGAACATTTCAATGAATAACAGGAAATGCTTATTCCTGCATAGGAGAGCAGGAATGTGGAGGGTAATATGATTGTTATAGATTATTTGGTTTTGTTTTTTAACGAGATTGTGGCGCTTTTTGTAGATATGGTGCCATATATCACGTTGGGAATTCTTATCGCGGGTGTACTTCATGTCTTGTTAAGTAAAGACTTTGTAGCAAAGCAGATAGGTCATAATAATGTATCATCGGTTTTTAAATCTGCTATCTTCGGTGTACCCCTGCCGCTGTGTTCATGCGGGGTTGTGCCAACTGCGGTGTATCTGAAAAACTCCGGCGCGTCGAAATCTGCTGTTATGTCCTTTTTGATTTCAACCCCCCAGACCGGTGTTGACAGTATAGCGGCCACATGGGGTATGCTTGGTCCTCTTTTTGCGTTTTTCAGAGCAGTTACCGCATTGATAACCGGTATGCTGGGCGGAATTGCCAATTTTATGCTGGACAGGCTTTCCGGAAAGAAAGACGGTGAGGAGGCTGCTCATATTTCAGAAGAGGAGCTTCATGAGGGGCATCACCATGGTCCCAAAATTGAGATGGATACCATTGAGGACAAGCGGTATGCCGGTTTTTGGGGAAAGTTCAGAAAGATGTTTGATTACGCGTTTTTTGAGCTTCTTGATGATATTGCGGTTAACTTTATTGTGGGTTTGGCAATATCAGCAGTGATTTCAATTGTTATTCCTGATGATTTCTTTGCGGGTTCTTTTCTTTCGCGTCCGCTTATAAGCATGGTGTTTATGGTAATAATTGGTATCCCGATGTATATATGTTCTACTGCCAGTATTCCAATTGCCGTTGCAATGATTGCCAAGGGTTTTTCTCCCGGCGCCGCTTACGTCTTTCTTGTAGCAGGCCCGGCTACAAACGCGGCCTCACTCGCTATTATCACAAAGGCTCTGGGCCGGAAAACTTCTGTAAGATATATTATTACAATAATGATATCCAGCCTTTTGTTCGGTTTTGTAATGAATTTTATTTATACAAAGTTGAGCCTCTCTCCCTTCGGCGGCGCAGAGACACATTTTAATAACGGCCATGTAGAACACGGATGGTTTTCCATAGCGGTTTCCATCTTCTTTTTGATAATGCTTATAATAGTATTTTTCAGACAGATAAGGGCCCGAATTGCTGCAAAAAGAAGCGGCAGTGCTGAAGAGTTGGGACATAAGGAGGATTCCATGACAAAGATAGGTATTGAAGGTATGAACTGTGGTCACTGCACCGCAAACGTTGAAAAAGCACTTGGTTTGGTTGAAGGTATAGAAAAGATCGATGTCAGCCTTGAGGGTAAATGCGCGTTCATAGACGGTGATTTCAATATTGAGGATGCAGAAAATGCAATCAAGAATGCCGGTTATGTTGTGACAGGGAGCAGCAAAAAATAAAGGTTTTTCCGTTAAAAATAAGTGAAAGATTTTCTTGACAACCTGCTTAGGCTAGAATAATATACTTAGCGGAGGCTGATCTATGAGTAGAATTGTTAAATGCGGTCACATCCAGGCTAGTAATCCAAAAACCGATGGGACTGTAGAAGAAATCAAAGAGGCGATGATCCAAAAACACATCCCCATGATTGAAGAAGCAGGGAAGAAGGGGGTTCAGATCCTCTGTCTTCAGGAAATTTTTTACGGACCATATTTCTGTGCGGAACAGGATATTAAATGGTACGCTACAGCAGAGACTGTTCCGGGACCGACCACGGAAAGACTTGCTGAATACGCCAAGAAATACAAGATGGTATTGATACTGCCGGTATATGAAAAGGCTCTTGACGGTGTTTATTATAATACCGCCGCAGTGATTGATGCTGACGGAAGCTATCTTGGAAAGTTTCAGAAGATCCATATCCCGCATACATGGCCGGGCTTTTGGGAAAAATTTTACTTCAAACCCGGTAATCAGGGATTTCCTGTTTTTCAGACTGCTTATGCCAAGGTTGGTGTATATATCTGTTATGACAGGCACTTCCCTGAATGTGCAAGAATTCTTGCATTGAACGGAGCTGAGATCCTTTTTAACCCCTCAGCAACTGTTTCAGGAAAATCTCAGTACCTTTGGGAGCTTGAGCAGCCTGCACAGGCGGCCGCAAACGGTGTTTTCATCGGTGCTAATAACCGTGTAGGAACCGAAAAACCCTGGGAATTCGGAAATTTCTTTGGTTCAAGCTATTTCTGTGATCCGAAAGGCCAGATCGTCGTAAAGGGAAGCGAGGATAATGATGAGGTAGTAACTGCTGATCTCGACCTTGAAATGATTCGTGAGGTTCGCGACGGATGGCAGTTCTTCCGTGACCGCAGGCCCGAGATGTATGACGAAATATGTGATTACCTGCCCTAGGCCGGAATAGTCTATTTATCAATTAGAAAGAGGGGTTATCCAGTATATTTGGATGCCCCTTTTTATTTTGGGCCAAGGTAGGGTTAACCCTTTTGACATGTGTACTGAATGATATTGCAAGATACTTGAGACAGGAGAGTACAGGGTTATTGACCGTATGCAGAGAGATAATATTCTTGAAGAGCTGCAATTCTCCGGCTCAGGCTGTACAGATGAAAGCTGCCAGTTAGAGATAGGTAAGATGCTTCAGGCAAATAAGATGATAGTAGGAAGCATGGGCGCTGTAGGAAATTTGCAGATACTGAATGTAAAATTAGTAGATGTTGAAACAGGAGAGACCCTTAAAAGCGCGTCAAAAGAGTATGCCAATATGGATGAGATGCTTTTAGGCAGTACCCAATTAGTTAACGAACTCTTAGGGCTTCAGCCTGAAGACGCAACTCCGATAGAGGTAGCTGTACCAAAAGACAAATCAGAGACTCAAACAGATCCCGGAGCTGTTTCAGATACCAAGGCAGGTTATTCCGGATCACTGCCCTTTCTGGATCTTGCAATACCTGGTTTCTCACATTTTCAGGCAGGCAACACTCTGATGGGGATAGTATATCTTACATCAGCGGTTGGAGGCGGAGCCCTGTTGGGATTTAGTGAGTATAAATATAATAGTGATGTTAAGAAATATCAAACAACGAGAAAACCTGAATTAAAAAAAGATGCCGCGTTATGGCGTACAATGAGCATAGTTGGCGGAGGAGTTTTAGGGGTATCTATAATAACCTCTGTGGTTCATGGATTTATAGCAAAGGCTAATGAGGAAGACTGATATGAAGAAGGTTATAATTATTATATTAATAAGTATATTTGTATTTTCCTGCAGCTGGTTTCTGAATATAGATGAGCAGTTCCGTGATATAAAGGTAAATGATTCCGGAAAACGTGAAGGAGAAAGTATAACATTCAGTTCTGAGAATCCTGATGTTGGTGAAATAGTAACAATTACTG
>PDWJ01012356.1_pt1 | contig 10919 bp, 9 predicted proteins | sample 1430881 | NCBI WGS metagenome assembly PDWJ01 (sample SAMN01162460, study PRJNA174530) | Oral metagenome, whole genome shotgun sequencing project. | biome: Marine environment; feature: Marine mammal; material: Swab sample of the gingival sulcus; isolation source: swab sample of gingival sulcus... | reverse complement strand
AGGTGAGCTGGCTGAATCTTCATACAAAAACGATGGAATTTTCAACTCGTCCCACAAACGCTGTGCAACGCGTTTCGACATAGCCACACACTCTTCCACTTTCATATTCATTGTGGGCACAAACGGAATGACATCAGTCGCTCCCATACGCGAGTGTTCACCGGTGTGTTTGTTCATATCAATCAACTCGGCCGCTTTTTCCGCCAACTTGAATGCCACTTCTTCAACTGCCTCCGGGGCGCCAATCATAGTGAAAACGCAACGATTGTGATCGCCGTCAGTTTGTGCGTCAAACAACGTGCACCCGGCAACACTGTTCGCGACAGCCACCAAGGCATCATAGGCGTCGGCATCGCGCTCTTTACTGACGCTAAAATTTGGAATACATTCAACAAGTTTTGTCATAGTGATAATCTCCTATAAAAGATAGTTTAGTACTGTCAGATGAGGGGGACGCGTCGCACCCACCCGACGGGCTAGTTCGCCGCGTTACTGACAAAAAATTTAACAAAGGCAATGGCCTGTGGATGGTAAACCAAGCCCACCAGGAAGGCACCGACAATAGGTACAACCATAAATACCCAATAAAACACCGAATCAACACCCAATAAACAACACGCAGGGAGGGCGAAAAAATTCACCCTCTCTCTTTTTTTATCGTAACATAAATATGACTACCTTCCCAAAATCTGTAGCAGTAAAATTAAAAAATCATAGTTCACCGGACAACCGCTTTTAAGCGGTTGTAACGTATCACCTTAAGTAGACTTTGGACTTTAGCTTTTTCTCGGTGGAAATTGAGCCTTCATCAACGCTAAACTCACTAATATAGTTTGACGTTGAAAATTGAAGTGCAACACTGCACATCTTACCTCTTAAATCACCGTTTCTAAAAAACGTTGCACTTCAAACTTGAATCTAGGATTTCTATTAAGATATTGATATATTTGTTATAAAGTTATTTAAATAACAATTAGTTACACTCTACAGGCACCATCCAGGCTCAATTAGTGCAGGCGGCGTATCAATTGCCAACCAACTCTAAATGACGTGAACGCCAATCCAACACACACGTGCGTATCGACATTTTGGCGTCCAGGGAGGCAAATTCATCGCCTATTACCTGTGCGGCAAAGCGGGAAAGAAACTGCGATTTCAGTTCAGCCCTGGCTCTGTCGAGGCCGATTTCATCATAGGGAACAGAGGCTAACAACAGGAAACCGTCGCCCGGAATGCGCCCGGATTTCATATTATTTTCAATAATGCCGGCAGCTTTGCGGATAGGATCGGCCAAATCTGGACTGTAAGGGCCAATAATCAGTGCCGTATTGGGTGTATGCAGGAAGTCAAAACCACGGCCCAGGCAGATGACCCATTCCCGGTGTTCAATATCAAGTGTGCGTTCCTGCCGCCTGGTCTGTTCGCGCACTGTGGCAATGTGTTCAAGATTACCTCGCAGCAGCGGCAGCAGGTCAGCGCGCATTTGCTCGGGCATATCGGACAGCAGCAAGGCAAGGTCCTGTTCGAGTGTTTTTTTATCAGCAGGGGATAGCGTTGAAAGATCCAATTTGGCACCATCGTGTCCATGAATGACCAAAGCCTCTTCATCAGTTTCAAAACCGCACACCAAAGGATAAACGGTGCCGTGTTCACTGCCGAAAATTTGTTCAACCTGTTGATGTATCTGCTGGGTGTGCGCAATAGCCGCTGCCGTATCATAGGCAAAACCCGCACATCCTCGCGCCGGGCTGCCCTTTGACCAGTGATAGGTAATCAGAATCAGCACCCGGTGGCCGCTTTTTATCTTCTGCAAAACGTGATTGCTGAGCACCGCCCCAAGATGCGGCCAGCCAAGATCAAACATGCCGCCGAGATTACGGAAAGGCATAAGAATACCCACAGGCGTATTAGTCGCCAGCGGAATATTGATGCGGCCATCCATGCACTTTAAGACCGCAATTGCCGTAGGGTGTTTGGCAAGATATCTTTCACGTGCCGACCACGCTTCCGGGCTGCGGAAAGCCTTACCGTGCCGGTCAGCGATATCAAATAGCCACGCTATACGCTCTGTAATGGGTTTAACATGTATATCGACCATCTATTACCTCGCTGGTTTGAATGTGACGTGCAGATGCCCAGTTTACTTGTTCGTGAGGTGTGTTGTCAATCCCGTAATATTCGGGGCAAGCACAAACTAAAATTTAAAACTGCGAGTAGCCCCACCACTCACCAGTGTTCAGGCAAGCACCCAAGCAAACGCGTTTAAAGTAGATAGGTTATTTTGCAAGTTTGGTAATAATACACTCGTTTTCTTTAATAGTTTATTGTTAGGAAGTAGTATCAAAACAATTTTGTGCTTTTAGAAATAGCCAGATATTAAAAGAACAGGTTATAATATGTCCGATATAGCTAAGCGTATATTTAATTTTTCAATGAATAAATAAAGACATTATCGCATGACAACAGCAAACAAAAAATCTGCACAAATTTTAGCCCCATCGGATACTGATGGCTGTCCTTCATCATCGATGAAGGCTGCAACTGCCAACAGCCGTCTAGCGCAAATCGCTGTCGTCACCTCCACAAAGCCTGCCCGCATACAGCGCCCAACTAAATTACAGCCCGGGGTGAAGCTGCTGGGTAAAGATAAAATTGAGCGTGCACCCGCGACCATTGAACCCACCACTAACGAAACCCGGCTGGTCAAACCGCATTGGATACGGGCAAAATTCCCCGGTGGTAAAGCTGTTCGTGATATGAAAGAAAAATTGCGAGAAAACAAATTACACACCGTTTGTGAAGAGGCCAATTGCCCTAATCTGGGTGAATGTTTTGGCCACGGCACGGCAACTTTTATGATTATGGGCGCAGTGTGTACACGGCGTTGTACGTTTTGTGCCGTGGGTCACGGCCGCCCCAACATTTTGGATAAAGACGAGCCGAAAAACCTTGCCCAAACTGTTGCCAATATGCAGTTACGTCACGTAGTAATTACCTCGGTGGATCGTGATGATTTGCGCGACGGCGGAGCACAGCATTTTGTTGACTGTATTGATGCGATTCGTGCCGCCTCGCCTGATACCACGATTGAAATTCTAACGCCCGACTTTCGCGGCCGTGAAACTCTGGCATTAGATATTCTCTTGCAATCTCCACCGGATATTTTTAACCATAATCTGGAAACTGCCGAGCGACTGTATTTTGAAGCACGCCCGGGATCAGATTATCAAGTCTCATTGAATTTATTGAAAAACTTTAAAGCCGCCTGCCCCGACGTCCCAACCAAATCAGGCATTATGGTGGGATTAGGAGAAACCGATACAGAAGTCATACAGGTGCTCAAAGATATGCGTACCCATCACGTAGAAATGCTGACGATTGGACAATATTTACAACCCAGCAACTACCACCTGCCTGTTAAGCGCTATGTCTCACCGGAACAGTTCAAACGCTATGAAATTGAGGGAATGGCAATGGGTTTTAGCCACGTTGCTTCGGGACCGTTGGTACGTTCATCATATTTTGCCGATGAGCATGCCAAAGATGTTTTGTAGCATCAACCATTGATTGTGCCAAAATAAGCCATGCAATTAATTCCTTACGAATCCGCCAACAGCAGACAGGTTCGTTTTGCAATTGTTACGCTAAGTAAAGTATTGGCCAAAGTTGAAGAGGATATCGCTGATTTTCATCGCAGCCTGTATGCTTTTGACCGCGAATATCAGCGGCGTTTAGGGGACTTGGCAGACGCAGTATCAGCCTTGCGAATTGAACTGGGCATACATCAACAGCCTCAATACGGCGAGGCCGCCCCGGTGCTAACGCATTTAGCCGAAGCCGAATATCAATTGCTTAAAACCGCCTACCGCCAAGCGGCAAAGCTCTGTCATCCCGACCGCTTGCCCGATTACCGGCGCCAGACCGGTTTACAGTTGTTTGATCAGCTAAATAAAGCCTATCACTTGCAGGATGTAGTTACGGTTGAGCATATTTTATGGTTATTGCAATCAGGACAGGCATTTGCTAAAAATAACATTATCCTCAGCGATACTGTCTTATTGTTAAAACGCAAAGAGCTGTTGGGTTATTTGCTGGAGCAGAAAAAAGACCAACTCAACAGCTTAAAAATGCGCGAAGAGTATGATGTCAGTAACCGTGACAACTGGAATATTTTACTCTACGATTATCAGACACGATTAGAAGATGAACTGGCAACTTTACGTGGCCGGATTAATGCACAGCGCCATGCACGGCATAAAAACACACCCTAAATCACAATCCGATAATGGCGGTATCGCCTTGTCCCTGCCGCACAACTACCGGCGGCATGCCTTCACTCATATCCACTACCGTTGTCGGTTCAAAGACTACACCGCCGCCATCAATGACCAAATCAACATGATGTTTAATGCTGTCGTAGATATCTTCAATATACATTTGGGAAATTTCTTCATCCGGTAAAATCAGGGTAGTCGTTAACAGCGGCCCCCCCAACGTATCTAACAATTTGTGAACAATACGGTTATTTGGCACGCGAATACCGATAGTTTTACGTTTATTGCCAAAAACCCGTTTGGGCAGTTCTTGTCCGGCTTTTAGAATAAAGGTAAAAGCCCCCGGCGTGGCGGCTTTTAACAGGCGATACTGGGCATTATCAACCCGGGCATAACGGGCAATATCTGATAAATCAGCACACAATAATGAAAAATAATGCTTTTTTTCCAGTTGGCGAATGTGCGTCATACGATCCTGCCCCTTTTTATTGTCGATAGCAGCAGCAAGTGCATAACCCGAATCGGTCGGCAGCACAATAACCCCTTGGTCATTTATGATATCTACGGCTTGTTGGATTAATCGCTGTTGTGGATTTTCGGGGTGAATATGAAAAATATTGCTCATGTCTTTTATACAATAGTAATTACAAGGAAAAATTATTCTAACACAGTTTTACTGATAATGCATTCTCCACACCAATAGCAGGTATAAAATCTATACCCTGCGCGTCGGCAACGGCACCCCGCCAGCAAAGCCTTGTAGCAGTATTGATTAAGACACCGTGAGACAGTCTCCTACACGCAAATGGCCTAATTTTACGCCATGACCGCAGACACCAAATAAGATGCGTTTGTTTATTTTACGGTATGTTAGCAGGTAATCTTGGACAGCATCCTCGTTATCTAAGCTGTCGGGATTAATTGCCGGGATATTGCAGCGTTCACAGTGTTTATCCATACGCAAGACAGCCGATGGGGTGTCGATGATTTGCCAATTATCCTCAACAAACGGGGGCATTTCTCCCTCGTCATCATCCACTATAATATTGGGGCGAAAACGCCGTGCATCAATCTGATAGTTTGGCAAGTGAGTCTGGGCATGTAACAAAGAGCCGGCACCGATAAGATGCAGTGCCTGTCCGTCTTGAAACAAAATATTTTTATCGGCATTTAAGGTATCGGACGGACGTGTTGCCACTAATCTGACTGGGCGGCCAATCACCTCTGTAAGAAAATCGGCGGCTCTATCGCCCTGATCAAATGCCGGCAATTGCCGCCGCCATATGCTAACCTCGACAGCTTGCGTATATTGTTTGCTAAAGGTCACACTGTGCCCTTGACAGCTGATTGTTACGAAATCCCCCGCTAAGGCAACGGCAATGGCTGCCAATACCGCGTCACTGCTTGGCTGTCAATAATCATCATTTCCCGGTCATGCTCCAGGCCGGATGCTAACAGGGTGGCTTTATCAAGCGCAATCCCCCGGCAAGATTTAAGCGGATAGATGCGTAAGGCAGTAATGCGTAATGTCATGATTTACTCCGTAGCAGATTATGATAATTTTTTTATGATCATTTTTTCTTTTTAGGCCGTGACCAATTTTTAATTTCTATTTGCCGGGAACGGGCAATAACCAACGCCTTATTACTGACATCATCTGTTACCGTTGAGCCGGCGGCCACGGTAACATCTTCTCCAATATTGACCGGCGCCACCAAAGCGCTGTTTGAGCCGATAAACGCTCCTTTACCAATCACGGTTTGTGATTTATTGACACCGTCATAATTACACGTTATCGTCCCCGCCCCCACATTAACCGCTTCACCGATAACGGCATCACCGATATAGCTAAGATGATTTACTTTTGCCCCTGCAGCAATGCAGGCATTTTTTATCTCGACAAAATTGCCGATTTTACTGTGGTTTGCCAGACGTGTCTGCGGGCGAATACGGGCAAACGGGCCAATGTCGGCATGTTCACCAATATCAGCCTCCTCAATCATGCTATTGGCTTTAATATGCGTATGGCTGCCGATTGTACTGTTGGCAATCATACAATTGGCATCAATGGTAACGTGATCGCCCAGGGTCACCTCACCTATTAATAGACAATTAATATCTATCGAACAATCATTGCCTGCGTTAACCTGGCCGCGTACATCAATGCGCGCCGGATCGGCCACAGTCACCCCGTTCAGCATCAATTGTTCGGCTTGCCGTAGTTGGTAAATACGCTCCAATTGAGCCAGCTGCACTTTATTATTACAGCCCAGCACTTCGTTGGCATCTTCAATCAGCAGTGCTGCCACGGGATGTCCGTGAGCATTTGCCAGGGCAACAATATCGGTTAAATAGTATTCACCCTGGGCATTATCATTACGAATGTCTGGCAGTAATTGTTTTAACAGGGCGCCGCGCACGGCAAATACGCCTGAGTTAATCTCTTGTATGTTTTTTTCCGCGCTATCGGCATCCTTTTCTTCAACAATACGTGCCACGTGCGCTGCCCGGCGAATAATACGCCCATAACCAAAAGGGTTATCCAGTTCTACCGTAAGCACGGCAATACCGCTTGCCGTTGCCGCCTCTGCCAGCCGTAACAGGCTTTGACGGCGTAGTAACGGTGCGTCTCCGACCAGAATAAAATAAATCACCTCGTCACTTAAATAGGGTAAAGCTTGTAATACCGCATGTCCGGTGCCGAGTTGTTGTTCCTGGGTAACCCAGGTGATTGTTCGATGACTAAAAGTCTCTTGCAACAACTCACTGCCGTGTCCGTGAATAACTAACGGGGTTGCCGGCAGTCTATCGGATAAGTCCAGCAAGTGTGACAGCATCGGTTGGCCACCCACAGGGTGAAGGACTTTGGGGAGTTGTGATTGCATGCGCGTACCTTTTCCGGCAGCAAGAATAATAACACCGTATTGCATAGCAATTCCTATCAATTGAAATACCGCATTATAACGTAAAAATAATTAATCAGGTATGGAGAAAACAGATAAAAAGGCGTATGATTAATGGCTAAGCAATCCAACCATTACTATTAAATGAGGTATATATGACTTATCCCGCACTTAAAAATCTGGGTATTAACCGCCCGCATGAAATCAGTAGTTATACGCTATCATCCAATAATAATATTGATACGCTGCGTATCAAATATATACGCAAACCCGGTTCACTATTACCAACAGCAAAGAAATTCAAATTTCCGCGTCGTCCCGTACCGGGCATACAAACTGATTTTGGCGAACCACCGTTAACCGAAATCTCACCGGCATTGGAAGATGCGCTCAATGAATTGTCACAGCTGTTATCTGAACGCCATACGGTAGCCGACCGTAAAGCCGAGCTGCTGCATGAAATGGACGAATTTTTAGACTATGTAAATGTACAAGTACAAGAATTTAAAACTGAAATTAAAAAACTAACCGACTAAAAACAGTGATTTTTAATCACCTGCACCTCGATGTTATATCAGTTTTAAATATTATAAGATATTATAGGGATAGAAACCTTTGCACAAACTGCCGAACGGGACAAATTCGAGGCGCACGGCGCGCAGAAACCGGAGTTTACACGCAGTCTACGGTAGATGATACCCACAAACCGCAAGCAATATCGGCAAAACCTAAGCTACACGATTTGCAACAGGTTTTAAAACACAGTGAGGATATTGCTGAAGTTTTGCATGCTTATTTACACAGCGAGGACGAAGTCACCGTTGACTGTGCCGATATGCGCTTGCGTGAACTGCTCAAACAGCAGGATGGTGAAGCCTGTTTTGAGCAGCTGCTTGCTGCCAAATTAAGTCTCAAAACGTGCAGAGATTTAGCCGTTCAGGCAAAATCCTCGGCCTTGCGTTTTGCCCTGTTGGAAAAACTGACCGATGACCAATATCTGCTTGAAGTCATTGCCCGCAGTGATGATGTAGCGACCAAAGTTGCTGCCATTGCCCGTCTGCAACATGCAACGAATTTACAGGGTCTGGTTAAACAATTCAAAGGTAAACAGAAAAAACTCTATCGTGCTGCCAAAGACCGCTTACATACCGTACGTCAACAACAAAAAGCCATTGCTAATTTACAATCGCATGCCGATAGTTTGGCAAATGCTATCATTAAACAATCCGTCAGCAATTCGGCGATTGCCCGCTTTGCCAAGCAGTTACAAGAAACCCGGGCCTGTTTAAGTCATGCGCAACAGGCACAATTTACGCAACAGCTCGAACTGGCAAAAAACAGCGCCCAAGCTATTGAGCAATATAAGTCCGAGCGCCTGCAATTAATTGATAGGCTGGATAAGTTACAGCAGCAATTGCAAGCGAAAACCTTTATCGGGAAGCGTTCAGAACTGAATCGTAGCATTAATGACTGTCAACATCGCTGGGCACAGTTGACGGCTTGGCCAACAGAAGAAGCACAAGCTTTGGCTATTCGTTTTGAACAAACATTAAGTAAACTAAACACTACCGCCGGAGACTATTTTGCCGAACAGCATCTGCTGCATGACAGCCAACAAGTTTTTGCCCAGGCACAACGCTGGTTGGATAAGAAAATTTTTATCAGTGCGGCGATGCTGCAGGATTGGCAAAAGCGTTGGCAGGCATTAACGCCACCGGACAATCCCGAGATAAAAAAACAACTGCATGACACCTTTTCTGAATTATTGACAAAACTCAGCGACAAGTCCAGGCAGCAGCTGCAGCAACAACAAACCAATGATAAACAGGTCCCGCAGCTTGTTGAAGAAATGGCGGCCGCTTTAGAAGCAGGAGAAGTCAAACGGGCAATCAAGCGGCAAAATGCCATTAGAGTCTGCCTGCGTTCAGATGCCGGCTTATCTAAACCGGTTTATCAGGCAATTGCCGGACGCTTTAAACGTTTGGAAAATCGCGTCAATGAATTGATGCGCTGGCAGCATTTTGGCAATGACCAGGTGCGGCATGAATTATTAGAAGCTATGCAGGTATTACGCGATAACACTGCGTTGCCTCTTGAAGAAAAGGCCGAGCAGATTCACCGCTTACAGCAACACTGGAAATCCCTAGGCGGGCACGCACCCGATAAATTATGGAAGGCTTTTCAAACGCTTGCCGATGAGGCATGGGAACCTTGCGGCGAATTTTTCAAACAGCGCCGTGAAACCTCCCGCGCCAGCCTGCAGCAGCGTTTGGATTTTTTAACCGAGGCGGAGCAGCATTTACACAGTGTTGATTGGCAAAACCCTGACTGGGAGGCATTAAGTAATGCTCATAAACAATTTGAAAAACTATGGCGCAGTTTTCCAAAATTACAAGAAAAAGACTACCGTAAAGCCAAAAAAGCCTATCAGAAAATTGCCGCTATCTGGGATGAGCATTTAGGTGCTCAGCGTCGGCATGAACTGCATCGCCGCGAGCAGCTTATAACTGGCGTTGAGGCTTTAATCAATCAAGCAGACACGCATGCAGCCATTGACGAAGTCAAACGCCTGCAAAGTCAATGGACACCCACGGTGCCGTTAAAACGTCAAGACCAGGAGCAAGCGTTATGGCAGCGTTTTCAAACTGCTTGTGACAGTATTTTTGCCAAACATCAGCAACAAAAGCAGACGCAAGCAGATAAACAAACCCGGCAGTTAGCAGAGTATCAGCAGCAGTTAACTTATATTGCTGAGGTTTTAGACGCTAATCAAGACAGCAACCAGGGCAGCGGCCAAGTTAGCAGCCAGGGTAGTGGTCAGGGCAGCGGCCAGGATAATAAGGCAAGCAAACCGTCTTTTGAGGCATTGGTTGCGCAAATAGAACCTTTTGCTAACGTCGAGCCGGCAGCACGTAAGGCATTAAACGCCCGGCTTAACGACCTTAAGCAGCGTTTTAAGCAGCAGCAGCATAAAGCATACCTGCAAAAGCATCTGCAGCATCTTGAAGATTTACAGCGTCAGGATTCGCTGTGTGGTCAGCTCGAAACAGAGGCCGTCGATAATGAACAACTTATATCGGCGGAGAAAGCATGGGCAAGTATCACGCCGTTACTTGACGATGGTCAGCCGTCCATGCAAAAACGTTTTAAGCAAGCGTTACAGGAACAACGGCAAGGCCGGTTGATGGCAGCAGATGATAATGCCATCGCTCGTGCCAAAGTAATTTGTTTAATAATGGAAGTCAGTGCCGACATCCCCAGTCCAGATTATGCTAAAGCAGCCCGCGAAACCCTGCGTATGCAAAACCTTGACAATGCCATGAATGGCGATAGATCTTTTGAACAGTATGCCACCGAAAGCGGGTGTTATGATTTAAGTGTCGAGTGGCTGTGCCTGCCTAAAGCGGGTCTGGATAAAGCACAAGACGGTGCGTCTTTACCTGACTGGCAGAAACGATTTGCTACCGCCTTAGCAGCCAATTACCAGCGCTTAAAATCCCAGTCGGAAAATTAACCGCAGAAATAATTGTAGATAACTGTAAAAATATTGTAGGGGCAGATACTTATACCCTTATACCTTTTACGCCTCTGCCCCCGGTACTGTTTGACCTTTAACGCTCTTTTATCTTGGCACCTGGTCTTTGTTAGCCGGCATTTAAATCAATCCAGGTCATTTTTAATTCACTGAATTTATCCAAGGCGTGAAACGATTTATCGCTGCCGTTGCCGCTTTGTTTATAGC
>PDWJ01022910.1_pt1 | contig 10923 bp, 9 predicted proteins | sample 1430881 | NCBI WGS metagenome assembly PDWJ01 (sample SAMN01162460, study PRJNA174530) | Oral metagenome, whole genome shotgun sequencing project. | biome: Marine environment; feature: Marine mammal; material: Swab sample of the gingival sulcus; isolation source: swab sample of gingival sulcus... | reverse complement strand
CGCCGGCGTGACCGCCGTGGTGGCCAACCTGACCAAGGACCTGAAGGCCGCCGCCGTGGCCGGCCGTCTGGCGGGTGTCCGCACCATCCTGGCCAGCCGTGAAAGCGATTTCCCCCTCAAGAACAAGCCCTACTACCGCTGGTATTTCACCCGCCTGGCCAGTGGGCTGCTGGTCAACTCCGAGGCCACCCGGCAGACGGTCCTGCAAAGCGCTCCCTGGCTGGCCGCGGAGCGGGTGCACCTGCTTTACAAGGGCATCGATCTGGAGAAATTCCGACCCCGGGAACAGGAGCAGGAACAGGAGCAAGACCAGGAGCAAGAGCAGAACGGCCGGGACCCCGGCCCGGTGGTCGGTTTCGCCGGGCAACTGATCCCCCGCGGGCCCCCTGCGCCCGGACCTGGAGCGGTGGCGCGCCCAACTGCCCCAGCCCCACAAGGTGGAGCTTCCGGGGCAGGTCGAGGACATGCCCCGCTTCCTGCGGGGTTGCCGGCTGCTGGTCATGCCTTCGCTCAGCGAGGGGTTCGGGCTGGCCGCCGCCGAGGCCCTGGCCTGTGGCGTCCCCGTGGTGGCCACCCGCGCCAGCAGCCTGCCGGAAATCGTCCTGCACCGCCGGACGGGCCTGCTGGTCCCCGTGGACGACGCCCCGGCCCTGGCCGCGGCCATGCGTGAGCTGCTCGACGATCCCACCACCGCGCGCGCCCTGGGTGCGGCGGGACGCGCCCATGTGGCGCGAAATTTTTCTCGTGAACGAACCCTGGATCGGTTGGCCGCCCTGACGGGCCTGGCCCCGTCCCCCTCAACCGGCGAAAGGCCTTCCCCATGAAAAAACTGCAAGTGGCCAGCATCCAGAACAACCCCGTCTTCGGAGAAATCCGCCACAACCTGCACGACCTGTTGGGCCTGCTGCCGCCCCAATGCGATCTGGCCGTCCTGCCCGAACTGTGCGCCACCGGCTACCAGTTCCGCGACCGGGACGAGGTCATGGACCTGGCCGAGAGCCTGCTGCCCGATTCCGAGCCGGGCCCCATCACCACCCGCCTGCTGGAGGCCGCCCGCGCCACCGGCACCACCATCGTCGCGGGCGTGGCCGAACGGGACGGAGACAAGGCCTACAACAGCGCGCTGCTGGTGCGGCCCGACGGCAGCCGCGAGGTCTACCGCAAGCTGCATCTGTTCCTGGATGAGAAGCGCCTCTTCGATCCCGGCGATCGACCCCTGGAGGTTGTCGAGGCCTGCGGCGTGAAGCTGGGCATGATGGTGTGCTTCGACTGGATCTTCCCCGAGGTGGCCCGCACCCTGGCCCTGCGCGGCGCCCAGATCCTGGCCCACCCCTCCAACCTGGTGCTGCCCTTCGCGCCGGACGCCATGAAGACCCGCTGCCTGGAGAACCGCGTGTTCGCCCTGACGGCCAACCGGGTGGGACGGGAGTGCCGCACGGACACGCCCCTGGAGTTCATCGGCCTCAGCCAGGTGATGTCACCCCGGGGCCAGAGGCTGGCGTCCCTGGACCGGACCGAAACGGGTGCCGCGGTGGCCACCATCGAGCTGGCCCAGACCGACAAGAAGATCACGGCGGCCAACGATGTGTTCGCCGACCGCCGTCCGGAATTCTACTGGTAGCCGCCTACTGGTGGCTGTCTACTGGTGGCCGCTCAGATCCATGCCCTTGGGCACCACCACCACGCCTTCCCGGGAGATCTTGAACAGCCGGCCGTCCCGTTCCCGATCGAAACCGATGCGCATGCCTTCGGGAATGATCACATCCTTGTCCACGATGCAGCGCCGGAGCTGGGCGTGGCGGCCGATCTGCACATCGTCGAAAACGATGCTGTCCTCCACCCGGCAATGGGAATGGACCCGCACCCCGCGGCCGATGACCGAGCGGATCACCTTGCCGCCCGAAACGATGCTGCCGCTGCCGACGATGCTGTCCTCCACGATACCCGGCAGGGTGCCGTCCTCGGTGAAGCCGTCCACCGACTTGCAGGGCGGCAGCGGCGGCTGCCAGGCGCGGAAAAGCCATTTCTTGTCGTACAGATCGAAACGGGGCCGACGGTCCACCAGCTCCATGGTGGTCTCGAAGTAGCTGTCCAGGGTGCCGATGTCGCGCCAGTAGCAGCTCTCGCCGGTTTCCTCGTCCCGGAAGGGGAAGGCGTAGACCTCCTCCTTGGCCACCAGGGCGGGGATGATGTTCTTGCCGAAGTCGTTCTTGCTCTCGGGCCGGCGCGCGTCCGCGCTCAGCTCCTGCACCAGCCGGTCGGTGTCGAAGATATAGACGCCCATGTTCACCAGACAGTGGTCCGGATCGCCGGGGATGGTGGGCGGATCCGCGGGTTTCTCCTTGAAGTCCCGCACCCGCCAGTTCTCATCCACATCCAGGATGCCGAATTCCTCGGCGCCTTTGCGCGGCACCACGGCGCAGCTGAGGGTCATGCTGCCCGCGTGCCCGGCGTGGAAGCGCAACAGCCGGCCGTAATCCATACGGTAGATGTGGTCGCCCGAAAGGATGAGCACGTACTTGGGTTTGCGGTTTTCCAGGAGAGCTGTAGCTCTTGTACTGGGTCAGCACATAGATCTGCCGCAGGCCGCTGTTGATGCAGTTGGAGAGGGTGAAATCGATGATACGATAGGCGCTGCCAAAGGGGACCGCCGGTTTGGAACGATCCTTGGTCAGGGGATAGAGCCGCTCCCCCTGACCGCCCGCCAGAACCAAAGCCAGGGTCTCACGCAGTAATTCCAAGGTGCCCACTGTGTCCTCCACCGGTTGGCCGGGACACCGATCTGGTCCCGAATAACCCTTGTGAGGCCCCTCGGGGCACCTTCATCCCGTCAGTTGCCGGCCGCCACCCGTTCGCTCAGGATGCGGTCCACCGTGCTGACAAGTTCGGTCACGTCCGAGGATTTGGTCACGTAGGCATCGGCCGCCCAGGTCAGGTAATTGTCCCGATAGCTGGAAAATGCCGTGTTGAGGACCACAGGCAGGCTGTTGTCCCGCTCCAGGATCCTCTGCAATGCCTCGATACCGTCCATCCCGGCCATCCGAATGTCAAGCACAACGAGGTCGGGTTTCATGGTTTCCACGTACTCCAGCCCCTGGGCGGCACTCTCGGCGGCCATGGTCTCGTGACCGGCGCGGCGCAGCTCCGTCTCGTACAGCAGCCTCAGATGGGGCTCGTCATCGACAATCAAAATGCGACTCATTTTCAGACCCTCCTTTGGGTCATGCCCTGATCATGCCGGGCTCAGGATTCGCCAAATAAGGCTTTCCTTAGTTACACCCTATCACAACCAGCGCGGCGATGCAACAGGCTGCCACTACTTGGGCAACGGCAGGATGAAATGGAACTCCGCTCCGCCTTCAGCCCTGTTTTCGGCCCCGCACACCCCTCCATGGGATTTGATGATCTGCGAACAGATGGTCAGCCCCAGACCAGAGCCGGTGGGCTTGGTGGAGAAGAAGGGCGAAAACAGCTTCTCCGCCTCACCAGCAAAACCCGGGCCACTGTCCCGCACGCCCACCCTGACACCGCCTTCAATCACGCGCGACACAATTTCCAGCACGCCGCCGGACGGCATCATCTGGATGGCATTCATCACGAAATTCTGGAGAACCTGTTGTATTTCACCAGGATGAGCGTTCACCACGGTGCCCCCCACCTGCAGGTCCAGCCGCGTCTCGATACCGCTTTTTTCCGCCTCCAGAGCGTACCCCTTGACCACCTCGTGTACCAACTCGTCCATGCGCAAGGGCTTGCGCATCTGCTTGCGGGGGCGGATGAAATCCAGCAGGTCGTGGATGATTCTCTCCATGCGGCTCACCTCGTCGGAGATGATCCGGGCGAACTCGCGATTGGGATCATCCTTGGCCAGGCCGCGCACCAGCGTGCGCGCGAATCCGCCAATGGCCACCAGCGGGTTGCGCAGTTCGTGGGCCACGATGGCGCTGGTCTCGCCCATGACGCTCAGGCGCTCCATGCGCAGCAGCGTGGTCTGGTCTTTTTTCTGCTGCTCGTGGGCCTTGCGCAGGTCGATCAGCCTCTTTTCCAGCTCCCGATACAGCCGGTTGTTCTCGATGGCCCCCGCGCTCTGGTTGGCGAACAGGAAGAGGAATTCCAGATCCAGATTCCGGATGGGCGCCCGGCTGATGGCGTTGTCCGCCACGATGACCCCCAGCGGGCCGCGCCGCGTGATCAACGGCGCCAGGGCGAACTCCCCGTAACCGAGACAGTCGCGCACCCAGCCGGCACCCTCGGGCGCCATGTCCGGCCTGATGTGCACCACCCGGCGCTCGATCATGCTCTTGATCAGCAGGTTCTCGCTCTCGTCCAGGCTGACCTGAAACCCCTGCACGATGTTGTTCACCTCCCGATCCGTGTCCTTGATGGAGGCATCGTAGCTGGTCATCATCTGGAAAAGATCCACCTCGCTGTCCGCCAGATCCATCCAGATACGGGCCGCTTCTTCGGCATTGCTGGGGCCGATGGCCAACTCGCCCCGCAACGTCAGGCTGCCCTCGTCCACCAGCAGCAGGAAGGCCCGGTTGAACCCCAGCCCCTGCCCCGAGGTGATGCAGATCAGCACCGCCTGCAACACCTGCTCCAGGTTCAGGTGAGAAGCGTACAGGGCCTCGCTCACCTGGTTGAGCAGGGACAGCTTGGCCATGCGCAGGACACGCTGCGCCTCGTCGGCCTCGTGCTGAGCCGGATCGCGCAACATCATCAGGCCGTACAGTTCCTCACCACCGCCCTCAGGGTCCGCGGACATGAAGGGCTGGCAGCGGGCCTCCACGGTGCGGACCTCGCCCTGGCTGTGGCGGATCTCCAGGCTGCGCACTTCGATCAAGCCCTCAGACCAGCGGCGGCGGCATTCGGCCAAGGCCTCCGGCCGCAGGAAATATTGCCGGAAATCCTGCCCCACCAGCCGCTCCCGCGCCACCCCGAAAAGCACGCCCGCCCCATCGCTGGCCAGGACCACCCGGACATCTTCGTCCACCACCACCCAGGCCTGGTCGCTGTGCGCGAAGGCCTCGGCCACGATGCTGTCGCGTCTGCCGCTTTGTTCCCAAGAAGCCACGTTCATCTCCTAGGAACGACGGCGCTCGAGCGCCGCCTCGTACAAGGCCTCGTAACCCGCGGCGGCTTCCTCCCAGCTGAAATCGCAGGCCATCCCCTGCTTCTGCAGGGCGGCGAAAGCCGTCGGGTCGGCAAAGACTTCCTCGGCCCGGCGCAGCGTCTGCAGCAGGGCCTCGGGCCGGGCGTCGTCGAAAACGAAACCGGTGCCCCCGGCCAGCCCCGCATCGACCACCGTGTCGGCCAAGCCGCCGGTGCGGCGCACCACCGGGGGCGTGCCGTAGCTCAGGGCGTACATCTGGCTCAGACCGCAGGGTTCGAAGGCGCTGGGCATCAGGAACAGATCGCTGCCCGCGTAGATGCGGTGGGCCAGAGCCTCATCGAAACGGTCCACGAAGGCGACGCGGTCCGGGTGACGCTCCGCCACCGCGCGCACCGCCTCCTCCAGCCGCTTCTCTCCGGTGCCCAGGATGGCGAAGCAGAAACCGTCCTCGGCCAGTCGCCCCATGATGGGCAGCATCAGGTCCACGCCCTTCTGCCCCACCAGGCGACCGACGAAACCGCAGATCGGGGTCTGCGGCAGGGCCTGGAGATCCAGTTCGCGCACCAGATCCTGCCGGCACCGGGCCTTGCCGGCCAGCTTGCCCGGCCCGTAGTTCTGCTTCAGATGGGGATCCCGCCGGGGATCCCAGGTCCGATAATCTCCGCCGTTGAGGCACCGTTTCACGGGCATAGTTGGGGCTGACGGTGTTGACCCTGTCGGCGGCCAGCACCCCGGCCTTCATCAGATTCAAACGGCCGTGGAATTCCAGCAGGCCCGGATAGGAGGCCAGGCTGCGGGGCACCCCCAGCACCTCGGTGCTGTCCGGCGGGTGCACCTCCTGGTGGGCCAGATTGTGGATGGTCAAGACGGTGGCCGCGGGCCCGGGCAGGGGACGCTCGGCGTACCAGGTATCCCGGTACAGCAAGGCCGGGCAGCCGCTGGCGTCATGGGCGTGCACGATGTCCACCGGCCAGTCCAGCAGCCTGGGCAACAGCAGAGCCGCCTGGGCGTGCAGCGCGGCCCGTTCCAGGCTGTCGCCAAAGCCGTGGCCGTTCTGGTCGGTGTAGATGCCCCGGCCGTCGTACAGACCGGCGCATTCCACCAGGTAGACCTTCACTCCCGCGGCGGCGCTGCCGCGCAGATGGTAGCGCACATCGCGCATGCGCCCGCCCACGCGCAGAGACAGCGGGGGCAGTTTCTTCAGCGTCCGGATTTTTTCCTTTTTACGGTCCAGGGAGCCGTAAAGCGGCAGCACGACCCGCACATCGTGGCCACGGCCGGCCAAAGAGCGCGACAGGGCTTCGGCCACATCGGCCAGCCCTCCCACCTTGGCGAAGGGCGCCAGTTCGGCGCTGACCATCAGGATATTCACGTCTCATTCCTTTCCGTGCCCGCGGCGGACCGCAGACGAGCGGCCGCCGTCTCCGGCGGTGTGCTGTTGATGGCGAACCCCGAACCGGCCTCGTACCCGGCCTGCCGGCTCAACCGGGGCAGAATTTCCAGATGCCAGTGGAAGCCGGCCTCTTCCCCCAGGGGCGCGCTGTGGATGACCAGGTTGAAGCTCACGTGCGGCACCCGCGCCTCCAGCCGGGCCACACACGACCCCAGCAGGGCCGCCAGGGCCGCCAGTTCGTCGGGTTCGGCCGCGGCCAGGCTCCCCGCATGCCGACGGGGCACCAGGCGCATCTCATGGGAATAGCGGCTGGCAAAAGGCGCCCACACCACGCCATGCGCGTTGGCGGCCACCAGACGCGCGCCGTCCTCTTCTTCCTGACGCAGCGACGCGCACAGCAAGCAGGTGCCGTGCTCTCGCCGATGCCGCGCCAGACACTCCACCTTCTCACGCACCGTGGTCGGCACCAGGGGACCGGCAATGATCTGCAGATGCGGGTGCACCAGGGTGGCCCCCGCGTCCGGCCCGTGATTGCCGAAAACCAAAACGTGCCGCACGGTCGGGTGGCACCGTTGCAGGGCCACCACGCGCCGCTGCACCACCGTCAGGACCTCAGCCAGCAGTTCGGGGGCCATATCTCCCAGGCTGGCCTCGTGCCGCGGCCCGCAGGCCACCACCTCGTGGCCGCCCACCGCCGCCATCTCCGGCAACAGGCCCGCACCCGCGCCAAGGTCCGGGCTGTCCGGCCGCAACGCCGGGTACTTGTTTGGGAAGGCCCGCACCCGCCAGCCGGGGCTGTCCGCCGGCGCCCCGACGCCGCGCCCGGTGGCCAGGACCTCCGGCGGGGTCGCGGCCTCGTTCCCTGGGCAGAAGGGACAATCCTCGGGTGTGGACGCGGCCATCGGCCGTCGCCGGCGCAGATCCGCGAATTCGTCCGGACGACCACGGCGACCGGACGCGAGAATAACCCAACGCCCCGTCAGAGCATCCTGGCGAATGCTGGCCATGGCTGGCGCACCTTCCTCATCGGAAAAAGAAAAAAATCACCGGGGAGGGAACTTCCCGACCGCTCGTGCGTACCATACCACCATAACGGAGGATGACAACACCGCTTTCCCCCCTTCACGCGGTTTTCCACCCCCGGAGCAAGGATCCCGGATCAGGCGAACGTTCGGGTGACAAGGGCGAAGTGAGCAATCACAAACCCCAAAAAGAAGCGGCCCCCATGGCGACGGGGCCGCTTCTTTTTCGGTTGTGCTCTTAATTAGGCCCTGTGCTTGTTGGGCCCTGTGTTTGCCCGTAGTGTCCGCGGATCAGGCCGCGCCCACCGGCAGCGCCGCGTCGGCCCTTAAGCGGGCCACATACTGCCCCATGGTCTCGAAGGGGCCGCCCTCGGCCAAGATACGCTTCACCTTGCGCGGCATGGTGGCCTGCCCCCCCTGGCTGCGCAGGCTGTTGGCGGTCGACAGCCCCACCTGGGGTTTGAAATCGTCCATTTCCCAGGGGTGCAGGTAGACGATGCAGGGGATGCCCTGCCGCCGCGCCATGGCCCGCAGCGCCCGGAAAGCCGGCCAGGGCAGCAGCCGCAGATAACCGCCCCCGGAGAAAGGCACGTTCTGCCCCAGGCAGCGCCAGGTGGGCATGGGCACTTCGATCAGGCTTTCCGGCGTGTCCCGCAGACGATACGGCCGGCGCGGACTGCCCGGCTGCCCGTAACGCGGATGGCGCACGGGGAAGAAGCTGCAGTCGTAGCGGAATCCGCATTCGGCCAGAATATCCAGATAGTGGTGCACCGGCGGGGTGATGCTGAAACTGGGCGCCCGGTAGCCCTGCACATCGCCGACCCCGGCCGCGGCCAGGGCTTCGCGGGCGCGCAGGGTGTCGGCCCGGAATTCTTCGGGGCTCATGGTAAAGACCACGGGATGGCTATAGCTGTGGCAGGCGACCTCGTGCCCCGCCGCCACGATGGCGCGCACCACCTCCGGGCACCGCGTGGCCGTCCAGCCCAAAGTGAAAAAGGTGGCGGTCACGCCGTGTTCCGCCAGCATTTCCAGGCACAGATCCGTGCCCTTGCGCACGCGTGATTCCAGCGTGTCCCACCGTTCGGGCGGCACCTGCTCCAGGTAATTGTGGCCGTGGAACCACTCTTCCACATCGATGGTCATGATGGTGCGCGGATCGATGCTCACACGGCCCCTTCCCGTCAGATCAGTCCCGTGGCGCCGCCGTCACGGCGAACTGCAGGAATTGCATGTCCGCCCACCGGCCCAGGGTCAGAACATTCACGAATTTGAACTTCAGCGAACCGGTGGGATTGATGCCCACCATCCTGTCGACCCGATACCCGTTTTCCTGGAACATCCGTTTCATGCTGCTACGCGTGAAGAAACGCAGGTGGGTACGGTCCAGGATGCCGTCTTCAGTGTAATCCCAGCGGCCATGGACCACCAGATTCACCACGTTGAAAAAATGCCGCACGTTGGGAATGGAAGCCACCACCACCCCGCCGGGGGCCAGCAGGGGCCGCACCCGGCGCAGCACCTCCTCGGGATGGATGACATGCTCCAGAACATCGTTCAGCAGAACGGTGTCGAAATGCCTCCGGGGCAACTCCGGCTCCACCTGATGGAAGTCCCCGGTCAGGACACGGTCCATGACCTCGGTGGCCAGGCGGGCCGCCTCGGGACTCATCTCCACCCCCCAGATCTCCATCTTCCGGCCATCCTGCTCCCGCGCCGCGCGCAACCCGGCGGCAAAGGCGCCCGCGCCGCAGCCGATATCCAGCAGACGGGTGGCCGCGGCGGGGATATGCGGCTGCATTTCCCGACGTGGACGGCCATAGTATTCGGGGCTCTTCATGGCCTACCCCTCATCGCACAACGGCGGAGCGTTCAGGGGGTTGACCTGCTGCACCAACCGTTCCAGATCGCCGGTCTCACCCACGATGATCAGCCGATCGCCAAAGATCCAGCTTCCGGTCCGGATCCGGCACCGAGTTGCTGATACCGCCCAGCATGGTCCGGTGCTTCACGGCCAGGACCTGGATATGGAACTGCTCCCGCAGCCCCAGATCCCGCAGGGTGCGCCCCAGCCAGCGATCCGGCGGCGTCAGCACCTGCACCTTGTATTCCTCGGGCAATTCCACGCAATCGTGCAACCGCGCCTGCCCCGTGACCAGGTGGATGCCCATGTCCTCCTGGTGCAACACCTCCCGGTTATAGACCTCCAGGATGGACTGCCGCTGGATGATGCCCACCAGCACCTGATGATCGCGGCTGTAGATGACCGGCAGATCCGCGCTGTCCTCCCGGCCTAAAGCCAGCAGGCAATCCTCCAGATTATCCTGACGGGCCATGACGTGGGGCGCTTCGGTGACCAGATCGCCGGCGATCAGCACATGGCCCAGGTTCGTCTCGCTCAGCAGGCCTTTGATGTCGTTCAGGGTGATGCGCCCCCGCAGAAGGCCGTCGTCATCCACCACGTAGTAATGGTCATCGGGATGGGTCAGGAAAAGATCCAGGATGCGCTCGAAACGGTCCTTCACGTTGATGGTCTCCGGCGCCACCACCATGATGTCCTGCACGTGATGGTCCCGCAGCAGGGCGCTTTCCCGACCGAATTCCAGCTGCCGGCCCGCGCGGGCGAACTTCAGGGTGAAGATGCTGTCGTCCATCAGCGACCGGTAGACCAGAGCCGCGCCGATGCTGGCCAGCATCAGGGGCAGGATGATGTGGTATTCGCCCGTCATCTCGAACAGGATGAGGATGGCCGTCAGGGGTCCCCCCGTGGCCGCCCCCACCATGGCCGCCATGCCCACCATGGCGAAGGCCCCGGTGGCGTGGACCAGATCGGGGTAGAAGATCTGCAACACTCCGCCGAAAGCGCCGCCCAGCATCCCCCCCAGGAAGAGAGCCGGAGCGAAGATGCCGCCACTGAAGCCCGACCCCAGGGTGATGTTCACCGCCAGCAGCTTGACCAGCACCAGCAGGGCCATCAGCTGCCAGTCCAGGCCGCCGTCCAGGATGGAGACCATGGAATCGTAGCCCACGCCGTAGACCTGGGGAAAGAACAGCAGCAGAACACCCAGGCCCAGACCGCCGATGGCGGGCTTCAGCCACTCGGGCGCGGGCAGTTTCTCGAAGGCGTCCTCGGCCGCGTACAGCGTGCGCACGTAGACCATGGCCACCAGCCCCACCAGCAATCCCAGCAACAGGTACAGCGGCAGTTCCTGCGCCCCGTCCAGCACGAAGCCGGGCACCGGGAAAGCGGGCGTGTCGCCCAAGAATTCCCGGCTGACGGCCGTGGCGGTGACGCTGGCCACGATCACGGGGCTGAAGGTGCGCACGGCGAAATCGCGCATCAGAATTTCCAGGGCGAAGAAGGTCCCGGCGATGGGCGCGTTGAAGGTGGCGGCGAT
>PDWJ01011284.1_pt1 | contig 10927 bp, 8 predicted proteins | sample 1430881 | NCBI WGS metagenome assembly PDWJ01 (sample SAMN01162460, study PRJNA174530) | Oral metagenome, whole genome shotgun sequencing project. | biome: Marine environment; feature: Marine mammal; material: Swab sample of the gingival sulcus; isolation source: swab sample of gingival sulcus... | reverse complement strand
TTTAGGTGGTGAACGCAATTACAATTACTTGGGCGTTGGGCCAGAAAAATATAATTATTTGATTAAATCACAAACCGTGCCAAGCCAGACGACTTTGTTAGGCGCACTGCGCTTTGCGGTATTGCAGGCGTTTGGCGCTTTAAAAAGTGGTTTTGATTATAATGCTGCTGAAACAGATGTGCTCAATCAGTTAATTGGTAAAAACAGTTATGCGTATGGCGGTAGTTTTGATTGTGGTATCATCAAGCGTATTTCGCCGCTGTTTTTAATGTCAGATAATCAAAAATACATTAAAACACCATTTAACCACAATGCCCAAAAAGCAAGCTATCAGCCATTTGCTACAGAGTTAGGCGCATATTCGTCATTGGGTGATCAGATAATTATTGCTCAAAAATTTAATGCAAAAACAGAAATCGCTGATAGTTGTGTCAACATCGAAGATAAAACAATTGCCGACAATTTGTTTTCTGAACATCTAAAAACGCGCATTCATAAGCGACATGGCGATAATAATGAAGAAAGCTATTTTAAAAAGGCATCAATTGCTTTAAATGATAATTACTGTTTTGCCTTTTATGCAGAAATTGATGATGACTTAAAAATCGAAGGAAATAATTTTAAAAATGTTTTCGGTAATAAGGCAAATATCGTCTTTTTAGGCCAAGACAAATCGGCATTTAATATCAGTTTTCAAAAAGAAGATAGCGCTGCTTTTTATGATAATGTTAAAAAACTAGTTGCCGATGGTGGCAAAGAAATATCTTATGCGTTATCTGATATTTTGCTTAATAACGTTATAAATTATAATCAAACAGCAATTGTGCGTACTAAGCAGAGCCGCTTTATGACGACCGAGCGACAAACGAAGCTGAATGGTCGCTATAGTCTTAGCAATCAGCTATATACTATGGTGGCGGCGGGTAGTGTTTTTTATGGCAGTAATCCACTTTGTTTTAATAAAGATGAACAAAAAATTGGCTTAAACTACATTGTCGAGAAAAAGTAAGGAGATCAAATGAAAGCAAAACTATTTTCATTAAATTGTTTAACAAATATGCACGTTGGCACGGGCGACTATAGCGTTAGCATTATCGATAATGAAGTGTCGCGTGATGTTGTCGACAACGCCCCTAACATTAATGGTTCGGGTGTAAAAGGAGCACTGCGTGAATACTTTGACAGTCATATTAATGATGCCATCCGATGTACTGAAATATTTGGTGGAAAACGCATTAAAAACAAAGAAGAAAACAAAGAAAAAAATAAAGGTGAAAATAATGCTGAAACCAATGGCAAAGATGAAAAAGACTCAGCCGTACAGGGCAAATTGAAGTTTTTCAGTGCCAATTTATTGGCGCGCCCCGTTCGGGCAAGTAGCGGCAAACAACCATACTACTTAGTTACTACAAAGACATTGGTCGAGCGCTTTAATCAGCTTTGTCAAGCGCTTGGCATTGCTAATTCAATCAATTTAGATGATAAAAATAAAAAAGTAATAAATATTGAGGGCGAATTTAGCGAAGGACCTGTAATAGATATTTGGGGTCAACAAGTGTATATAATCGATGAGCAAAAATTCAATGATTTCGAGTTGCCAGTAGTCGCGCGAAACCAAGTTAAACGCGAGGCGATTGGCGAAAGAGAAGCGGTCAGGGGTAATCTTTGGTTTGAAGAAATTGTGCCCTACAACAGCTTATTTTACTTCTTTGTTTTAGCCAATGATGGTGATGAAGCTTTACTAAAAGATTTTTCGAGTGAAATCAATGAAAAAGTCGTTCAGTTTGGTGGTAACGCTTCAGTTGGTTATGGCTATACAGTGTTAGCTGATAAAACCGAACAGAAAGGGGAAAACTAATGGTCGATAAAAAGAACATAGATGCTTTAATCCCTAAGGCTGTAGAAGCAATTGAAAAGTATATTTCTAATGATAGCGAAGTCAGCAGTGTTTATCGCAATTACTTGGCTTCTTTCGGTACAGTTGCTCGTTTTAGTGGCATTAAAACAGCAGTAACAGTTTATTCAAAAGATGCTAAAAGTGGTGAAGAGGCCAATAAAAAAAGTAAAGAAGACAAAAGCAAGGTTATTAATATGGTTTATTATTTACTTGAAGAAGAAGTCAAACCTTTTAATAAAAAATCTAATGGCGAAAAAAATCAAGAAAAAAATCAACTTGGTGAAGCATTACTTAAATATATCGGAGAAGACGAAAAGTACGCTAAAGACCGCATTATCGAAGCCGCAATTGCCATAAAAACGGCACTTAATCTATTTAAGCAGGTTGATACCGCTGATGAGCAAGGAGCAAATAATGGTAACTAATTTACACCATTTTTATTATCGCGATTACTATGGTAAAGATAATTCAAGTGAAAAAGATTTAAAAATGCGCAATGATGAACTGCGTAATTATACCTTTCAAGGGGCTGAACACTTTGCCAATAAAAATATTAAGCAGGTACGTAATTGTAGCTTTAGCTTAGTTACACTCTACCCAGGTGTGTTGGTTGGCTTGGGTTACGAACACGGCAAAAGAGAAAATGATGGCAATAGCTTTATTGAAGCGGGGTTTAGCTTTGACTATGTGTCAGGGTTACCTTATATTCCAGGTGCATCAATTAAGGGGATGCTGCGTTCTTACTTTGCCCATTGCGAGTATATTCAAGATTTATTAAGAGATATTGAAGCAATTGGAAAAGAAGAAACATTGTCAACAGATGCGTTACTAGAACTTGAACGCAATTTGTTTGAAACAAATGACGTTTATCTTGATGCTTACCCTGAAACTGTCGGCACTGACGGGAAAAGGCTGCAATTGCTCAATAATGAAGTCATTGCACACCACGAAAATCAGTTTGGTAAAATCAATGTCAACAATTTAATTAAAATACGCCCTGAAATTACGATTGAATTTAGTTTTATTTTAAATAATTCAACTTATCAAAATAAAACAATTTCAAAAGAGCAAAAATTAAAGTTGTTCAAAATAATTATGCTCGATATGGGTGTCGGCGCACGAACCAATGTGGGTTTTGGCAAATTAAAGGAGAAGTAAATGTCTGAACAGAATAAAAATAAGCCTGCTGAAGAAAAAACAAATGAAATAGATGTTTACAGTTATCATACCTTTATTTTGCCGTTTTACTATGGCAAAAAAGGTCGTGTCAAAGCGATTGATGATAACTTATTAAACGAAAATTTACCAATAAGCGAATATCTAGAAGCCTGCATTTGTTCGGTCTATTCTCATAGAAGCGCCAATGTTGCTTATAATGTCAAAAGCTACTTTACAGAAAGCGCTAATAAGTTAGTCTGCTCTGAAGAAAAAATAGTGAAAGTCTACACATTAAAAGAGCAATATCGACCAGCTCAATATATTATTAAAAAGAGCGAAAAACCTGAATACAGACTAGATATTTTTAACATTAAATTGAAATTATATTGCAATGGCGTGGGCTTATTAATTTATGAATTAGAAAATAGAATTTATAAATCTTTAGCAGCTGTCAACTGCATTAATGAATTTGGGCGCAGAATTCGCGCGCCATTTTTAAATGATGAAGGTCAATGCCCTTTGGTTGCTGACCAAATAGATATTCAGTTTAAGCAAAAAAATGCAAGCATTAGTTCCAACTTTATAAAAGATAAAACAAAAGAAGAAAACGCAGAAACAAAGAATAAGAAAGAGCTTGATGAAAAGCGCCTTCCACAAATCGTTAAGCAATTGATTTTTGCTAATAACAAAAATTGGCAAATTGAGACAGTTGATGATAGAATGTTTGTTTGCTGCTTAGTTAAAGATAATAATTGGTCAAATATAATAGCAACCAATCAACAATGGCGTAATTTTAGCGAATCTGAAAAGGATGAATTATATAAGTTAGCATATATAGAAGAAGACTGTAGCTGTCAAAGTGATAAAATGATTGACCAAGCTATGGATCGAACCATGTACGACAGATGGATAAATTATGGTACTTGCGATTTTATTACCAATCATTCATTTGTCAGGTTAACGGCGAATAAAGCTTATATTATTGATCCAGTAATTAATCCATTTCTATATCAGTATGTTGAATTTGCTAACATTGCATTATTACAAAGGGCAACAATTAAAAAAGTGCAAGATAATTCGACGTCGATTGGTTTTAATAATCCTGCTGAAAAAAATAATGTATCTAAAATATCACTTTTTTATTCTAACCAAAAAATTAAAATATTACTCAATAATGTAACTTCTCAAGAACAGGGGGCAGAAGAATTTAAAATTATAAGGAATTTATTAGACATTAACATTATTGAAAAAGAGTGCGATGATCTCGTAGCTGCATTATACAATTACTACAACAGTGAGTGGCAAATAGCGGCGAATAAGATAATTATTTATCTTACAGCTGCTTTATTTGCTTTAACTATGGTAATGGCTATAACTGGTGTTATTAGCAATTCAGTTGTGCTAGAAACAATCCGACTGCAACTTGGCTGGTTTTCTGATAACCCGATGAATTTCCATAAACTATTTGGGTTAGCTTTTTTTGTAGTTTTATCAGGTACTTACTATTGCGTTATGAAATATATAAAGAAGAAAGTTGGCTTATAAGGGACAAATAATTTTAATCAAATTCTTATGATTTTAGGGTTGTATTACCGAATTTAAATTGTAAGCCAAGTAATGTTACAAAGAATGTCACAAAGAATGTCACAAAGAGTGTCACAAAGAATTAGGTTGTATAATAAATTGTAATAAGGTTATAATAAATTTATAAGGAAATAGTAAACACCACCAATATAGGGGAGTATACATGCCTACTGATACAGAAATGAGATTACCTATTCCAAAATCAGCCGCTGAATTTGAATCAATTTGTAAAGATGTTTTAGCGCTTGATAATAATAATAAAAATGTTCAAAAGTATGGCGGACCTGGTCAAAAACAACATGGCATTGATATCCTTTTTAAAAATGATAAATGTAAGAAAAGTGATGTATACGCAGTAGTACAATGTAAAAACTATTATAAAACCAGTCGTAATCAGTTAATCACAAAGATTAAAAAAGATATAGAAGCCGCTAAAGCATTACCATTTGTAGTTGTAGAATTTATTGTAATGACAACTTTTTCACGCGATGCTGAGGTGCAAAATGAAATTATTAAATTAAATAACGATGAAGACTATACTTTTGATATAAGCATAAAGTTTTGGGATGAAATAGAAGAAGACTTGCTTATTGATAAAAAAATATGTAAAAAGTATTACCCTAGTTTGCATACTATTGGTATTGAAGAATTAAAAGAAATCAACTTCAAAAAATCTTTATTTCTAGCCTCTAAAAAACAGCTTGATAAGATTGTAAGCAAAAGCAATATAGCCAGCCCATTAGACATTGTAGAAAGAATATTACCGTCATATGATGAATATAATAGAGCTGATTTTAAGCTGGTTTCTGATGAAAAGGGAAGTCTAAAATCAATTAATGATGCCTTAGAAGACAAAGATGATAGTTGCTATATTGTTGGTGAAGGTGGCGTTGGCAAGACGACGTCTTTAGTTCGTTATGCTGATTATTTACTGCAAAAAGGCTACAGCGAAGATTGTGTTGTGCCTATTTTTATTGAATTAAATAAGTCGCGATATGTATTAGAAGAGTGGTGCAGAAGTGGTGGCAAAAATAGTGTGTTTAAAACAAGTGTATTTCTTCTAAATGAAATTAGACGTTATTTAGGTGTAATCGATGTTGATGTCGAGATTGAATATATTGAAAAAGAATTATTGAGTAGCACTAATAAGGGAGAATACGTTCTTTTACTAGATGGACTAAACGAAGTGTCATCTGATAGATTGTTTGACGATGCTAGAGATACTACAATCAGACAGGCGACGAATTAATGAAAATACTGCGCGTGCCACTTTTCTTAACAATGTTTGTCAAAGTAGCTAATCAATCAGATTTAACACAGTTAACGACAAGAGGCGAATTATTATATGCATTTTTTAATGCAAAACAAGCTGATTTTTATAATCAAGATAGTAAATTGGCAGAAAGTAATTTTGGTAGAGTTATATCACCAAAAAGAGCGTCTTTTATTCTTAATATCATTGTACCAGCTGTGTTTTATAAAATGGAGAATGAGCAAGCTTTCAGTATTAACATTGATGATGTCGATGTCGTGACTGAAAAAGTTTTATGTGAATACTCTAATAATAAAAGGCTTGTTAATAAGGTGTTTAGAAAAATCCTTGATTCGGGAAATAGGAGCGTAAGCAGAATTGCTAATGAATTACAAAAAATAGAATGTGTTGAAGATACAATAAGAGAATTTATTACTGATAATATTTCTGTACTTAGTCTTGATGGAGATAATCTAAGTGCTACTCACCAATATTTTAGAGATTATTTTGCTGCAATACACTATATTAATACTATGCGTTTTTCATTAAGTTTATTCAGTAAAGGCGAAGCAGATCAGGCGATTGATTTGTTAGATACTACATTTGATAGTTTACTAAGTGATAATATCCAAACTTTGATTACTGAAATATTAGCTGAATATAAAAATAAACCACGTTTTGATAAGGGGCGGAATAAGGTCGTCTATAATGTTCCACCTCAAGTTGATAACAGTGACATAAAAACAGACTACAGAAGATTATTAACCGATACGCTGGATATTTTTAGGGGGAGGTTTAGTGAAGAAAAGTCATATGCCTTTATTAATATATTTGAATTGTTAAAAAAGGGTAGAAGAGATTTATCAGGTGAAGACTTTACTAGTTTAGATTTTAAGGGCTGCAACTTTTATGATTCATTTTATGGGATGGGTTTTTTAGGTGGCGCTAATTTTAAAGATAGTAAAATATACAATAGTAATTTTTATATAGGTCATGCTAGTATGGTTAACACGGCGGTATATAGTCCAGATGGTGCGAAAGTACTTAGTGCATCTGGTGATAGAACAATCAAAGAGTGGGATGTAAAAAGTGGCGCGTTGCTAAAAACGTATCGTGATCATATTTGGGTGGTTAACACAGCGGTTTATAGTCCAGATGGTACGAAAGTGCTTAGTGCGTCTGCCGATAAAGTGATCAAAGAGTGGAATGTAAGAAATGGAGCGCTGATTGAGGTGTATCACGGACATATGTATTCGGTTACCACAGCTGTATATAGCCCAGATGGTGATAAAGTGCTTAGTGCGTCTGATGATAGAACAGTCAAAGAGTGGGATGTAACAAGTGGCACGTGCATAAAGACATACCATGGTCATACTGATAGTGTTACATCAGCGATGTACAGCCCAGATGGTAATAAAGTGCTCAGTGCATCTAGAGATAAAACAATTAAAGAGTGGGATGTAGAAAGTGGCGCGCAGATAAAGACGTATCGTGGGCATGCTGGAGGAGTTAACACAGCTGTATATAGCCCAGATGGTGATAAAGTGCTTAGTGCGTCTGATGATAGAACAATCAAAGAGTGGGCCGTAAAAAGTGGCGCGCAGATAAAGACGTATCTTGGACATACTGATTGTGTTATTACAGCGATGTATAACCCAGATGGCACAAAAGTGCTTAGCGCGTCTGATGATAAAACAATCAAAGAGTGGGATGTAAAAAGTGGTGTGCTGATAAAGACGTATCGTGGGCATGCTAAATATGTTAACACAGCGGTGTATAGCGCAGATGGTAAAAAAGTGATCAGTGCATCTGATGATAAAACAATCAAAGAATGGGATGTCAAAAGTGGCGCGCTGATAAAGATGTATCACGGACATACGTATTGGGTTAACACAGCGGTGTATAGCCCAGATGGCACGAAAGCACTCAGTGCGGCTACTGATAAAACGATCAAAGAGTGGGATGTCAAAAGTAGCGCGCTGATAAAGACGTACCATGGTCATACTAGTGGTGTCACATCAGCTGTGTATAGCGCAGATGGCACGAAAGTGCTTAGTGCATCTTTGGATAAAACAATCAAAGAGTGGGATGTCAAAAGTGGCGCGCTGATAAAGACGTACCACGGTCATACTAGTAGTGTTACAACAGCGGTGTATAGCGCAGATGGTTCAAAAGTACTTAGTGCGTCTAGCGATAAAACAATTAAAGAGTGGGATGTAAAAAGTGGCACGTGCATAAAGACATACCATGGTCATACTAGTAGTGTTACAACAGCGATGTATAGCGCAGATGGTACGAAGATTCTCAGTGTGTCTGATGATAAAATGATTAAAGAGTGGGATGTAAAAAGTGGAGCGCTGATAAAGACGTATCGTGGTCATACTGGGCCTGTTAATACAGCGGTTTATAGCTCCGATGGTACGAAGATTCTTAGTGCGTCTAATGATAACACAATTAAAGAATGGGATGTAAAAAGTGGCGTGCTGCTAAAGATATATAAAGGTTACATTGGCAGTTTTAACACAGCGATGTATAGCCGAGATGGTAAGAAAGTGCTCAGCACGTCTAGATATGGATTAATCAAAGAGTGGGATGTAAAAAGTGGCACGCTGATAAAGGAGTACAAAGCTGATACTAGAAGTGTTAACACAATGGTGTATAGCTTAGATGGCATGAAAGTACTTAGTGCGTCTAGTGGTGGAACTATTATTGAATGGGATGTAACAACTGGCAAAACAATACAAAAAATTATTAACACACCATTTAGTTTTGTTGGCTGTAATTTTAATAATCTTCATCCAGACACCGATTTAGATGATTACAGCAAAGCTATTATAAAAAAATCAGGTGGAATTTGTGATTTTTAGATGAGTCAAAAATTTATAAAATTCAGAAGAAAATAATTTAATGTAGAACAATACAAATAAGGAATAACCAATGAATAATACTAACTCCAAAATAATATATCCGTTTTATTATCTTGCTAAGGGCGATTTAAAGAAAAACACCGTAATCTGGTGTTATATTGGAATAATAGCGTTTTTTATTGGCGAGGTGCTTATTTATAGGGCAGGTCATACCAAGGGTTATCCGTTGCCGATTTTTTTATTTTTTACAGGCGTATTATTGTGGCCGGCTTATTACAGCAAAAAGTCAGATGATTTATATCGCTTATTTTTTGATAAAGAAGACAATAAATCCGAGTTAATTATTGTTTTCGGCGAAAAACTAGAGGAAACCTACAAAACTTATCACAAGATAATTTTTTCACCTTGTAGTTTTTCTGCGTCAGGTTTTTATGTGGTTGTGGGGTTTATTGGAGTTGTGTCGATGTGTGTTTTATTCAATAACCATCAACCATTTAAGCAGGGGTTTATAACATATAAAGTATATATTGGAATTTTCTTGATGTTTTTAGTTAGCGGTATGTCTATCAATATAATTTATATGTCTATTAGGTTTTTGCGCGATATAGCTATGTCTGAGATTTGTTTAGAAAAGATACAATATCGGTATCCTGATAAATTGATCACAGAGTTGAGAAAATATTATTTTGAATTTTCACTTACCACAAGTTTTGTATACTTTGGTATACTATTAATGGTTGTCGTCAGCCCTTTTGGCTTTGATCCAATACTCGTTTACTGGCTTTTATTCTTGGCATTTGCACCTTTGTCGTTATATGGTTTTACAATATATTATTTAGATAAAATTATCTATAATATAAAAAGCAAACAGATCGATTATATGGCGAACGATATATTTAACAAAAATTGCAAGAATAGTAACGCACCTAAATACCAAGCGGTGGCTGAATATGTCACTTTGCGAAATCAGGTCGTCAATTCACAAGCTTATATTAGTAGTATAAATAGCGTTTTTCCGTTGGTGATAGCTATTTCATCTTTAGTTGTGCAAGTGATTACGACGGTTTATTCTTTAATGTATATGCCAAAATAGGTTACCAAAGGGTGTAATTATATTTTGGTTGCACTTTTTGATCTAATTAATCTTATAATTATTTTCCGCACCCCTTATCAACCCGATAACTGTCTATTACAACGCCGATATACTTCATTAACATGGCGAGTGATTTTTCTTTGGAATACTCCAACAAGCCATCTTTTGCGCGCACCAAAAAGCCTTGATACATCAACATAATCATATAGTTGATGTCGTCTAGGTCTTCCCATTTCAGGTAGCCGTGCTTGGCGCACACTTCAAGTGCCTTGTAGTCGCGCTTGTAGATGTGCCGTTCGAGCAGCATTGGCATTACTTCTTCTGGTGCGTTGTCGAGCACGTCTGAAAATATTTCGTAGTATAGTTTTACCGAATCATTAAACGAATCGCTTTTATCGGTAAAGAATAGCGAATAGTAAGCCTCGGGCGCTTTAAATGACTCTTCGGCAAACAGCCGCCAAATACCCAAAAATCTTTCCAGTGGGTTTTCTATTGAATACACTTCTTTTTCAAGCCGCTTGGCATAGCCTGACAGTATGCCCATTGAATGCAAAAATAACAGGTGGTCGATATTTTTAAAATACTTGTAAAGCAGCGCGCTGTTGTAATTTAGCCGCTTTGCTAAATTTCTTATTGTCACTGCCTGTTTGCCCTCTTCTTTTATGATTTGGTCTACAGCACTAAGGTATTCTTTTATTCTCGCCTTTTTTATTTTATCGCTTGCCATGCTTATTTCCCCCTATTGTTATTACTATTGTAACACAAAATGTAACTGTTTAGTCGAAAAACGCTACCATTAAAACCAGAGATTTCTCGACTGCGCTCGAAATGACAAGTGTGAGTGATTTCTCGACTGCTCGAAATGACAAGCGTGAGAGATTTTTCGACTTCGCTCAAAATGCCAGTTCGCAGATGAAGGATAACATAAAATAATTTGGTAATCATGATTACTTTTTGTATTTTTTGTGATATAATCAAGTTAACAGATTAATAAAAATTTAACAAGGAGGTGTGCTTTGAAACTAAAATTTGGTAATTTTCATGTTAACAAAATCGAATTTGGAGAAAAAACTTCA
>PDWJ01005157.1_pt1 | contig 10927 bp, 8 predicted proteins | sample 1430881 | NCBI WGS metagenome assembly PDWJ01 (sample SAMN01162460, study PRJNA174530) | Oral metagenome, whole genome shotgun sequencing project. | biome: Marine environment; feature: Marine mammal; material: Swab sample of the gingival sulcus; isolation source: swab sample of gingival sulcus... | reverse complement strand
CTGCCCATTGGCATTGACGATAAAGGCCCTGCCGGTTTTGCCAATCTGGATATTTTCCACGAGACTGTTAAACGCTGTAAAATTAATGGTGGATCTCAGAATATAGGTTCGGCCTTGGGCCGACAGCTTGACGGCAAGGATGAAATGGGGGTGGCCACGAAGTCCGGCAAATACATCGGAGATATAATAAGGACTGTCCATGGCCTTTAAAAACCAGTTTGCCTCACTGTAATCGGCATTGACAAGACGGAAGGGACCTTCGTAGGCGAGCTGGACACCTGCTGAATCCACAAGACCTAAATCCGTAAACACATCTCCGTATTTATCTTTGAGCGCAGAAAGTTGTGATGTCAGAAACGTTTGGACCCGCTCCGGATCGGTGATGGATAATTGCCGGGCCAGGTAGCGGATATTTCCCAGTTTCTCCTTGAGAAAGGTATCAATGTTCTGGGTGTGTTTGAGCACCAGCTCGCCGATATGGGCACTGATTTTTTCGGAATACGCCAGATGAAACTGCCAGCCAAGAATGCCCAGGGTCAGCATCATGGGAATAATGGAAACCAGCAGGATACGAACTCTGATGTTCCGTGTCAGCACCTTATAAAACTCGTTTCTGTCAGCGATGGGTTCTTTCATGATATCGCTCCTGTGAGGTCATTTTGCTCGGCTTACGTGTGTATCACAAGATTATCAAGATATGTGCCAGATACAGAAATGTGCTGAAAATAAGGATTAATATATTGAAATTATAAGGTAATTAAAAAAACGTGACGGGTGGTCAAGATGCCTGTCACCTGTCAGCTCCCTTTACATGTTGTAAAGAAACATGCGCCCCTTCGTGCCCTGCACCTTAGTCTTTCTTATTTTGTTGTGGGCCAATGCCTGGGATTTGATAGGCCAGAGGCGGCCCATGACCGTTGTTAAAAAATAAGAAAATTAAGGGCCAGATGGGTTGCGGGGTGCCTGCCTTAGGTGGTATATGCCGTACAGAAACATGATTCAGCCGTGTCGTATAATTGCAGACTGATTCCAGAGTGGAGATGAGCCGCCACCCATTAATTATTTTATCTAAGGAGACTGATTATGACTAAAAAAATGGTATCAATACTGGCGCTGGCTATATTCTTAATTTTTACAGGACAGGCGCTGGCAGGCAGTTATCAGTGGAAATTGGCCCACGAGGAACTGCCCGGCGGATTCATGGATTCCGTGGCCAACGAATTTGCGCGGCTTTTGGATAAAAAATCCAATGGAAAGATTCAACTGCATGTATACCCTTCAGGCACCCTGGGCACCAGCGAAGATATGGTTGAATTGGTCCAGCACGGGGCCGTTGAATTCAACTTTGCCGATGCCGGCCATCTGGGCACCCAGATCCCCCAGGTACAGGTCATGCTGCTCCAATACCTGTTCCCCCAGAACATGGATGTGGTCATGAAGGTATTGCGGGACGGCAGCTTTATGGACAAACTGACCCCCAAATTTCAGGAGAAAAACCTGGAACCTCTGGCCAATTATACTGAAGGGTGGCAGGTATGGACCACCAACCGCCTGATCAAACAGCCCGCCGACTTTAAGGATTTTAAAATGCGTACCATGTCCTCCAAACTGCTGGTGGAAAGCTACGCCAAATATGGTGCGAACCCCACACCAGTTCCCTTTTCCGAGGTCTATTCTTCCTTGCAGCTAAAAATGGTAGACGGCCAGGAAAACCCTGTATTTGCCATCTACGATATGAAATTTTACGAGGTTCAGGACTACCTGATTTTTGGCTATACAGCACCCTTTTGCCTCACCCTTGTCACCAATTCTGCTATATTCAAAGGACTGCCTGCCGACATTCAGGCCATTGTTAGAGCTGCCGCCAAAGAATCCGTGGCCTTTGGTTTCAAATGGCAGGAAGACTTCAACAAGTCCCGCTTAGATAAGATGCTGAAGGCCAAAAAAGATTTGAAAGTGGTTTATCTGACTCCTGAGGAGATGGGCAAATTCCAGGCGCTGGCAAAACAAACCTATGACACCTATGTGGCCATTGGCGGCGACGGTGCCAAAGAGATCCTCAACGCCCTCCAGGCAGATATTACCAAGTTTTCTAAATAATGGCCAAGGGCCGTGCCGATGGGATCTTTTACCGCGGCCGGCTCACAACACATCATGAAAGAACCGATTTGGGTTGCACGGGTCTTTCATATTTAAATCCCCATTGCCCTGGTGGTCGGTCCGCTTTAGACGTACTCATACCGACCGCCGGGGTATTGTTTTCAATAGATACTTGAGATTAGATACTTGAAATTGGATACTTAAGATTGGATATTTAAGATTAAACGCCCGGAAAATTGTCAATGCTCGATGATTGACCATCAGGTGATGAACGGTCCGGGTTGGGAGGTTCACTTGCTGAATTTATTAAAAAAAATAAACAGCGGCATTGGACAACTGGAAAAATGGTTGATTTCCTGGTCGACCATTCTTTTGGCTGTTCTTACTGTGGGCAATGTCATCAGCCGCAAAATTTTTAACCATTCCTGGTCCTTTACGGAGGAGATTTCCCAATTCATCCTGGTGCTTATCACCTTTGTCAGTGTCAGTTACGGCACCCGAAAGGCCCGGCACATCTCCATGACCGCCCTGTTTGAAGCCTTAAGCCGCAGGTGGCAGAAAATATTTATCTTTGTCTCCTCTGCCATGACTGCGGCTATTTTATTTTACCTGGCCTTCTACGCCTATGAATATGTGGTCTCTACCTACCAGATGCACAAAACCACCCCGGTGCTTCGCATTCCCTTTTACCTGGTCATTGTTTGCGTCCCTGTGGGGCTTGCCCTGGGCGGGATCCAATATCTTTTGACCCTGGTTAAAAACATTACTGAAAAAGAGGTGTGGCTCTCTTTTGAAGAAAAATCTGAATACAAGGACATTGAAGACGCCACCCCAGACGACAGCAATGACAAGGAGGCCCCATGCTCACTTTAATGCTTTGTGTAATGGTGGTGTTTCTCGTCCTTGGGTTTCCTTTGATGGTGCCCATCATTGCAGGCCCCCTTGTTGTGGTCAAAGGATATTTTGCCTCCCTGCCCATCTCTCTGCTTCTTCAGCAGATGATTTCCGGGGTACGGCTCATGTCACTTATCGCCATACCATTGTTTATATTTGCCGCCAATATCATGACCCGGGGAACCACCGCAGACCGGCTCATTACCTTTGTCTTGAAATTTGTGGGTCATCTGCCCGGAGGTCTGGCCATTGCCACCTCTGGTGCCTGCACCGGATTTGGCTCCATTTCCGGCTCAACCCAGGCCACTGTTGTGGCCATTGGACAGCCCCTGCTGCCCCGGCTGCTTAAATTTGGTTATTCCAGTTCCTATTCCATGGCATTGATCATCTGTGCCTCAAACATTGCCCTGCTGATTCCGCCCTCCATTGGCATGATTCTTTACGGGGTGGTCACAGGCAATTCCGTGGGCGAACTGTTTATCGCAGGGATTGGCCCGGGCATTTTAATTCTGCTGCTGTTCAGCGTCTACTCTTACTGCCATGCCAAATGGTACAAGATTCCCCTGCCGGAAAAAGCCACATGGGCGGAGCGCTGGGAGGCCACCAAGCGGGCCCTGCCTTCTTTTGCCTTTCCCGTGCTCATCATCGGGGGCATCTACTCCGGTCTGTTTAGCCCCAATGAGGCGGCCGGTGTCAGCATCCTCTATGCCATATTCCTGGAAGTGATATGCTACCGGTCTATCAAATGGTCAGACATCCCGGATATCGCCCTGGAAACCGGCGTGATCACCGGCGTGGTGTTTATCCTGCTCTCCATGGGCGCGGCCTTTTCCTGGGTGATCACCTTTGCCCGGATTCCCAACTTGATCCTGCCCACGGTATTTGGTCCGGATCCGGGACTTTACCATGCCCTGATCATTATCACCCTGGCGTATTTTCTGGCCTGCATGTTCATTGACAATGTTGTGGTGATCATGGTGCTTACCCCGGTGCTGTATCCCATTGCCATGAAAGTGGGCATCGATCCCATTGCCTTGGGCGTCATCGTCACCCTTCAGGCGGCCATCGGGGCTGCAACCCCGCCCTTTGGCTGCAATATTTTTACGGCCATCGCCATTTTCCGACGGCCTTATCTGGAGGTGGTTCGGGAAACCCCGGTGTTCATCGCCATCCTGGTGATCGTGTCAGGATTGGTCATGGTGTATCCAGAGTTGGGATTGTTCCTCAGGGATGTGGCCTATGGAAAGTAGTTGTATTGTAATCAACAACACATCAAATTAAACATAAAAAAGGAAATATTACAGATGTCAGAATTTTCATACGAAAGTGGTCGGTTGAACCTCCCCTTTGTGGGGCATTGTACCTTTGCCAAATCTCCCATATGTACTGACTGGGAGACCCTGGACGCCGATGTGGCCATCCTTGGCGTGCCCAACGATATGGGCGGTCAGTACCGTTCCGGCTCCCGTTTCGGACCCCGGGCCATCCGGGAAGCCTCTACCTTGTTTTCCTTTGGGCATGGGGGCGCCTATGATCATGAAGATGACAAAACCTATTTGACCCAGGATCAGGTGAATATGGTGGATGTGGGGGATGCCGATATTATCCACACCGACATGGCGCAAAGCCATGCCAACACCGAAGCAGCGGTCCGTGCTATCCTCGACCGGGGTGCCATGCCTGTCATCCTGGGCGGTGACCACTCTATTACAGCCCCCTGCATCAAGGCCTTTTCCGGCGGTGCCCCCTTCCATGTGGTTCACTTTGACGCCCACATCGACTTTGTGGACCAGCGCCATGGCGTCAGATACGGCCATGGGAACCCCATGCGTCGGGCATCTGAAATGTCGCATGTCACCGGCTTCACTCAACTGGGCATCAGAAATGTCTCCTCCTCCAACCGGAAAGACTATGGGTATGCCCGGGAATGCGGATCAGATATTATCTCCGTCCGCCAGATCCGGAAAATGGGGAAGGAAAAGGTCCTGGAACGAATTCCGTCCGGCGTCAATTATTACATTACCATTGATATCGACGGATTCGATCCCTCCATTGCCCCTGGTACTGGCACCCCCAGCCACGGCGGATTCATCTACTACGAAGTCCTTGAGCTCCTCCAGGGCCTGGCCAAACAGGGCAATGTGGTGGGCATGGACCTGGTGGAGGTCTCTCCGCCTTACGATCCCACCGGTATCACTTCCATTCTGGCGGCCCAGGTGCTGATGAACGCCATCGGGTTTATTTTTTACGAACGCGCCCAGAATAAAAAATAATCGCCTAAAAATAATTGACTGGTGAAAAGGGTCCAGGTATGAATGTCACATGCCTGGACCCTTTTGTTTGTGTTAAAAAAAGGCGTCCAGCAGATCAAACGTTCCCATGAATTTCAGTTGACGATCATAAGAAATTTTTTTATCAATTAGGCATGAAGCCAATATCCCAGACCCAGGACGATATTCTGTACCGAAAACTTCAGCAGCATCTGGACCGCCAGCCCGTGGGGTTTCCTCCCGCAGCAGACGGGTCCGACATCCGGCTGCTCAAACATGTGTTTACCCCAGAACAGGCTCGGTTGGCCACCTGCCTCAGCCATGCGCCCCAATCCATCGCGCAGATTTTCAAGCGGGCACAGGGTATGGTGGCTTCCCGGGACGCACTTTGTGAGCAACTGGATGAAATGGTTAAAAACGGCGGGATTGAATTTCGCCATGAAAAGGGACAGGATCTCTATGCCAACACGCCCTTGGTCGTTGGGATTTATGAATTGCAGGTGGACCGGCTCAGCCCTGAATTTATAAAGGATTTCAAAGCCTATACCTCGGGAAAACGGTTTGGTATCTCGTTTTTATCCACCAAACGGTCCCAGATGCGCACTGTGCCCATCAATAAGAGCATTACCCCGGATCTGCCTGCAGCAGCCTATGATCAGGTTCTCAATCTTTTGGAGTCCGCCGATGCGCCTTTTGTGGTTCTGCCCTGTATTTGCAGAAGAAAAAAGGAGATTCTGGGCCATCCCTGCACCCAGACAGACCGAGTAGAAACCTGTATGGCCATGGGTGGTGTGGCCCAGACCCTGATAAAAATGGAATTGGGGCGGGAAATTGTACGGGAAGAGGCCGTTGAGATTATCCGTCAAAATCAGGACGATGGTCTGGTCTTGCAGCCTTCGAACACCCAAAAGATAGAGTTTTTATGCGCCTGCTGCGGCTGCTGCTGTTCCATGCTGGGCCTGCAAAAAGACTTGCCCCGCCCCCTTGATTTTTGGGAGAGCGGATTTACTGCGGTGTTGGGAGACGCAATGTGTGTCGGGTGCGGTAACTGTTTATCCACTTGCAGCACAGATGCCCTCAGCCGTCGCACGGACACTCTGGAGCATTCAAAACAAGGCATGCCCCCTCAAATTGATCCGTCTCGCTGCATTGGCTGTGGTCAATGTGTTGCCGCCTGTAAATTCGGTGCCCTGACCCTTGTACCAAGATCTGGACAATCACCGCCCCCAAAAGACCGTGAGACATTGAATGCCATCCTCCTTGAAGGGAAAAAGGACCGGATGGCCCCGGTGAAGATTTTGGGGAAACTGGCCGGGGGCATCCTTAGCAAGCGGGATCTTCGACTGCTGAAATCAAAGCCTTAATCTCGCCAAAAAGCAGAAACACGCCAAAAGTCCTCCTAAAAGCAGACGTTCCTTTCTTATTCCTTCAGTCTTTTAACGCTTCTTAATTCAATATTAAAATAAATAAAAACAATAGGTTATCTGTTTGATAGAAGTGTGTAACGTTTCCACAGCAGAAGAAGTGCCCGCAAATTTGCTGTAGAAAAATTCAAAGAATTTAGCCAATCGTTTAATCCCTTCTAATCAGGGCAGCCATTCAAACATCAGAGGGCCTGGAGGGTGCACACGTCAAGTGTGGTCTTAATCCCTTCTAATCAGGGCAGTCATTCAAACATTGAAAAGTTCGGGGAATTTCCCCTTTGAAAGTCTTAATCCCTTCTAATCAGGGCAGTCATTCAAACAATATGTAGTGTTTTCTGAAGACGGAGAGATCAGTCTTAATCCCTTCTAATCAGGGCAGTCATTCAAACCCTGGCCATATTAGATAATCCTTTTATATCAGTTAGATAGAACCGATTCTGTTGGACATCAAATTGGTAGTTTTGAGTTAGCATAAAAATACACATTTAAACTAATAATATCAAGGGGTTATCTATTTTGCAGTGCGCAAATGTAATTTTAAATAAAAACAATAGGTTATAAAAAATATCCTCTTACTTGGCCCAAATAAAAAACCATGTCTGACCCAAAAAACTTACTTCCCTTCACTGTATCATAACCGAAAAAACTGGAAAACCATTAATTTGAGACATTCATAAAGAATACATGCTACATAGGTATGGATGATATCAATACTTAACTTATTGATAATGCTTCTATGGTTCCTGAAGGCGGGAATACAATGGTATCGCTTATGCCCGATGGGCGTCGTCGGTATGGGCCGTGACGGCCTGGAATCAGCCCGGAGTGTCGGATCCGCCTGGAGGCGGTGCATCGTCAGGTTATGCTCTCTAAGCGTAGCAACAGCGAAGAGGTCTCTCCGGCCAGACAGGGTGCCAGCAAATCGGTTGAAAATAAGCAATATTATTTCCAACCGATTCTACTTTTATGATTTACCAGGCCATGGGAGCCGCAGATCAGGGCGCTAGATCCACCAAGGTGCGACCTTTGATTTCTCCCTTGAGAATCTTGTCAATATAGGTGTTAAGATCGGTCAGGCCGATGGTTTGAGTGAAGTGATCTGGCAGTGCAGGCCGCCAGTCGTCAGCAATATAGGCCCATAGGTCTCGGCGCTGCTGGATGGGGTAATGCTGGGAGTCAATGCCGAACAGGGTAATGCCCCTGAGAATAAAAGGGAAGACGGTGATGGGCAGATCCGGGGAGGCCACCAAACCGCAGCAGGTGACAATGCCGTTTTCCATGGTGGACTTGATGGCCGTGGCCAGGATATCACCGCCCACCGTATCCACCACACCTGCCCAGCGGGCTTTGAGCATAGGCGGCCGGCTGTTTTCGGTAAATGCCTGCCGGGGAATGACCTCTGTTACACCCAGATCGGCAAGGAATCCATCATCGGGTTTCCCGGACACGGCAACCACCTGGTATCCCAGGCGGGAGAGCATGGCGCAGGCCAAGGAGCCCACACCGCCGGTGGCCCCTGTGACAAGGATGGGCCCCTGGGACAGAGAAATGGTGGGGATGATTTTTTCCAGGGACATGGCCGCGGTAAAACCGGCCGTGCCCAGAACCATGCTTTCGTCCAATGACAGACCGTGGGGCAGGGGAACCACCCAGTCCGCCGGCACCCGGATATACTGGCCAAAGCCCCCAGCGGTGTTCATGCCCAGATCGAACGAGGTGACAATGACGGGATCTCCCGGTGCAAATTCGGAATTTTTGCTTTCCGCGACAATGCCCGCCGCATCAATGCCCGGGGTGTGGGGGTAGTGTTGGGTGACGCCTTTGTTGCCTGTGGCGGATAGGGCGTCTTTATAGTTGAGAGATGAATAATGAACCCGGACCAGAACGTCACCGTCCGGCAGGTCGCTGATGGATCGTTCCTCAACGTTACGGGCAAATGTCTTGGGTTCGGATTCCTGGACTACCAAGGCTTGAAATGTCTGATCTGTCATGGTCTTCCTCCTTTGTTTATTGTAAACGTGGCCAATGCATCCGGCAGCATACGGCGGATAAACACCTGCTGGTCACCTGGAACCAGTTGTTGATATTCATCATGGCCTGGATGCGATGCCGATAGTTCCGGCGGTTGTGCAGCGCAGGCTGCTTTGACAGTGTCAAATTGTTGGATCATTTCCAGCAAAGGATACCTTGCGGCTTCAAAGCCTGTGAGCCATTGAAGCCGCCGCATCAATTCAAACCGTATCTGGTCCGCCAGGAAAAACTGAATATCCACCACCTGCATCTGGTCGGTTGCTTCAAGATAATCAAACTTTATCGCCGGTCCCAGGTCCAATGCGCCCATGATGATTTCATAATAGGCCATCGCACATTGTTCACCGGGTTGGGCCAGAAAATAAAGCGTTTTATCTGATAGATCTGCCAGGTGGGTATTAAATTCAAAGGTTTCGCCAAATCGTTTTTGCCACGGGCTGAAACTTTTTTCTTCAATGATACGGTTTCGATACGTTTGAAGGTCAAGGATATTTTTCATGGCTTTAATCATCCTGTGTTTCAGGTAGATTTCACGTTTGACTATATCAACCGTATGGCCAAAGGCAAAGGAAAAATTATGCGGAAAAAATCTTTCCCGGATTGAGAAGGGTGTTGGGATCCAGCAGGGTTTTAAGTTGTCGGGCAAAACTTAAGGTGTCGGTGTTCAGGTTTAGATCAATGAAATCTTTTTTGGCGGTGCCGATGCCGTGTTCCGCAGCGATACGGCCGCCCAAGGCCACGGCCAGGGAGAATATGTGTCGCCGAATGGTCATTTCTCGTGACGCTGACAGGGGGCCACCAATGCCGGTTGCGCTCAGATGGATGTTGCCGTCACCATAATGGCCAAAGCTGGGGAGAATTAATTGTTCGTTTTGGGCCAGTTGATCCAGGGCCGTGAGCATCTTGGGGATGGCGGCTGGCGGGACAGAGATGTCTTCTTCCATCCACTGGCTGCTGATGCAGGCAAGGGCCCCGTGGATGGACCGGCGGACATGCCAGAGATGATCCCGCTCTTGTTGGGTCTTGGCCTGTCCCAGACTGAGCATGCCCAAGGTGGTGCAGATGCGTTTGATATGCTGAATATCTTCGGCAACATGGGATGGGGTGCCGTCCACTTCAATTAAAAGCATGGCATGGGTCTCTTTGTGGATCAATTCACGGCAGTGTGCCATGAATCCCGCCTTTTCCACCGCATCCAGGCAGGTGCCATCAATAAATTCCAGGGTACAGGGCACAACGCCAGCCTTAAAAATTTGCGGCACCGCACGCCCGGCCTTTTCCATACTGTCAAAGCAGACCGCCAGGGTGCGGATCGTTTCGGGTCGGGGAATGAGTTTGACAATGGCTTTGGTGATGATGCCCAGGGTGCCTTCAGACCCAATGAACAATTCCGTCATGGAATAGCCAACCACATCTTTGAGGCATTTTGAACCCAGGTTGAGGATACGGCCGTCAGGCAGTACCACCTCAAGGCCCAGGACATAGGCCTTGGTCACCCCGTATTTTACGGCTCGCATGCCCCCGGCATTTTCAGCGATATTGCCGCCCATGGTGGAGATCGCCTGGCTGGCCGGATCCGGGGGATAAAACAAGCCCTGCTTTTGGGCCGCGGTCTGGAGGTCCGCAGTGATAACGCCAGGTTCCACTATGGCGCATAGATTCTGGGTATCCACTTCCAAGATACGGTTCATCCGGGCCAAGGAGAGCACAATGCCTTTGGATATCGGTATGGCGCCGCCCGTAAGGCCGGAACCGGCGCCCCGGGGGATGACGGGAATCGTGTTGGCCTGGGACCAAGCCATTATTTGGGACACCTCTGCTGCGGTCTCAGGGAGCACGGCGGCCAGCGGAGATACGCCTTTATCGTGACCGGCATCAAAGGCGTAACAGGCGGTATCTTCGGGCGCTGTCAGGCATTTTTCTTTGCCCAGCAGACGTACAAGATCCCGAACCGGCATGGCTTAGTGCACTTCCGCTTTAAAATCCAGGCCGGGAACAGCCAGTTTTTTCTGAACCAGGTGAAGGATCAGGCTCATGATTCCCACCAGGATCAGGTAGATGATCGCCACCAGGATATAGGTAGGAATCGGGGCAAAGTGTTCACTGGAGAGCATCTTGGCCTTGCCCATGAGGTCGGGGACGGCAATGAGAAAGATCACTGCCGTGTATTTGATCATGGCAATGAATTCGTTGGACCAGGCTGGAATC
>PDWJ01013767.1_pt1 | contig 10929 bp, 11 predicted proteins | sample 1430881 | NCBI WGS metagenome assembly PDWJ01 (sample SAMN01162460, study PRJNA174530) | Oral metagenome, whole genome shotgun sequencing project. | biome: Marine environment; feature: Marine mammal; material: Swab sample of the gingival sulcus; isolation source: swab sample of gingival sulcus... | reverse complement strand
GCGCCGTCCGAAGCGTTGCATGATGCGCGACATCGGGTTGGCCATGGCCATCGACGACAGCACCATCAGCGAGATCGGCAGGGTCGCCCAGCAGACGTTCTGCGCCAGCGTCTGCCCGGCCAGGCCGGCGATGGTGTAGATCATCGGCATCTGGGCGCCCAGCAGTGACTGGGCGAGGACGAGGACGGCGACGTTGCGTTTGGCCTTGCGGTCGTCGGTGATGATGTTGGCGGTCATGGGGGAGGATTAGCGGGCGCGCGCGGGGAAGGGAAGGGGCGTTGGCAGGAGGTGCGCCTGCGGCGCGCTCGATTGTTTGGGTGGGGGACCAGTCCCCCCCTCAGAGGCCGATCCGAAACTCGTGGAGTGAATTCAGCAGGTTGTGTTTCTGTTCGGCTGCAAGGCTGAACGGAGATCACGATGGCCTGGACCGAATTCACCCGTCCGATGTGAGCGATGCGGTGGCAGATACGCAAGCGATGTGAGCGATGCGGAGTGGACGTTGACCGAGCCGCTGATGCCTGCGCCAAGAAGGCTGGCCGACCGGGCCCAAGTTGAAGGGGGCGCTGGACGTTGCAGATCGTCAAACGCTCCGATACCGCACAGGGCTTTGAAGTCATTCCGCGTCGCTGGGGGATCGAATGCGCCCTCGCGTGGCTCGGACGGTGTCGTCGCATGGCCAGGGACTGGGAGAAACCGCCACCGGCGCAGAGGCATGGCTTCTCGCAAGGACATGACATCGCGAACATAATTTCAAATCCGACTCTGAGATCGGCAACGAAATCGGCGCTGTCGTATCTCTTATCGGCACCGAGGCTCAGTCGCTTCGTCGAGTCTGGGGAGTGCCGGTGGATCATGCCCAGCGCGGCCTTACGTTCGGCATGTCCGTGGGCAGCCGTCAGGTCGGCCTGCACGATCAGCCCGTTTCGGTTTTCCATCAGGCTATGCCTATGAAGCACAGCATCGCGCCGATGCCGGGCGATGTCTTGTAGAGCCGCACGCCGGGATCGGTAATCCTATGGGTCGCGTTCGAGCGCTTTTTACCCCGGAAGTCGACGTCGGCGTTGCGGTTCTGGTGGGGCGTGGTCGGCATCGGCGGGGCCTCGAACATTTGGGTTGGTCGGAGCGGGTGGGCGTGTCGTCGGTCGGCGGCGCTGGCAGGCTGCCCGGGCCATCACCTTGCGCGACATCTCGGTGGTCAGCGGCCGGTCGTGGTTCCTGGTGAACACGCTGGGCTTTCGGCCCGGGGCTTTATTCGTTATCGGTCTGCCATGCGGCAACGTATGGATTGCGGCCGTAGCGGTCGGCCAGCAGGGTGACGATGCGTGCGCACTCGTCCTTGTAGCCCTCGTGGCTGAAGCAGTAGTGCCGCCGCGAGCCGAACTTGCGTGGGCGCCCCTCGGCGTCGACGGCGAGCATGTCGGGGTGACGGGCCAACATCCAACGCGGCGGGGTGGCGGTGGGCGTGCCAAGCACGACCTTCAGCCCCGCCTTGCCGAGCGTGTCGATGGCCGCGTCCAGCCAGTCGAAATCCAGCATTCCGGGGCTGGGTTCAAGGCGCGACCATGCAAATTCGCCGATGCGGACCCAGGTCAGGCCGGCATCGGCCATGCGACGCGCGTCGTCGGCCCAGATTTCGCGGGGCCAGTGTTCGGGGTAGTAGCATGTTCCGGTGGTGCGTTGCATCGGGGCCTCACTGTAGGATGCGGTGTTCGGGGTGTCCGGTTGCGGTAGTTTCTGCGGCGAAAAGGCAGCCATCCAAAGGCGTATGGTAATGCGTGCCCTCGGTTGCGCTGGTGCAGAAAAGCGTGTGCAGATCGGGGCCGCCAAAGGCGGGGCAAGAGGTGTTGGCGGCGGCGAAACTGACGGCGCCGAGGTATGACCCTTCGGAACCGTATTGTGCGACGCGATTGGCGCCCCATTACGCGCTCCAAAAACACCCCTCGGCGTCGACGACAGCCCCGCCGGGGTTGAGCCGTTCGGCGGTCAGGTCGACGAAGATGGTCGGGTGGCCGTCGGGCCAGCCGTCGGCGTCGAGGCGTTGGCGCAGGATCTGGCGGGTGGGGGTGTCGGTGAAATAGGCGAAGGCGCGGTCGGGTGAAAAGCAGATCCCGTTGGCGGCGGTGAGGCCGTCGAACAGCCGGGTCAGGCGGCCTTCGTGGAAGCGATGAATCGCGCCGGCGTGGGGGGGCGTTGCCGGTGGTGCCGATCCAGAACCCGCCCCAAGGGTTGGCGCGGCCGGCATTGGGGCGTGTGGCGGCATCCAAGGGGGCGACGTGGGTTTGCCTGCCGCTCACCCAAAGGCGCGCGCTTCTCCAGTCAACCGCGATCCAGCTTGCCCGGCCCATGCCTTGCCTCACCTTTCGTCATCAAATCCGCTCGTTACGGGCCGTCTGCATGGCGAAATTTACCCGGTTAACGTGCAACATGCCTTTGCCATACAATTTTGCGGAGCCGCAGGAATAGTATTCCGGGCCGGGACGGCGGTTTTTTCGCCGGTTTGGCGTCAGCTCACCGCCAGAACCCGCGTGTCGGGGAAGCGGGCTTGGATCGTGTCGCAGAAGGTGGCGATCTTGTCCTCGGGGACGAGGGCGACGACCGAACCGCCGAAGCCGCCGCCGGTCTGGCGCGCGCCAAGGGCACCGGCGGCGAGGCAGCCTTCGGCCAGGGCGTCGGTTTCGGGCACGGTGATCTCGTAATTGTCGCGTTCGGTGGCGTGGCTCTCGATCATCAGCCGCCCGAAGGCGCGCGCGTTGCCCGCTTCCAGCGCGGCGAGGCCCTGCTTGGTCAGGCGGTTGTCGGTGATGACGTGGCGCGCGCGGCGGTTTAGCGGGACGGGGAGCGCGTCGATGCGGGGGAGGGCGTCCGTGTCGAGGTCGCTCAGGAGGGGGACGCCGAGAGCTTCGCAGGCCGCCTTGCATTCGGCGACGCGGGTGGTGTAGCCGCTGTCGGTGAGGCGATGCCGGACGCCGGAATGGATCACCACCACGGCATGGCCCTGCGGGATCGGGGCGGGGCGGTGGTCCAGCGTGCGGGTGTCGAGGAACAGTGCGTGGCCGGGGGCTCCGACCGAGACGGCGAACTGGTCCATGATGCCGCAAGGCAGGCCGACGAAATCGTTCTCCACGGCGCGCGCCTTGAGGGCGAAATCCACCGGGTCGGCGGGGAGGCCGAACAGGGCGGCGGCTGTGCGCAGGGTGCAGACCTCGACGGCGGCGGAACTGGACAGCCCCGCGCCCAGCGGCAGGTTGGAGGCGATCATCACGCGCAGGCCGGTTTCGGCGATCTCGCGCGCGACGATGGCCGCGAAGGCACCGAGGACGTAGTCGGACCACGCACCACTGGCCTGCTCATCAATCCTGCGAACGTCTTCGCTGGCGAATTCGGTGCTGCCCAGGCGCAGCGTTCCGGGGGCCTCGCCGCGCGAAACCGCCATGGCGACGCCGATCCCCAGCGGCATCGGCAGGACGAAGCCGCCGTTGTAATCGGTGTGTTCGCCCAGCAGGTTCACGCGGCCCGGCGCGAAGGCGGTGACTTCGGGCGCGCTGCCGTAGATCCGCGTGAAACTGTCTTTAACCTGTTGTTTCAGTTCGGTTTCAGTGGAGTGCATCATTCCCCTCCGCGTTCCTTGTAGTGGACCTTGGGCAGCGTGCGCAGGCGGGCGGCGGCGGTTTCCGGGGTCAGGTCGCGCTGGGCTTCGGCCAGCATCTCATAGCCCACCATGAACTTGCGCACACTCGCCGAGCGCAACAATGGCGGGTAGAAATGGGCGTGGAGCTGCCACGCGACGTGGTTCCCCGCGTCGAGCGGGGCGCCGTGCCAGCCCATCGTGTAGGGAAATTCCGTCTCGAACAGGTTGTCGTAGGCGGTGGTAAGCGCCTTGAGCAGTTCGGCCAGCGCGTCGCGTTCCATGCTGGTCAGGTCAGGCAGGCGGAGGACGTGGCGTTTGGGCAAGACCAGCGTTTCGAAGGGCCAGACTGCCCAGTAGGGGACGAGCGCGATCCAGTCATCGTTCTCAACGACGCTGCGCGGGCCACCGCTTTCCCGCGCGGCGGTGCTGACCAGCAGGTTCTCGCCGTGGGTGCGCAGGAAGTCCGCCTGGCATTGGGCCTCGCGGCTGACCTCGTTGGGAATGAAATCCGACGCCCAGATCTGCCCGTGCGGATGTGGCTGGGAACAGCCCATCACCGCGCCCTTGTTCTCGAACACCGCGACCCATTTCCACCGCTGCCCGAGCTCCTCGACCTGTTCCGCCCAGGTGTCGACTACGCCACGGATGGCGGGGACAGGGAGTTCGGGGAGGGTAAGATCATGCCGGGGCGAGAAGCACATGACACGCGCGGTGCCGCGCACCGATTCGGCGCGAAACAGCGCGTCGGATTCGGCGCCTTCGGGGGTGTCTTCGAGAAGCGCCGGGAAGTCGTTGTCGAACACATAGGTGCCCTTGTAGGCGAGGTTGGTGGCGCCCGACGAGCGGGTGTTGCCGGCGCAGAGATAACAGGCCGGGTCATGTGCCGGACGCTGCTCGACGGCCGGCTTCTCCTGCCGTCCCTGCCACGGCCGCTTGTTGCGCTGCGGCGAGACCAGCACCCATTCGCCCTTCAGCGGGTTGAAGCGGCGGTGCGGATGTGCATCGAAATCGAATTGTTCCAAGCTGTCATCCCTCCTCGATCCGTTGGCCCTCGACGACCCAGATGGTTTCGGGGAAAGTCCACGGCAAGGTCAAGCCGTAGCTCATCAGCACCCGCCCCGAAAGCCTGACCGGCCCCGCCTTGAGCGCGGGGGCCCCGCGTGACAGCGCCGGGGTGTCGGCGCGGTTGACAAGTTCCACACGGTAGCGCGCGGCGGGGTCGAGGCGGGTCAGCCGCAGCGGACGTGGCAGGATCTGGGGCGACGTCCCGGCGCGGCCTGCGAAGACCACGAAACGGGCGCCGTCACGGGCAAGCTGCTGCTCGGCGATCACGCTTGCATCAGCGCTGTCGAGCCGCAGGATGTCACCCGCCTGCATCCAGTCGCGGTTCACCTTCCACCATGTAATGATCCCCCTGAGCGCCTCGGCCTCCGCGCCGGTCAACTCGCGCGGGTCGCATTTCAGCCCCATATGCCGCCCCGCCGCGACCCAGGCGCGGAACCGGATGTCGAGGCTGCGCCCGGAGGTATGGCAGACCCGCGGCCCCACATGGGATCCGGTCACCGCGCCGGGCAGGAACAGCGCCGCGTCATGCTGGATCCGCAGCCGCTCCAGCGCGTCGTTGGAATCCGACAGCCACACCCGCTGGCAATACGCAAACATGCCGAAATCCGCCCGTCCGCCACCGGAGGCGCAGCTTTCGATCTCGAGTGCCGGGAAGGCAGCGCGCTGCCGGCGGCATGGCCGAACTGGATCTGACGCCGCCCGTCGGGCAGCTCTTCGGCGATCATCCGGTGGCTGCCGGACCAGCCGTAATGGAAGGCGCGGGCTTCGCCGGCGGTATTGGTCGCCCCGCGCCCGGGCAGGATCAGCCCGGGGAAATCTTCGTGGCCGGAACGCCCGGTGCGGCTCTCGCGGAAGCGCGCGCCGGGAGACCACGGGGCGCGCTGGGGCTGAAACTCGCCGCACCAGCGCCCGGCGAAGTCGATCATCCCGTCGCCATCGGGCGCCGGGAAGACCGGGGCGGCGAACCAGTGGAGGCGCAGGGGGGTGTCGGCGTCGAGCCGGGCACGGGCCTCGATCACATGGGTTTCCGGGTCGAGGTGGAAACGGGCGGTATAGCGGAGCCCCGCGGCCGCGTCGCGGCTGCGCGTCATGCAGCACCAGCCCCGGCTGGCCGGGAAAGCTCCGCGCCGCTTCGGGGCAGATCGTGAGCGCCGGGGTCTCGTCGAGCATCGCCGGGGCGAGATCCGCCACGCAGGCCTCGTAAAGCGCTTCGAGATCCTCGCCCCCCGGCAGTAGCGGCCCCCAGTAGACCACCTCCGCGAGACGCTCCGCCCGGGCACCAAGCACAAGGGTCTGGCGGCTGTCATCCAGCCGCCAGAGCCGGGTCATTTCACCGCCCCGAGGGTGAGGCCGGCGATGAAGTGGCGCTGCATCAGGAAGAACATCAGCACCGGCGGCAGCGCGGCGACAATGGCCCCCGCCGAAACCAGCTGCCATTGGGCGATCCACTGGCCGTTGAGCGAGTAGAGACCGGCGGTGACCGGCTGGGTCGACGACGAGGTGGTCAGCACCGTGGCCCAGAAATAGTCGTTCCAGATGAAGGTGAAGATCAGCACCGACAGCGCGGCGATGGCGGGCTTCATCAAGGGCAGCACCACATACCAGAAGATCCGCACTTCACTCACGCCCTCCACCCGTGCCGCCTCGATCAGCTCACGCGGGATGGCGCGGATGAAGTTGCGCATGAACAGGGTGCAGAACCCGGTCTGGAAGGCCACATGGAACAGCACGAGGCCGGTGGTGGTGTTGTAGAGCCCGAGGTTCACCGTCATGTCGCGCACCGGCACCATCAGGATCTGGAACGGCACGAAATTGCCTGCGACGAACATGAAGAAGATGAAGATATTGGCGCGGAAACGGTAAATCCCCAGCGCGAAGCCGGTGAGGGTCGACAGCACAAGCGTGCCGACCACCGTCGGGATGGTGACCTTGAACGAGTTCCAGATATATTGCCCGATGGGCGAATTGGTGAAGACATCGGCATAGTTCGAGAAGGCCAGAGAACTCGGCATGCCGAAGTAATTGCCCGCCGCGAGGTCGGAGGCCGGCTTCACGCTGGTGATGGCGACGCCGATCAGCGGCAGCAGCCACAGGAAAAGCGCGATCGGCAGGGCGATCTGGTAGCCGACGCGCACGGGCGTGGAGCGGTGTTCGATAGGACGTGGAAACATGTCAATTCCCCCCTTAATTGCCCTGGCGCTCGTCGGAGATCATCTTCCAGATGAAACCCGGATGAAGACCATCATGATCAGGAACAGCACCACCGCGATCGCGGCGCCATAGCCCATGCGGTAGCCGTATTCGGACAGCGCCTGTTCGAACATGTAGAAGCTCAGCACCCGGCTCGAGCCGAAGGGGCCGCCGTCGGTCATGATCGACACGAGGTCGAAGGAGCGCAGAGCGCCGATCACGGTGACCACCACCGCCATGAAGGTGGCGGGGCGCAGTTGCGGCAGGATGATATACCACAGCATCCGCCAGCCCTTGGCATTGTCGAGCCGGGCGGCCTCGATCTGCTCCGGGTCAACCGCGTTGAGGCCGGTAAGGTAGAGGATCATCACATAGGCCACCTGCGGCCAGAGCCCGGCGGCGATGATGCCATAGGTCACGAGGTCGGGGTCGGCGAGGCGCTGGTGGCCGAGGTGGGCGACCCGTGCCGACCCGGCAGAGCGTGGCGTGGCGATGGTGTTCCAGACCTACGCGCTCTACCCGCACATGACGGTGCGCGAGAACATGGGTTTCGGGCTGAAGATGAACGGCGTTGCGAAGGATGAGATCGCGCAAAAGGTGGCGCGGGCGGCCGAGATTCTACAGCTCGAACCCTATCTCGAACGCAAGCCAAAGGCGCTCTCCGGTGGCCAGCGGCAGCGTGTCTCGATCGGCCGCGCCATCACCCGTGGCCCCGAGGTCTTCCTGTTCGACGAACCGCTCTCCAACCTCGACGCCGAGTTGCGCGTCGAGATGCGCGTCGAGATTTCCCGGCTGCACAAGGAGATCGGCGCGACGATGATCTATGTCACCCACGATCAGGTCGAGGCGATGACGCTGGCCGACAAGATCGTCGTCTTGCGCGCGGGGGTGATCGAGCAGGTCGGCAGCCCGATGGAGCTTTACGAAGACCCGGGTAATATCTTCGTTGCCGGGTTCATCGGCTCGCCCAGCATGAACTTCCTGAAGGCCGAGGTGGTCGGCAGCGGCAAGGTCCGTATCCCGGCGATCGGTGGGCGCGAAGTGGTGGCTCCGGTCCGCCTGCCCGCTGTCGGGGCGGAGGTCTTGGTGGGAATCCGACCACAGCATCTCAGCGTTCACGAGGCGGAGTCGCCGGTTGTGGTCGACATCCGCGAGCGTCTCGGCGGCATCTCATACGACTACCTCCGGACCCCCACCGGCGAGCGAATCGTGGTCGAGATGCGCGACAACGACCCGGTCGAGGCGGGCAAACAGGTCAGTGTCGACTTCGACGATAGCCAGTGTTTCTTTTTCGACCCTGACACCACGCTGCGTTTGCGTTGATGGCGTTGGAGGAAGACATCGGCAAACCCGTCGTTCTCTTCATCATCGGGGCGGTGTCAACGGTACCGGCATCGCCCGTGACGCGGCAGGGCGGGGGCTTTCCGTCACGCTCGCCGAGAAGGGCGATCTGGCGCAGGCAGACCTCTTCTGCTTTGTCGAAGGTGTCCCACGGCGGTCTGCGTTATCTTGAGTAGCCGCGAGAGCCTCTACCGCGCGCTGAGCGCCAACGGGAATCCCGAGTTTGGCACTGTGCTCAAGGTATTAGCTTCGCTCAACATCAAGCTGATTGCACAGTCTGATGGAGTGGGAACGCACCATACGGTAGCGTAAGGAGAGCATTTGTATTGGGGGCGGGCATCCGTGCAGTTCGCTGCCAGGCCCGCGTGAACCAAATGTCTTGCGAACTCAGTTCGATGCGAATGATTACAATGACTTAAAGGGTAGATAACGTTCGACCCCATCCGCTTCGCTAACCACTATTCGAGAACTCGACATGTGGTCCCTGACGGGGCCTTTTTCTTTTGTTGCAAAGGGGTTTAGCAGCGCGATCCGGCTTTTGGAGACTGCCATCTGGAGCATTATCGGTCTCTGACCGCTCCGTGTCTCTTTTCACCGGCCCTTTGTTCAGACAAACCGAACCTCCTCTATGTGCAGATCATAGTTTTTCGATAAACAGGCTGCATTCCTTTTGATAAGACATCAGGTTGTCGACGCCCGAGGTAATATCTACGCGCCAAGCGCCTACGATGCCCCGTGGTTTGATATGGACCACCCGGTCGTGGAAATGCTGTCCGCGCCTTGGTTGCCAGGGCTTGAGCGTCACCCTGCCGGACACATATGGCTTGGATGCGTTGTGCAGTCTATCTTCCTGAAAATGCGGGTTATCGTCGCTATTACGCGGGTTCCACACCAAGGATAAATTGTCGATGGTCAGACCGGCGCCATGCAGGGCACGCAGAAAGTCTCCCAGCTTGTTGCAGTTGCGCGGTTGCGCGCCCATGTAGGGATCCTGGATTTCGACATCTGCATTCTGTCCAGACAATTCTTTGAAAACCAGCGAGATATCGCGTGGTTTACCCGCCACGAACCGATGGACGACAAGGCGGTCGAGCAGCCCGGAAAACACATCTGATCGCGGTGCTTTCAGGACATCCTGAACGTGTTTTGCGATCCACAGCGTTGACAGATCTTCCAGCCCTTGATGCCGGAAGCAAATCCCGCTGCCCAGATCCGACAATATGACCTGTTTGGGGTCGGTGTCGAAAAGCTCTTCATTCGTGATCCCGCCGAACATTGTCAGGCGGGGCGCCGAAACGAGCTTCTCACCCGGCAACCTGACAAATATGAGGCGACCGGCGTCTTCGAATGGCCGCAGCAGCGCTGCAACTTGGCGATCTATACCTGTCGGGTGTCCCGCTTCATCATCGGGAACAACCATCCAGATTTTCCGCTCGGAGTCATCTTCTAGCCAGTTTCGCACCGCGCGCGCGCTTCCAAGGGCAAGTTCCGGCTCCTCGCCGCCCCAAATTCCGGAGCCGACAGCGATAACCTGTTTGTGCCCGGTCAGGGTCGCTTCCAGCGCACTTCCATGCGGCGCCAGGCAGGGAATGGCATTTGGGGGCACATGCCTTGGCCGTGCGACAGACTTGGCCACAATGGTCCTGAGCCAGTCGCGCGAAATATGCCGGTCCATTCGATCCCACCAGATCTGGTTGGAATAGTCGTTCAGGCAGTGAATACAGCTCGTCTGGCAGTTCTTGACGCAGTCGAGTTTATCGAGCGCCTTGAGGAAGAGTTCTCGGGCAGAAAAACGGCTCTCATCCACAAGTCGACGCGCATAGCCGGCACCGCCCGGCGTTGTGTCGGCCAAGACTATGTCATAGCCGCCCTCTGGCGCAAACTCGAAGGTGGCGCGTAAATCTCTGGGGTCTGTTCCCAGCATATCGGCTGCCGCCAGCCGTATGGCCTCTGCGGCACCACGCAGCACGTCTTCCTGCCAGGCCCGTTCGTTTTCTACATCTGCCGGAGCTTTGATCGGAACATCAATGCGGCACAGCCTGATGTCCGTCGAGTAGATATGCGCCAGATCCATTGCGCCTTTGAGTTCTTCCACGGGGCAGGAAACTCCGGTGCGCGGATCCCGGTGCTTTGATGTGACGGGATTAAAACCGGAATGGCCCGGCGGGGCCGGTTCGGCATGTTCACACCGGGGGCAACGTAGATAACCGGTGCCGTTTGGGCCGCGGTTCACGACAATCATCTGTCCTTCCGGGCCGTCGGAGCTGCCAAGGGCAGAGGCAAAGAAGGTGCTCACATTGAGGAGGTCGGTCTGCTTTATCAATTCCGGGCGCGCCTTGGTGAGCAAACGGGCTTCATCGACGGCGCGAGGGCGCAGACGCGACGCGCCCGGTTCACCGCCGGATCGTGCACTGTAACTTGTCAGGAAGCCAACAGGTTCGACAAAACGCCGCGGAAAATCAAGCTGCCCGCCGCAAGAGGGGCAGAGCACAAGCCGATCGGCGTCTTTTGGCAGGCGTTCTACATTGCGACAGTGCGAACAGAATTGCAGTTTGCCTTCATCCATCCAGACATCGTTTGCGGTATGGGAACTGCGCCGCGAAATGCCCGCGCTTTTCCACACCCGCCCCGCCGCGATCGTCTCTGCTCCCGGCGCGAATTCCGAAATGGCGAGGGCGGCATCGCGCGCGAGTTCGATGTCGACG